>ENA-ORCT01000117-ORCT01000117.1-marine-metagenome-genome-assembly--contig:-NODE-117-length-53052-cov-3.406739_pt1 | contig 53052 bp, 44 predicted proteins | sample MGYA00248632_ERZ508511 | MGnify/ENA primary metagenome ERZ508511 (study PRJEB26182, sample SAMN06268839) | marine metagenome | isolation source: Tt an P1-techrep anaerobic enrichment on pine from sediment...
ATGTGGAGTCTACCCAGGGGTGATTCAGATATTTTAAAAATTCCGGCTGGTTTTGTGTTTGGCCTGGCAGCACCAAAAGGCACAAAATCACCGAAAACAGTAGTCGGTTCAGGATGTACATAGTTCTATTTTTTCAATGGGTAAAATTAACAAAGATCGGCTAAAGCGAAAACTCAGGCTATGCTTTAACTGATGTTTTCTTACCTTCGTGATGAATAGAACGACCATTTGTTATGCGTATTGTATTGATCCTTTTTTTACTCGTTGCAAGTCATGTTTCCGCCCAAATAATTGAGCCTGCTGCCGAGCGGACAGATTTGTATTTGCCCCTGTTGCAAGGGAAAAAAATTGGCCTGGTGGTCAATCACACGTCCAGGGTGGGAAACGACCATTTACTTGACTTTTTACTAAAGCATGAGCTTGCGGTAGAGCGGGTGTTTAGTCCGGAACACGGTTTTCGGGGTGATGCCGATGCCGGTGAGCAGGTGGCTGATGAACGGGATCCGAAAACCGGCATCCGGGTGATTTCGCTCTATGGCGACAATAAAAAACCACAAGCTGCAGATTTAATTGATTTAGACGTTTTGATATTCGATATTCAGGATGTCGGGGTTCGGTTTTACACCTACATCAGCACCATGCACTATGTGATGGAAGCTTGCGCTGAAAACGACAAGCCTTTGCTGATTTTTGATCGCCCAAATCCGAATGGCGACTACATTGCCGGACCAGTATTGAACCCGGAATTTCAATCGTTTGTTGGTATGCATCCTATTCCCGTGGTACATGGCTGTACTGTAGGTGAGCTGGCACAAATGATTAATGGCGAAGGTTGGTTGAAGGATCAAATCGCGTGTGAACTGACCGTGATTCCCGTAAAAAATTACACGCACAACATGGCTTACTCGCTGCCGGTAAAACCCTCACCGAATTTGCCCAACGACCGATCGATACGGCTTTACCCGTCGCTCTGTTTCTTCGAAGCGACGAGCGCCTCCATAGGGCGGGGGACCTATTTCCCGTTTCAGGTAATAGGCTATCCTGATCAGCGCTTTGGTGATTTTCAATTTACTCCGGAAAGTATTGAGGGCATGTCGAAAAATCCGGTACAACTCGGAAAGGTTTGCTACGGCGTTGATCTTCGAACTTCATGTGGCGGTGATCAGTTCACCCTGGCCTATTTTCTCGATTTTTACCGGCAATTTGAAAATGAGAGAGATTTTTTGACCCGGGAGCGTTGGTTCAATTTACTGGCCGGAACCGACGAGTTGATCCAGGATATTCGAGCCGGGAAAAATCTCAATGAGATTGCGGCAGGTTGGCAGAAGGAACTCAGGCATTATCAATCCATTCGGAAAAAGTATTTGTTGTACCCCGACTTTAATTAACTGGTATGAATTCGTTTCTCGCATTGGGAATTGTCGTTGGCTATTTCGCCTTGTTAATGTTGGTTTCCTGGCTGACTTCGCGTAACTCTGATAATTTTACATTTTTTACAGCCAACCGGTCATCTCCATGGTATTTAGTAGCTTACGGTATGCTTGGCGCCACCTTGTCGGGGGTCACCTTTATTTCGGTTCCTGCCGAAGTCGGTAATTCTGCCTTCTCTTATTTGCAGTTTGTTTTTGGCAACCTGGTGGGCTACTGGCTGGTTGCATTCCTGTTGTTGCCCTTTTATTACCGGTTAAAGCTGATTTCAATTTATTCGTTTCTGGAGGAAAGAATGGGAACGTTCAGCCATCAAACCGCGTCATTCTTTTTCCTGATTTCGAAATTGATCGGAGCGGCTTTTCGCTTGTATTTGGTGGCCGTTGTATTGCAGTATGCGTTCTTCAGCGCGTTTGGTCTACCTTTTTGGGCCAATGTGTGCATCACCGTTTTTCTGATTTGGGTTTACACTTATCGGGCAGGCATCAAAACCATCGTTTGGACGGACACCTTGCAAACCACTTTTCTGGTTCTGGCAGTGCTGTTAACGGTTTATGTTATCAGCAAAATATATGTGGCCGACGATTCCATCGGGGTTTTTCAACGGGTTTACCACAGCGATTTATCACAGGTTTTCTTCTGGGACTGGCGGTCTCCCAATTTCTTTTGGAAGCAGTTTGTCGCTGGCATTTTTATGACGGTGGCGATCAACGGAATGGACCAGGATCTGATGCAAAAGAACCTAACCTGCAAGTCGAAGCGGGAAGCCCAAAAAAACATGTTGGTTTTTAGCTTCCTGTTTGTGTTTGTGGTCATCCTTTTTATGAGCTTGGGCGGCATGCTTTACCAGTATGCCCGGCACGCCGGAATTGATGTGGCCAACGCCGGTGATGATTTGTATCCTTTGCTGGCACTTAATCATCTGGGCAGTGCAGTTGCAATCGCTTTTTTGCTGGGCATTACGGCTGCTTCGTTTTCCAGTGCCGATTCGGCTCTAACCTCCATGACGACAGCATTTTCTATTGATTTCCTTCAGATGGATGATTTAAAGAACACGATGAAGATGAAATACAGAAAATGGATCCATTTAGGGTTCGCAGTTCTGCTGACGATAACGATCATTGCTTTCCATATCATAAACGATGAAAATGTTGTTATTGCGCTTTTTCGGGCGGCGGGTTATACCTATGGACCCATCCTGGGACTCTTTATTTTTGCGATTTTATTCCGAAGAAAAGTGAAGGATCGGCTGGTGCCATTTATCGCATTGGGGGCCCCGCTGCTTACATTTGTAGTGTCTGCTTTTTCGAAACAATTATTTAACGGTTATGAATTCGGTTTTGAGTTGCTGATAATGAACGGTTTATTGATGTTGGTCGGACTTTTTTTGATTTCTGCAAATAATCAAGCGGGTTGATTGTTAAAATTGTTAAAATTTGTGAAAATCATTTTGTACTTTTGAAATACGATATCGTAGTTTCGTGGCGTTTAACCTAAAACCACTTGTGAAAAAATTAGTGCACATAATTATTGGCCTCCTGCTCATCGTTTTGGCAATTTCATGCGAAGATGAGAAGTACGTTTCCTCGAATGAGGTGGCACTTAGGTTTTCAGCCGATACGGTGATGTTTGACACGATATTTACAGCCTTTGGATCAACCACCCAGCACCTGAAAGTATACAACCCCTATGACCAGAAACTTTTGGTTTCTTCCGTTCGATTGGCTAAGGGCGACGCTTCCAATTTTCGGCTAAATGTAAATGGAATAGCAGCAAATGAAGTGTTCGATTTGGAGATTCCTCCGAAAGACAGTATCTATATTTTTGTAGAGGTTACGGTTGACCCGACAGGTAATGATCTGGCGATGGTTGTGCAGGATTCGATTGAGTTTTCCACCAATGCGTCACTTCAGGATGTCGATTTGGTCGCATGGGGACAGGATTTTCACCTGATAAAAGATGCACGTCTGAAAACGACAACCTGGACGGCTGATAAGCCTTATTTGGTTTACAATTACGCTTATGTGGATAGTGGAGAGGTACTTACCATTGAGGCAGGAGCCCGCATTTATTTTCATAGTAAAGCCGGTCTTTATGTTAGGGGTAGGATAAAAGCTTTGGGCGAATTTGGACAGCCTATTGTTTTTCAGGGAGATCGACTGGAAGATGTGTACCAAGATGTTCCGGACCAATGGAACGGCCTGTTGTTGTTCTCAGGCAGCCACGATAATATTTTCAACTATACCGAAATCAAGAATGCGAACATCGGCTTGCAGGTTGGTAATATTGAAGATGATGGCCACGCCTCGGTTGAACTGTCCAATACGAAAATTCTCAACCACGCCTATGCAGGTGTATTTTCGCTGAAGTCAAAGATTAAGGCTTATAACTGTTTGATAGCTAATTGCGGATTTTATGCTGCAGCACTACTGGTTGGGGGCGACTATGATTTTTATCATACCACCATCGCCAATTACTGGGGCGGTTATACCAGTAGCTCCAGGTCAACAGCCTCGTTGGTGCTTTCCAATCTGCTGATCATTGACCAGGCGTCGGGAGGAAGTATCAGTTATGTGGGCGACATGGAGAATGCCAATTTTTCCAACAGCATCATCACCGGAAACATCAGAACTAACAACGAATTGGAACTTGGGATTTCTGAAGACGCGGTTTTTAACTATAGCTTTAAGAATTGTTTGATGCAATTGTCAGATACCTTCGACATCTCCGATCCAGATTATTTTACCGGAATAATTCGTGGAGCAGATCCAAAATTTAAAGCTCCCTTTGAAAAGATGAATTTCGAACTGGATACTTTAAGTCCTGCTAAAGACGCTGGATTGAAAATAATTGGGCAGCAGTTTCCATTCGATTTGCTGAATCAGAGCCGCACAGGCGATGCAGCACCGGATTTGGGTGCTTATGAGCGTATTGAAAAGACTTCGAAGTAGATGTTTTTTCGTCGGAAATTTCCCACCACTTGTTTTATTCTGGTTGTCATTCATAGCAGCCTTTTCGCGCAAGCTGAACAACAAGATCAGCTTCATGTGCTCTTTTATAATGTCGAAAATTTATTCGATACCCGGAATGATTCCCTGACCCATGATGATGAGTTTTTGCCCGATGGAGACCGGCGATGGAATGACTATCGTTTTTACCAGAAGTTGAAGCAGCTGAGCAAGGTCGTTCTAAGCAGTGCCGGCTTTGAACCGCCGGAGATTATTGGTCTGTGTGAAGTAGAGAACCGCTTTGTCCTTGACAAATTGCTGGATGCGACCCCTTTGAAGAATTATACATATTCAATGATCCACAAAAATTCTCCGGATGAACGGGGAATTGATGTGGCCCTTTTGTACCGGACAGATCGTGTCACGCCGCTATCCTATCAGTATATTCCTATTTTGAATGAGCGATCCGAAGTGGAGACGACGCGCGAAATTCTTCACGCTGCTTTTCTCTTGCCCCGAGAAGATACGCTTCACGTGTTTTTTAATCATTGGCCCTCGCGCTATGGCGGGCAAACCGAGTCGGAGCCTAAACGGATGCAGGCCGCCCACGCCTTGAGGAAAGCGATAGATTTAGTTCGTGGGGAGCATCCGGGCGCCAAGATTGTGGTGATGGGTGATTTTAATGATCAGCCCCAAAACAGGAGCTTGACAGCAGGTTTAGAGGCCGTTGCTGCGGACGATTTAAATGTGGATGGCGAGTTGGTCAATCTGTCTGCGAGCTGGAAGCAGGGAACGATTAAATATCGGCAAACGTGGACTGTTTTTGATCAAATCATTGTGTCTGATCGGTTGCTGAAAGGTGAGGGCTGGCATACCAAACCAGAGGATGCCTCTCCAGTAACTTTACCTTTTTTGCTTGAGCCGGATTCCAAATTCAAAGGGCAAAAATTGAAGCGGACCTACGTGGGCTTTAAATATCATGGCGGTTTTAGTGATCACCTGCCAGTAATGATAAGACTCCAGTAATAAGCTTACTTTGAAACTGGCTTCAGCCCCATTTTCTCTGCCACTTTCATCATAAATTCAAACGCTTCGTCGTGGTCGTTATGAATCTCGCCTTCCAAAATGGCTTCCTTAATGGCGTTTTTGATGTCGCCCACTTCGCGCGATGGTTGCAGATTGAAGACTTCCATGATTTCCTCGCCTGAGACAGGCGGTTGAAAATTGCGGATGTGGTCGCGTTCTTCCAGGTCTTTTAGCTTTTGGCGGACCAGTTGAAAGTTTTTCAGGTAGCGTTTCACCTTCGCTTCATTTTTCGAAGTGATGTCAGCCTCGCAAAGCGTCATCAAATCGTCAATGTCGTCGCCAGCTTCAAACAGCAAGCGCCGGATGGCCGAATCGGTTACTTCTTCTTCCGAAAGCACAATCGGGCGCATATGCAAAGAAACCATCTTCTGGATGTACTTCATCTTTTCGTTCATGGGCAGCTTCATCCTCCGGAAAATACCGGGAATCATTTTGACACCAATGAAATTATGGGCATAGAACGTCCATCCAATGCCTGGCACAAACTTTTTGGTTCGGGGTTTGGCAATGTCGTGCAGCAGGGCCGACCAGCGCAGCCACAAGTTGTCGGTATTCGGAACAATACGGTCCAAGACTTCCAGGGTGTGGTAAAAATTGTCTTTGTGTCCAATGCCATTGATTTCCTCCCGCCCTTTCATCTGGTCAAGTTCCGGGAAGATCAGCTTGAGCAGCCCCGTTTTTTCCAGCAGCTTAAACCCTTTGGAAGGTTTGTCTGCCAGAATGATCTTGTTTAGTTCTTCGATGATCCGTTCGTTCGATACAATCCGGATTCGGTCTTTATTGGCTGCTATAGACTTTAGGGTTTCCTCTTCAATGTTGAAGTTCAACTGGGTAGAGAAACGAATGGCCCGCATCATGCGCAGTGGATCATCCGAAAAGGTAATGCCCGGTTCTAGCGGGGTGCGGATGATCTTGTTTTTCAGATCTTCAATCCCTCCAAAAGGATCGATCAACTCGCCAAACCGGTCACTGTTGAGGCAAATGGCCAGGGCATTGATGGTAAAATCGCGTCGTTTCTGGTCATCTTCAAGCGTGCCGTCTTCGACAATGGGTTTTCTGGAGTCGTGCTGGTACGATTCTTTTCGGGCGCCCACAAATTCAACCTCCAGGTTTTGGTACTTCAGCATGGCTGTACCAAAATTTTTAAAGACACTCACCGGGGTTTTCGGACCAATTTGGCTGGCAACTCTTTTGGCCAGCTCAATCCCGCTGCCTAAAGTAACCACATCAATATCGGGCGAATTGCGCTTCAAAAGCAAATCTCTGACAAAACCGCCGATCACAAAGCAGGGTTGCTGCAGTTGATCCGCTTCTTTCGAAATAATAGAAAATATAGGGTGTTTCAGGTGTTTCTTCATGAATAAAAAAAGGTCTTAAACCGAATTACAAGAAATAAGCGTGACAAATTGTTTAAAACTGTGCCAAAATTACAATTATTTCTCTACCTTATGGGTAATTCTGCCGGATAAAATGAAATGGTATAATCATTGATATTTAAATATCTAAAAAGTTATATATTTGCATAATAAAAACAGATCATCATGTTAGAACATTTGACGAAAGAAACATTTAAAGAGAAAGTTTTCAATTTTGAGCAAAATAAAGATTGGAAATATGAAGGTGACACACCTTGTTTAATTGATTTTTATGCCGATTGGTGTGGCCCATGTAAAATGGTAGCTCCTGTTTTGGAAGAACTTCAAAAAGAATATGGCGACGCTGTCAAAATTTATAAAGTGGATACCGAAGATCAGCGGGAGTTGTCGGCCATGTTTGGAATCCAGAGTATCCCGTCCTTATTGTTTGTTCCCATAGACAACCAGCCACAAATGGCTCAGGGAGCTTTACCTAAAGCAACTTTGGAACAGGCGATTTCTGAAGTATTGAAAGTAGAAAAACCAGTTCATTAATTTTCCATTTGAAAGGAGGGTGAACTAGATTTGCTCAAGAACCTGTTCGAGCTTAACGCCGCGGGATCCCTTGATCAGGATTAATTTATTCTCCATTGGTTTTTGTTGACGCAGGTAGTCACAAAGAAGTTCGGCAGTGCCGAACTTCTTTGTTTTTGTATTGGTTTCAGTTGCTGAGAATTCTTTTCCAACCAACAGAATAGTGTCGAAATTTTGTTGGTTTAAGTAATTGATAACCGCCTGGTGTTCCTCGCCTGATTCTTTCCCCAGTTCAAGCATATCGCCCAAAATGACGATCTTGTTGGATTGATTGATAGCCCCAAGATTTTTCAGCGCAGCCATCATGCTCGTAGGGTTGGCATTGTAGGCATCCATAATGATTTTATTGCTTCCTTTTGTGATGAGCTGCGAGCGGTTGTTTGTCGGTGTGTATTGCTCAATGGCTTTTTGTATTTTCAGCGGGTCGACCTCGAAATGCAAGCCGATGCGGGCGGCAGCCATCAGGTTTTCAAAATTGTAGCTGCCAATCAGTTTTGATTTCAGGTAGAGCCATCCTTTCGGGAAAAGTGCTTTGGCGGTTAAATAATAGGCGGATTCCTGCAATTCGCCCCGCAGTTGTGCCTGCTCTGAGCTTCCGTAGGAGAGATGTTCCAAACCCGCTGCCTGCTTTACCAAAAGTGTGTTGTCTATATTAATAAAGCAAGCTCCATTTTTCTTTCGCAGATAGTCGTACAATTCGGATTTGGTGCGAACTACGCCTTCAAAAGAGCCAAAACCTTCGAGGTGTGCTTTCCCAATGTTGGTGATGATTCCGAGGTCGGGATCCGCAATCTGGCAGAGTTCGGCGATTTCGCCGGGGTGGTTGGCCCCCATTTCAACGACTGCAATCTGGGTGACGGCGTCCATTTTTAATAAAGTCAGCGGAACGCCAATGTGGTTGTTCAGGTTTCCCTGAGTCGAGGTCACTTGGTATTTCTGCTGCAGCACGGCAACAATCAGTTCTTTTGTGGTGGTTTTTCCATTCGACCCGGTTATGCCTAAAACCGGAATAGCTATCTGTTTCCGGTGGAAAGATGCCAGTTGCTGCAAAGCTTGAAGTACATTTTCAACAACGATGAATTTTTCATTTTCAGGCAGATCATGATCATCTACGACTGAATAGGTGGCTCCCTTTTTGAGCGCATCTGCAGCGTATTGATTGCCGTCAAAGTTTGGACCTTTCAGGGCAAAGAAAATACAGCCCGGCGTAATATTACGGCTGTCGGTTGATACGGTTGGGTGTTTCAGAAAAACTTGATAAAGTTGTTCAGTCGTCATTTGTTCAGAAAAAATAAAGCCCCATCCGTCAGCTGCCGGATGAGGTTTAATGTTGAGAATTTTTTATCGTCTTAAAATCCTTGCGGACTTCCTACTCTTGTCATCGCACAGCGGAAGCCAATGTCGTTGGTAGCCTGGTCTTGCTCCAGGTATCTTCTGGTGCCAGGAATTAACCAATAAGCCCGGTCTCTCCACGATCCGCCTTTATATACCCGAACATTGTCTGAAATCAATGAGGTGAATTGTCCTGCTTCTTCCGATTTCAGGTACATGTCTTCGGTAGAAAGTTGGTCTTGAACTGCTTGCCAATCCGGTCCTTCGATGATTTGAGAACGGTAGTCTCCGTCACGGAAGTTTCTGTAATCAGCAATGGTGTCCTGAATTAGTTCTCCATATTCGTTTCGAACCAGATTACCATCCGCATCGCGTCGATACTGCGTAAATACGTTACCACGGAAGGGCTGAAATTCTTCTACATCTTGTTGGTTTAAGGGGCGGTACACATCGGCAACCCATTCGTTCACGTTTCCTGCCATGCAATACAGTCCGTAGTCGTTCGGGTTGTATGAATTAACAGGTGCTGTAATATCGGCATTATCATTTAATGAACCTGCCATACCCATCATATCACCGCGTCCACGAACGAAGTTGGCCATCATGTCTCCGCGACTCCTTTTCGAATCATCTCTCAAGTAGGTGCCGTTCCAGGGGTACAGTTTTCTTTCGGTCAACAACTCGCCTTCTGCATTCCCGATCAGGCCGTAAGCAGCATACTCCCATTCAGCTTCGGTAGGCAAACGGTAGTTAGGCAACAGCACCCCGTCTTCCCATTTTAATTTACGGGGATTACCCGCTGCGTCCTCCATAGGGTCTTCTCCCTCTGTTCCCTGATAAAGTCCAGCCAGATAACTGTCGGTCGTATAAACGTTCTGCCCTCCTTGTGTATTGTCGTGTTGCAAGATGCCACGATCAACCAAAATCTTTTCATTTACCCGGTCAGTACGCCACTTGCAGTAAGCATCGGCTTGCAACCAACTCACACCAACCACAGGGTAGTTGCTGTAGGCAGGGTGTCTGAAATAGTTCTGTATATAAGGATCGTTGTAGCCTAGTTCTTCTCTCCAAACCAAAGTGTCGGGAAGCGCCATTTTTGCTCTTTCCGGATTTTCAGGGTAAACCCGTTCGAGCCAGAAAATGAATTCGCGGTAGTCAAGGTTTGAAACTTCTGTTTCATCCATGTAGAATGAGGCAACCGTTACGCGGCGAGGCATGTTGTTCCAGTCGTACATGACATCTTGCTCGACACGCCCCATGGTAAAGGTTCCGCCCTCAATAAACGTTAAGCCAGGTCCGGTTACTTGGTTGTAATCACCATCTGATTGAAAACCCCCATTGTCTGGATTGTTGTATTCCCATCCGGTTGTACTCGATGTTTTTTTTGCTTTTCCACCTTTCCCCAATAATCCACAGCCTGCCATCAAGACAGCCAAACCTAGAAATAATAAGGCCTTAAGTTTCATCATCTGTATTCTCAGTTTGATTTTATTATGCACAAATATAACTAAATTGTTCTATTCTTATTGTTTGGGAGTTACAACTTTTTAATAAGAATTTGTTGATTACTCTTTATATTTTTGCGATTTTGCGGTTCGTTTTACCGAAAATTGAGACTGACCTTGTTTGGCTGTTGTTTACAATAATGTACATTTGCCATGTTTCTAACTTAAAACCGGGAATTTTGCTTTGATGAAAAGGTACCTTTTTTTGGGGGGCATGATCCTTTTGTCTGCTTCTGTTTGGGGGCAGAATTTGCAACAGGAGATTGGTTGGCAGGAAGATTCCACACATTTTCTTGCTGGATTTTCCGATGCGCTTGTTAACGAGAAAGCACTACCGGCTTATCAGGAGGCCACTCATTCGAAAGCGTGGAAATCATCTTCGGTGTTATCCACTGGAAAGTGGGTTAAAATCAGAACGTCACAAGAAGGAATTCATAAGATAGCCTATTCGCAGTTGCGGGCGTGGGGTTTTTCTAACCCGGCTTCTGTTTGTTTGTATGGTAATGGAGGCTTCATGCTGCCGAAAATGAACGATGATTTTTATTATGATGATTTGGAGCAAAACGCAGTTTATCATGCGAAGGACGGACAGGGAAATGATTTCATTTTTTTTTACTCCACCGGAACTGTGCGATGGAAGCAGGAACAGGAGACAGGCTTGTTTGCTCACGAATTGAATGATTACTCAGATTACGCTTATTATTTTTTGTCCGATCAGGGAAGTATAAACAACGTTGGATCTTCTCAACAAGCAGTGGGCGAGATCACCCACCAAATATCAACTTTCGATGAGCGAATTTTTCATGAAGTGGAGCTCGAGAATTTGATCCGGTCAGGACGACGTTGGTTTGGCGAAAAGTTTTCAAGTGGACAAAGCAGATCTGTTTCGTTGACACTTAACAATCCGGTAAGTGGAGCGTCTGCCAAAGTGTTTATCGAGGCGGCTGGCCGATCTGGAGCCAATTCCACGCTCGGAGTGAACCTCAATGGCTCCGGTGTTGAGCCCATCAATTTTGCCGCTGTTAATACAGGCGATGTCATTGCCTTGTATGCAGACCTGGAAAGCAGGTCTTACGAAGTAAGTAATCCTCAGACTTCGGTTGATGTTGACCTGAGGTATAACGCTTCCAACAGCAATTCGTATGCCTGGCTGGATTTTATTACGGTCAATTACACACGAAAACTGGAGGTGAATGACCAGCTGTTGTTTCGCCATTTGGCAAGTGTCGGCCCCGGAAACATCTCTGAATTTCAGCTTTCCGTTTCGGGAGCTGATATACAAATTTGGGATGTCACGGATTTTACGTCGCCCGAAGCCGTTTCATTTTCAACGGCGAATAACAGAGCAAGTTTTAAAGTTGCAACCGACAATTTACGTGAGTTTGCTGCTTTTCGGACCAGTGCCGCTTTGCCCGAACCCGAGTGGGTGGGGGATGTCAGCAATCAAAACCTGCACCAGCTTTCCGGCAGCGATATGGTCATTATTGTTCACCCCGACTTCTTAAATGAAGCGAACAAGCTCGCTCAATTTCACCAGCAAACGGATCAATTGGCGGTTGACGTGGTGACACCTGGCAAAATTTATAACGAATTTTCAGGTGGTGCACCCGATGTTGCCGGGATTCGAAATTTCCTGAAGATGCTATATGATCGGCCAAATTCTTCGCTAAAATACGTCTTGTTATTTGGTGATGGAAGTTATGATAATAAAAACGTAAGCGGGAAGGCAACCAACCACATTTTGACTTATCAATCTCCTAATTCCCTTTTACCAACTTCGTCATTTGTTACCGACGACTTTTTTGTTTTGCTCGATGATGGCGAAGGCGAATATTCCGGCTTAATTGATCTGGGTATTGGCAGAATTCCGTCAAATACGCCTGCCGAAGCTAAAATTGCGGTTGATAAAATTAAGAGTTATGCCAGTGCAAACTCGCTGGGCGAATGGCGAAATGTAATTGCTTTCATTGGTGACGACGAGGATGCCAGCACTCACATGAGACAAGCCGAAGATTTGGCTGCGATTGTGAATGAAACGAATCCGGGGTTTTATACGGATAAAATCTATTTTGATGCCTACGAAGAAAAATCCACAACGAGTGGTGAACGTTATCCTGAAGTGACAACGGCGATTAATCGTCGGGTGGAAGAAGGTGTCTTGATTCTAAATTACACCGGACATGCGAATGAAACAGCCCTGGCGCACGAAAAGGTATTGGGAGCCAATGAGATTGACAATTGGTCAAACTACGACAAGCTACCAATTTTCGTAACGGCAACTTGTGAGATCAGCCGTTTTGATGCCGATGAAAAATCGGGTGGAGAGCACATTCTGTTCAACCCCGTGGGAGGTGGGATTGGACTTTTTAGCACAACCAGGGTGGTTTATTCAACGCCAAATTTTATCCTGAATAAGGAATTCTATCAGCATGTGTTTAGCCAGGATGCCAACGGCGATAAGTTGCGGATGGGGGATGTGCTGAAGCGCTCGAAAAACGGGATCAGCACGGGGATAAACAAGCGAAACTTCACCTTGCTGGCCGACCCGGCACTTAGGCTGGCTTTTCCAAAATACCGGGTCGAAACAGAGACCATCAACGGCAAGCCTGTTGCAGAACTGACGGATACCATTGGTGCTTTATCGGTGGTCACCATTGCCGGACGAATTGCTGACCCTGCCGGCAATCTGATTGAAAACTTCAACGGCGAAGTGATCGCTGTCGTTTATGATAAAAAATATGTGGTCGAGACCTTGGGCAACGGCGGCCAGACGCCTTTTAGTTTCGAGATGCAAGACCATATCATTCACAAAGGAGTGACAACTGTGACCGGCGGGCGATTTGAGTTTTCGTTTGTCGTGCCAAAAGATATCTCTTACGCGGTGGGCAAGGGTAAAATCAGCTATTATGCCAATAATGGCAGTACCGATGCGCATGGTGTTTTTGAAAACTTCAAGATTGGCGGTGCCTCTAATGGTTTGATTGATGACAAAGAGGGCCCGCTTGTTAATTTGTTCTTGAATGACCTTGGTTTTCGGTCGGGTGATGAGGTCGGGAAAAATGCGGTGCTGATCGCTGATATCGAAGATGAAAATGGAATCAATACGATTGGTGTTGGCATTGGACACGATATCACTGCCGTACTGGATGATGACTACGCCAATGTTTTTATTCTGAACGACTATTACCTGGGCGAGAAGGACAACTACAAAAAGGGGCAAGTCATTTTTCCACTCAACAATTTAAGCGTTGGCGAGCATACCCTGAAATTTAAGGTATGGGATGTATTAAATAACTCGACAGAAGTTGAAATTCGCTTTGTGGTAAATGCAAGCCTTCAGATTGTTGAGGTGGAAGCCTATCCGAACCCGGCTCATGATTTTACCAATATTGTATTTATCCACAACCGGCCGGGTGTTTCGTTCGATACGCAGTTGGAAATCTTCAACTTATCCGGAAGCTTGGTCGATGTTGTCAACCAACGTTTGAGTTCGAATGGAACCAAAAGTTTACCTTTGGTTTGGCAGATTAGTGAAAGTCAAATGTTGATACGCGACGGGGCTTATCTTTACCGGGTGACAATTACCGCTGACGACGGTTATTCGGCCAATAAAACAGGAAAAATAATAATTTCACAGTATTAGTTTCCTCGAATGTATACTTTTTCAGTTCTTTATGCGTTTTCAATTTTGCGTCCCGCTTGGGAACTCTGTAACAATAGGTCTATATTTGCAATTTAATTTTTTGAAACAGTTATAATGAAACGAGCATGTTTGGTCAAAACACAAAAGCAACTGACTTAGCGTGCGAGTTCCTTCCGCCAGCTGGCGGACCATATAAAACAGACAATTTAAATCATATGAAAAGACGATTCACAGTCCTTGTAGTTTTAATTGGACTTGGTTTTATTTCAAACCAAGTATTTTCACAAGCTACAAATTCATCTACGGGAGCGAACACAATTCTAACGGGTGTACCCTTTTTGACGATTGCACCCGATTCAAGAGCCGGTGCGATGGGCGACGCAGGCGTTGCTTCATCGCCTGATATGAATTCCCAGCATTGGAATCCTGCCAAATATGCGTTTGTTGAAAGTGAAATGGGGATTGGACTTTCTTATACACCGTGGCTGCGCAACCTGGTCGACGATATTAACCTGGCCTATCTGGTGGGCTACAAACGCTTGGATGAGCTGCAGACCGTGAGTGCGTCTCTACGTTATTTTTCTCTTGGTGATATTTCGTTCATGAGTGAGTTCGGCGATTTTCAGGGACAGCAAAGCCCAAATGAGTTTGCCTTCGATGTTGCCTATACGCGCTTGCTGTCCGACTATTTTTCAGGTTCTGTTGCCATGCGTTACATTCGTTCCGATCTGACCGGTGGGCAGTTGGTTAACGGAGTTCCGTCAACAGCCGGGCAGTCTTTTGCGGCCGATATCGCATTTTTTTATCAGAACGAAATGCGGGTTAACCGGAAAGAATCGACCTTCTCAGCCGGTATTAATATTCAGAACATAGGTAGCAAAATTTCATACACCGATGGCGAGACCAAGGATTTTATTCCCACGAACCTGAAATTGGGAGTTGGTTATGAAACCGAAATGGATCGATACAATACAATCGGATTTTATTTTGACATCAACAAATTGCTGGTTCCCACACCCAATTCAGATAGCGTGGATATTGTGGGAGGTGGTTTTAGTGATGATAAGTCAGTGATTTCCGGTATGTTTAGTTCGTTTGGCGATGCACCGGGAGGCATGAAAGAAGAGTTGCAGGAGATTACTTTGTCGTTTGGTGCGGAATATTGGTACAACAGGCAATTTGCCTTGCGTGCAGGCTATTTCCACGAACACGAAAATAAGGGTAACAGGAAGTTCATAACTGCAGGAGCAGGTCTTAAATTGAATGTTTTTGCTTTGGATTTTTCTTATCTGATACCGACGCAACGAAATCATCCATTGGAGAACACCTTGCGATTTTCACTTTCCTTCGATTTTGAATCGTTTAGTAATCAGCGACGATGATCCCATTTCGGATTGGATACGGATACGATGTTCACCGTTTAGCATCGGGCGAAAGCCTTTGGTTGGGCGGTGTTCTCATTCAGCACGATAAAGGAACCGTGGCCCATTCCGACGGTGACGTGCTCATTCATGCCCTTTGTGACGCCATGTTGGGAGCGCTGAAACTACGGGATATTGGCTTTCATTTCCCGGATAATTCGGTTGATTTTAAAGATATCGACAGTAAGATTTTATTGCTGAAAGTGAAAGAGTTAATTGAAGCGAAAGGATACACCTTGGGAAATGCCGACATCACTGTAGCAGCCCAAAAGCCAAAACTAAAAGATCATATTCCAATGATGGAAGAAAAGCTGGCAGAAGTCCTTCAAGCTGATGATGATGTCATTTCGATCAAGGCGACTACTACCGAAGAACTGGGTTTTGAAGGGCGTGAAGAAGGCATATCGGCACATGCCGTTGTTTTATTAATGAAAAAGAGTCATGAGTAAAAAGACATTGGTCATTGGTGCCAGCGAAAAACCCGAACGATATTCGAACAAAGCCATTAAAGCGCTGCGCCATCATGGTCATCAGGTGGTTGCTCTTGGAGCCCGGCCCGGCCGGGTAGGCGACATCGCGTTTGATTCTGAAAAAAAGAATTTTTCAGGAATCGACACAGTCACGCTGTATATTGGTCCGCAAAACCAACCTGATTTCTACGATTATGTAACCGGTATTGATCCGCGACGTGTAATTTTTAATCCCGGAACGGAAAATAAAGCCTTCGCTGACCAGTTGAAAGCCAAGGGCATTGAAACCGAAGAAGCCTGCACGCTTGTATTGTTAAGTATTGGCGCTTATTAAGCATGTACAAAACCATTCATACCTTAGAAGAATATAACGAAATAGTGGGTGTTGAATCTGCCTTGTTGATTTATTTTTCAACAGACCAATGTAGTGTTTGCAAGGTTCTGAAACCTAAGGTTGGAGAGATGATAACCGAAAGCTTTCCGGCAATCAGGCTGGTGTATGTCAATCTTAACCATTTGCCCGAAATTGCTGCCCAGAACAGGATTTTTGCGGTGCCGACAATCCAGGTTCTTTTTGATGGCCGGGAATACATCCGGAAAAGCAGAAATTTTGGTTTGGATCAACTGAAAAGTGAGATTGATCGACCGTACCGGATGATGTTCTCCTAATTTTGTTTGGCAAACAGATAAATAGCGTTATTTTTACTTGTCATTTTAAAGCCCTTGCATTGAGAAGATTAGTCATATGTATTTTAGGCCTTGTGTTTTTTCCTCTGGCACTGGTTCGGGGTCAAAATAAAACTTCTGAAGTAGATAGTCTGCTTGCTCTTTTGCCGGGATTGGAAGGCTTGGAGCTGGTCGACGCTTACCTAAACTTATCCGAAAGTTACTTGTACGTGACACCGGTGAAGACCGTTGAATATGCCGAACTTGCATTACAATTGGTTGCCGGCACCGAATGGAAAGATCGGATCTGTCACGCCAATTTGCTCATTGGCACCGGTCTGATTTCAGGAGGAGAGTTCGTTGAAGGAGAGAAGTACGCTTCAAAAGCGCTGGATCAGGCCCGCAGACTCAACAATGCCCGGTTTATCAGTATCGGATTGAGTGCGCTTTCAGCTTTCTATATGAATACCGGGGATTATGAAAAAGCTCTGGAACTGCTCGAAGAAACCCGTGAGCAAGCGACCAAAGCCGGATTGCCCGACTGGGATGCACGTGCTAAATTCAATATAGGCTCAATTCTGACTAACAGAGGCGACCGGGCTGGTGGATTGCGTTACATGACCGACGCCCTGCATTATTTCGAATCGGCAGGAGACAACATCATTGCTTCGCGAATCATGAACAACATCGCTGTGAACTATCACGCATGGAGAGATTATGATTTGGCGCTCGAATACTACCGGAAAACACTTCAGACTTATGAGCTGAACGGTGACATCCTGGGCAAAGTAGTGGTCCTCAATAATATTGGCGAAATCTATAAGGATAAGGCCCAGTATGATATGGCGGTGCAGTACTACAGCCAGATTTTTGATTTGGCTGAAAAGCACGAAGTGAGTGATTTCTATCTGGCCATTGGCCGGGTGGGACTGGCCGAAACTTACCTGAAAACCGGGAATGATCAGTTGGCCCGTCAGTTTGCTCAACAATCCCTCGACGTGTTCGAGCAGGGCAACATGCAGGAAGGAGAAATAAATGCCAACTTAATTTTGACAGAACTCGAAATGAATGATGGGAATTTGCAGGCGGCCAACCGACTTGTTGATGAGTGTCTGAATCAATCCACGTCTATTGGGTTGAAAGAACTCACTAAAAAGGGATATTTGCTAAAATCCAAAATTCTGGAAAAGAGAAATCAATACTACGAGTCGCTGGTGAATTACAAGAAATATGTTGAAATAACCGATTCGCTAAACGAGGAAAAGCAAATGCATCAACTGGCGCTTCATCGCGCGGAAATGGATATTTCAGAAAAAGAAAATGAGATTGATCTTCTTCAAAAAGATAACGAGATCAAGGATCTTCAGCTCGTGAAGCAAAAGCACCAGTCGCGAACCATGATTATTACCATTGCGCTGTTGGTCGTAGTCGTTGCACTTTCGTTGAGTTATAACAAGGCACGTAAAAAGGCGAATGATTTGCTGCACGAAAAAAATAATCAAATTCTTGAGCAGCACGAAGAGTTGATTCGGGTCAATCAAACCAAAGACAAGTTTCTTTCCATCATCGGGCATGACCTGCGTAACCCGATCGGCGCGTTTAAAGATGTGGTTAGCCAGTTGGCTGAATTTCCCGAAATGTTTACAGATGAACTTCGAAAACAGATTCTAACTGAGCTGCGCGACGAGGCTGAGAACACCTATTTTCTGCTTGATAACCTCTTACTGTGGGCCAAAACCCAAAAGAACAGCATCCAGTTTAAGCCTGAAAAACTCAAGTTGAATTTGGTGGTGAAGAACAACATCATCCTAAATACGCGACTTGCCGAACGCAAGAACATCAAATTGAATCTGAATATTGAGCCTGATATTTTGGTCTATGCAGATCACAATATGGTTGATTTAATTATTCGCAACCTGCTTTCCAATGCCATCAAATTCACCCCCGAAAACGGGATTGTCCGTTTAATGGTGCAGGAAGTGGAAGGAGGTAAATATGAAGTGCAGGTGAAAGACACTGGCGTAGGAATAGATGAAAAAGACCTGCCCCGGATTTTTGACGAGAATGACCATTTGTCAACCTACGGAACAGGCAATGAAAAAGGCTCCGGCCTTGGTCTTATTTTGTGTCGCGAATTTGTTGAAATGAACGGAGGGACAATCCGAGTTGAATCGAAACCGGGGAAAGGCAGTACTTTTTCGTTTACCCTGAATAAATATCAACCCAACAAAGTTTAAAACAATCCTTCCAGCAGTTTATCCGAGCTGGGCTCCGGCAGGGTTACTTTGAGTTGTGGATTGCGATCCATCGCCCGTTTGATGGCAAAGTTTGCCGAGGGGTTTCCGGCCCAGTTTCTTCGGGCGATACCATTGTTCACATCCCAGTGCAACATCATTTTGATACGTCTGTCGGCCTCTTCTGAGCCATCAACGGTCAGTCCAAATCCACCGTTGATCGATTCGCCCCAGCCTACGCCGCCGCCATTGTGAATCGAAACCCAACTGGCGCCTCTGAAGGAATCACCAATCACATTTTGAATAGCCATATCGGCAGTTAGCGACGAGCCATCGTATATGTTCGACGTTTCGCGGTAAGGCGAATCAGTGCCCGACACATCGTGGTGATCGCGGCCCAGCACAATGGGAGCTGAAATAATTCCGTTACCGATCGCTTCGTTAAAAGCCAGGGCAATTTTGATTCGCCCTTCTGCATCAGCGTAGAGGATCCGGGCTTGCGAACCCACCACCAATTGGTTTTTTCCGGCTTCTTCAATCCAGTGAATATTATCCTGCATTTGCGTTTGGATTTCTGCAGGCGAGTGACTGTAAATTTCTTTCAGAACAGATGTGGCAATCTCATCCGTTTTTTTCAAATCGACCGGATCACAGGAGGTGCAAACCCACCGAAAAGGGCCAAACCCATAGTCAAAAAATAGCGGACCCATAATGTCTTGTACATACGACGGATAGCGAAATTCGCCCTGTTCATTGTATAGGTCGGCGCTGGCGCGACTGGCCTCCAGCAGGAAAGCATTTCCGTAGTCCCAGAAGTATAATCCGTTGGCTGTCACTTGGTTGATTGCCTCTACGTGACGACGCAAGCTTTTATACACTTCGTTTTTAAACCTTTCCGGATCTTCGGCCAGCATCCGGCTGGATTCTTCAAAACTCAGCCCGACGGGGTAGTAGCCCCCGCCAAAAGGGTTGTGCAGCGAGGTTTGATCAGATCCCAAATCGATCGGAATTTTTTCCCGGGCCAGTTTTTCCCATAAATCAACAATGTTGCCCTGGTAAGCCAGCGAAATGGCTTCCTTGTTTTTGCGCGCCATGTTCATGCGCAGGATCAGTGTATCCAGGTCTGAATAAACTTCATCGACCCAGCCTTGCTCGAGCCTGATTTGCGTGACTTTTGGGTTTATTTCGGCTACCACGCCCACCATGCCGGCTATTTTGGCTGCTTTGGGTTGGGCACCCGACATGCCGCCAAGACCGGAGGAGACAAATACTTTGCCGGCCATTTCTTTGGCGCCTTGCAAGCGGGCAGCGTTCATGACTGTGATGGTGGTGCCATGCACAATCCCTTGTGGCCCGATGTACATGAATGAGCCGGCAGTCATCTGCCCATACTGGCTAACGCCCATCGCGTTCATCTTTTCATAATCATTGCGGCTGGAATAATTGGGAATGACCATCCCGTTGGTGACGACCACGCGCGGCGCCTCGGGATGTGAAGGAAACAAGCCCAATGGATGGCCAGAGTAGAGGACCAGGGTTTGCTCGTCGGTCATCTCCGAAAGGTATTTCATGCACAAGCGGTATTGTGCCCAATTTTGAAAAACCGCGCCATTGCCTCCGTAAGTAATTAGTTCGTGCGGATGCTGGGCTACCGCGTGGTCAAGGTTGTTCTGAATCATCAGCATAATGCTGGCTGCCTGCATTGAACGAGCTGGATAGTCGGTGATGGGCCGGGCCCTCATTTGGTAAGCAGGACGCAGACGGTGCATGTATATCCGGCCAAAGGTGGTTAGCTCGTCGGCAAATTCCGGTGCCAAAATGGCATGTTGGTGCCGGGGGAAATAACGCAAGGCATTTTTTAAAGCTTGTATCTTTTCGGCTTTTGAAAGCACATCTTTACGCTTTGGAGCGTGGTTAGTCTCGGGTTGGTAGGCTTTTAGGGGTGGAAGTTGTTGGGGAATGCCTGCTCTGATTTGATCCTGAAATTCTTCTTTTGTCATATCCCTGAATTTTTGGTTCACCTTTTGAGACCATAGGCCTAACGACAAAATTGCGACATTCCCCGATAAGAAACAGTGATTTTCGTTCGGTTTTATAACATTTGTGAAACATTAAAAAGAAGATAGAAAAATGAAAAAGATCTGGATTATTTTAGCTGTGGTGGCAGTGGTTATATTCATCATGTATTCCTCGGTGAAGGGAACATACAATACTATGGTTATGCGCGATGAAGCAGTGGACGCCAGTTGGGCGCAGGTGGAAAATGTGTACCAGCGCCGGGCCGATTTAATTCCCAACCTGGTCAATACGGTGAAAGGCTATGCCTCGCATGAACAAGAAACACTGGAAGGCGTGATTGAAGCGCGCTCGAAAGCAACTTCGGTGAACGTGAACCCCGAGAACCTCAATGCAGAATCGCTGCAGCAATTTCAGCAAGCGCAAGCCGGACTGAGTTCAGCGCTGAGCCGCCTGATGGTTGTGGTGGAGCGTTATCCTGACCTGAAAGCCAACCAAAGTTTTCTGGATTTGCAGGCACAGCTGGAAGGAACCGAAAACCGGATAACGGTCGAGCGCCGTAAGTTCAATGAAAGTGCGCAGTCGTTTAATACTTACATTCGCACCTTCCCCAAAAACATTTACGCCAATCTGTTTGGCTTCGAAAAGAAAGCCTATTTTGAAGCGGATCAGGGGGCAGAACGTGCACCCGAAGTAAGTTTCGACTAAAAGAGGAGAATCATGTCAGTACAAAGCTTTTTTACAGACAAAGAAAAGAAACAAATAACCGACGCGGTGAAAGCTGCCGAGCTGAATACCTCGGGCGAGGTGCGGGTTCATGTTGAAGGGAAGTGCCCGGAAGATGTATTGGACCGCGCTGCTCACTGGTTTAAGACCCTGGCAATGCATAAAACTGAATTGCGCAACGGCGTGTTGTTTTACTTGGCCGTTGACGATCATAAATTCGCTATTCTGGGTGATGCCGGAATCAACGCCAAAGTGCCCGCTGATTTCTGGGAGAAAATAAAGGCGCATATGCTTTCAAAATTTAAGGAAAGCCGGTTTGCCGATGGTTTGGCTGAAGGCATTCGAATGGCCGGTGAGCAGTTAAAGGTGCATTTCCCCCACCAAACTGATGATATCAACGAACTATCCGATGAAATTTCATTTGGAAAAAAATAAACCCACATGCTCAAAAAATTATCATTTCTACTGATTCTATTTATTTCATTTTTTTCCTTTGCCCAGGATCTACCTGAACGGCCCAATCCACCGCGACTGGTGAATGATTTAGCCGATGTGCTTTCCGATGCCGAAGAGCAGCGCATGGAGATGGAGTTGGCCCAGTTTGCCCGCGAAACCTCCAATCAAATTGCGATCGTGACGGTGCCCAGCCTGAACGGTTATGATGCGTCTGACTTTGCGTTTCGGATAGGTGAAGAATGGGGAATTGGGCAAGGCGATAAAGACAACGGTGTCGTGGTTTTATTTAAGCCAAAAACCGGCAATGAGCGGGGGCAGGTTTTTGTTGCCGTCGGTTATGGATTGGAAGGCGTGATTCCGGATGCCGTTGCGAATCGCGACATTGTGGATTACGAAATGATTCCGCGCTTCAAGCAAGGCGATACTTTTGGCGGGCTGTACAACGGAACCCAGGTGATTATGTCACTGGCCCGGGGAGAATTCTCAGCCCAGGAATACCACGAAAAAGCCAGTGGTGGCCAAGGTGGATTTCCTTTTCTTCTCCTTTTCTTCTTGCTCTTTTTTGTGATCATCCCGATTTTTCGTGGCCGAAGCCGGTATTACAATACTGGCGGAAGGGGACGCGGAAGCAGCCTGCCCTTTTGGTTGCTGATGGGTGGTATGATGGGCTCGGGACGCAGCCATGGGGGTTCGTTCGGAAATTTCTCCAGCGGAGGCGGTAGCTTTGGCGGCGGAGGAGGTTTCGGTGGATTTGGCGGCGGAAGCTTCGGTGGCGGCGGCGCCGGCGGAAGCTGGTAGCTGAGCACAAAACACGAATGACAAAAAGGGGACCGGTCTGATAATCAAACCGGTCCCCTTTTTGTCATTTTTAGATGGTTTTGAATTTTCTCGCAAAAAAAACTCCATCATTTCTGACGGAGCTTTATGTTTTTTGGGTGGATGATGGGATTTGAACCCACGACCCCTGGAACCACAATCCAGTGCTCTAACCAACTGAGCTACAACCACCATTTTGCGTTGCTGTTTGCAAGCGGGTGCAAATATAATATTTTATTTGAGATCAATCCAAGCATTTGCGAAAGTTAAAGGGATTTTTTTTGACTGCATTTTCAAAGTTTTTCTTTTTCAAGAACTTCTCCTTCCGAATCAAGGAGCAGGAAAAAGCGTTCCAGCTTTTGATTCCGAATAATCAGTTGGTACATCAACGTCTGCTGCTGTTTGACAACAATTGCGTTCATCAGTTCGCCCAGGTTTTCAATGGCTTTTTTAATCTTGTCGGGAACCTGTGTCAGTGGCAAATTTATTTTCAGGCTGAGCAGTTTTCCATCCGACTGAATTCGCGCGAGATGCTCCATTTCATTAACATAAAAAATCGCTTCCCAATCGTCGCCGGCCTGGTTCCATTCGGTATTAAGCGGACTGTTAAACGTAGTGGCAAGCGTTTGCTTTGCCGCCTTTGGAATTCCCGACGCTTTGGTTCCGCCTAATATTTTTGCAAGAAAATTTTTCGTTTCCATTTTTTTTTAGGTTTTGAAGTTCTACTCGTTCTTTTATGACGAAGATTTTCCGAATAGTGACTCTTTTTGCTTACTCTTCTTCCTTGTATCGATCATTATACAGATAAATAACCCGCGTTCGGGCCCGCTTCAGTCGCATTTTTACAGCATCTTCGCTGATTCGCAGCGCCTGGGCAATCTGTTTTCCAGACAGGCCATCCTGGTATTTCATCAGCAGCAGTGCTTTTTCTTCGGGGTGAATCATTTCCATGATTTTCATCAGATTTTCGTAGGTCATGTCCTGCAGCTGGGTTTCCGACTCATCAACGATATCTGGCAGTTCATGTTGATTGTTCCAATTTGGGTAGTGCAATTTTTTTTTCAGTCTCAGGTAGTCGATACAATGATTGTAGGTGATGGCATAAAGCCAGGAAGAAAACGATGCGTTACCCTTGAATCCTGGAAGTTTTTCGTACGCTTTGGATAAAATATCATTGGTAAAATCGCTGGCTTGATTTCCGTTTTTTATAAAGCTGTAGCTTTTTTCGTACACTTTGCGGTGATAGCGATTATAGAGTTCCTGAAACAGCTGGCTTTTGCCTTCCTTCACAATCAGTCCAATAATTTCTTCGTCTTTTAGTTGTTTTACATTCATTCCCGCATCTTTCGTTTTTTCTGACAATTTTTTTGCCTTCGCGTTACTTTGTGCTGTTCCCCCGTCTAAAGGTAAATTTCAACCATGAAAATTAAAACTAAAGTAATCAATGGCCCTGAAATTTAATTTGAAATATAAAAATTACTTTTTAAAAAACGATGAAAACGAAAATGACCTTGGTTTTGACAGCTGTAAGTATTGCTGTCTTATTTACAAGTTGTGGAAAAGTTCCGCAACAGGAATTGGATGCAGCCTACGCTGCAATTGAACAAGCCAAAGCTACTGGTGCCGATGTTTATGTGCCTGCTGATTTTGCAGCGCTTCAGGATTCGATGCGCGCCGTAACTGAAGGTGTAGAAGTTAAGAAAGGTAAACTTTTTGCCAGCTACGGAACGGAAAAAACGCAGTTGACACAGATTGCCGAGCTGGCTGCTACAACCGAAGCAAAAGCGGAAGTAAGAAAGCAGGAAGTTAAACTTGAAATTGAAACCGTGCAGGCTGAAGTCTCTTCAATTCTTGCTCAGAACGCCGAACTGCTTGCTCAAGCTCCCAAAGGAAAAGAAGGAGCGGCTGCTCAGGAAGCCATTAAAAGCGAGAACAGCCTGATCGAGACTTCGGTATCGGAAGTGGGAACGCTGGTTGCCAGCAATGATCTGCTGACTGCTTTGGACAAAGCAAAAGCCGCCAAAGCAAAATCGATGGCGATTAACGCCGAATTGAACGAAGTGATTGCGAAATACAGTAAAGCATCAAGAAGGTAAGGTACGTTTTTTAGCATAACTCAATAAATTTCCCCGGGGGGTCTCTCCGGGGATTTTTATAAAACGCGGGTGATAAGGGTGAAGAAGAAAAGGCAAAAAATATGGATTGGAATCGTTGTTGTGGTAGTGTTGCTTGCGTTGTCGGCGGTCGTGGTTTTTCGGATGCCCACTGCACCGGCGGCCGAACTAAAATTGGCCAGGAAGAAACTGGCGGACGCCCAAGAGTCGGGAGCCGATATTTACACACCGAAACTTTACAATGAGGCACAACAATGCTACGATTCGGCAATGATTTACTGGTCTGTACAGAATGAACGTTTTTTTTTGAACCGGGAATATTCGAAGGTGAAAGAACAGGTCGACAGAAGCATTCAAAAAGCGACCGAAGCCTCTGGAAAAGCCCATGAGTTAAAGGAAAAAACCAGTAGTTTTTTGGTTAGGGGAATGAAGTCGTTGAATCAGAAAGTAAGCATGTATGAACAGGTTTACAAAAAGATGCCTTTGCCTGATTCGGTGACGGAAGCTTATAATCGGGGTAAATTGAAATTGGCCGAGTGCAGGGTGGCCTATGAGGCTGGCCGGCTTACGGAGGCAAGAAAAAACTACGATCAAGCGGAGCAGCTGATCGGGAATTCTATAAATCGTTCGGAACAGTTTCTGAATCAGTGGTTTGTTAGTTATCCGCAGTGGAAAAAAAATGGCAACGAAGCGATTCGTTTATCTCGTGGTGGAAAGAAAGTCATTCTGGTCGATAAATATGCTCATCGCTGTGTGGTCTATCAAAACGGACAGATTATTAAAGCTTTTGATGCCGAACTTGGAATTAATTGGATGGGAGACAAACGACTGAAAGGTGATAAAGCTACACCCGAGGGAATTTACCGGGTGATTCAGAAAAAAGATCGTCAACACACCCGGTTTCATCAGGCACTGCTGATTAATTATCCGAACGACGAGGATAAAAGGCGAATTGCCACAGAAAAGAAAAATGGAACACTTGCTCGGCTTGCACTGCCCGGCGGACTAATCGAAATTCATGGACATGGAGGTAAGGGTGTCAACTGGACTGATGGTTGCGTTGCCCTGAAAAATGAAGATATGGAAATTCTTTTTCGTCTGGTTGAAGTTGGAACCCCGGTTGTCATTGTGGGTTCGCTCAAATCACTGGCTGAAATTCATCGTTGAAACGAGTCGGAATAAAAATGAATCGGAAAGAACAGTTTTTGGACAATCATGAACCAGTACAATCAGGCTCGCGAAAAATATTGCGCCTGGGGATTGGACTGGCAGCAGCCATTGGATTCATCATTTTGATTGTTTCCTGGTTTTTGCTGGTTGTCCCCTGGATGATGAACAGCTCGTTAGCCTTTAAGAAGCCGGCAATGAATGTAAACACGGAGGAGGTCGTGACTCCTTCCGTACAAAACATAAAAGATGAAATAGCCCGGTTAAACTCTAAACTGGAACGGCTGACACCGGGCGGAAGTTATCTGGTGATCAATACCACCGAAAATACATTTTCGCTTTACCGGGGCAAACAGCTGATCAGAGAAGGAGTTTGCTCAACAGGAAGCTATGTGAAACTCGAGTTGGATCATCAAACCTCCTGGACATTTAAAACTCCGAAAGGCGTCTTCACGGTCAAAGGGAAGTTGACCAACCCCGTTTGGCGTAAACCCGACTGGGCTTTTGTGGAAGAAGGCTTGCCTGTTCCGCCAGCTGATCATCATTCCAGGTTTGAATATGGTGTTTTGGGCGATTACGCCTTAAATCTGGGTAATGGTTATCTTATTCATGGTACCTTATATAAGCGATTTTTGGGCTTGCCGGTTACCCATGGCTGTGTCCGTATGAATGATGAAGACCTGGAAATGGTTTATCAAACGCTTCCGCAAGGTGCCAAAGTGTTTATTTATTGAAATGAATCAAGCAGATAAGATCGAATGAGAAAATGGGGTGTTTTACGCAGGGTGGCTTTGGTCATTGGCTTCATGTTATTGATTGGCTTACTGTTCTATGCGGTATTTTCCGTTGCGGGGGTAAGGCAAAAAATGAAAATTCTGAACGGGCAGTCCGATGCTCAACTGCTTAATTTTGACCCGCTGTCGGTTGATTCAACTTATATGGAGTTGTTCAGAGAGAAAAACTGGTTGGAAACCCGGCTGATTCTTTCAAAGACAGATTCCATCTATTTGTCGGTGGATTTTAGCGACAGCCTCGTGCAGCTTGAGATGAAAGGTGTTGTTCTGGTCCAGATCGAAATGCTGGATTTTAAATACGATCGTTTTTTCAACGAAATAAATCCGGGTGTTTACCTTCACTTGTTTGCCACCCAGGTTCAGGTCGATTCCACTTTCTCAACGATTGAAAAGGCGCCGGTAACCGTTAAAAAGGCAGCCCATGTCTCTCAGGAAACGAAAAGCGAAGTGCCTGACACCCTGAAAAGAATGGAAGCCGTGCATTGGGTAAGCTGGCTGGATAATGGTGTTCGGATAAATATTGAAGGCGTTGGAACAGATTTTTCTGCCGGGAGTTGGCGCAGTAAGGTGTTTTGGATTTCTCAGGATTTGCAGAAAATTGGAAAGACAATCAGGCAGATTTCTGCGTTTAAAAAACCGGATTATTATCCCGAAATAACCTTGGTACTGACGGATCGTGACGCTAAAACAATTTTCAGGGCATTGCCCGAAAAGCCATTTGTGGGTTTTCGGTTTTAAAACAAAAAAACCAGCGTTGGCATTTGCCAATCTGGTTTTTAGTGTTTGCTTCAACGCATCAATACCTATTCCTTCCGGTTCTGTTACATGAGGTAGATCAGGACCAACAGGAGAACCAGCACCATGGCTACTCCAAAGGCGATGATGTTACCTGTTTTTTGTGAATCTTCTACTTTTGCCATAATTTGACCATTTTTCATTAAGACGTGCCAAGTTGAAAAAGTAACGGGGTTTTATTTTGTTTCTCTACATCATTAATTTTCAAGCGAGAGAATTTTGTGGATTGGATTTTCATAGATTTGCTGCACTTTTTCCGGCTCTGCAGTTCTTAACCAATATTAAAATATTAGATGAGAGCATTGCTTACCATTGGACTGTTGATTCTGTCAAACACCTTCATGACCTTTGCATGGTACGGTCACCTGAAGTTCGGAGAAATGAAGTGGTTTAATAAATGGGGTCTGACATCCATCGTGTTGATTAGTTGGGGGATAGCATTGTTTGAGTACACTTTTCAGGTACCCGCCAACCGCATTGGTTTTCGCGATCACGGCGGCCCGTTTTCACTCATTCAGCTGAAAGTAATTCAGGAGGTGATTGCCTTGCTGGTTTTCTCGGTGTTTGCCGTGGTGGTTTTTCGGAACGAAACTTTTCGATGGAATCACCTCATTGGCTTTCTGTTCCTGGTTCTGGCAGTCTATTTTATTTTCAAGAAGTAAAACAGCTGGCGGGGTTTACAATTTGGATACCATGCAAAACAGGAACAGCTGACCGGTTGGCCAGCTGTTCCTGTTTTGTTTGTTGCAAATATATGAGGGCGAAACACCGCTGAATTTTTTAGCATCCGCCTTTGGCTGGTGCTGTTTTTACAGGTACCGGCTTATTCAGGTTGCTCATGGCTTCAACCAATTTCTCCAGGTCGGTTGCCAGCTTTTGCCTGTAGTGATAGGTGTTGACAGCTTCTTTGGATGCGTTGGCTATCGGTGGCGTAACATTGGAGTACAAGTTTCTGAAATCGGAAGAGGAATCCTTAAGCAGGTAATTGGTTGATTTTCCGGCGTAGTTCGACAGCAGGTAAGCCTTTTTGGCGATGCTGTCGTGGTCGGCATAGAAATAATTGGTCTTTATTTTTTGTTTGAAGATTTTTTCCCATTTACGGTCATCAATTTCTTCCAGCGGAATATTAATTGCCAGGGGTAAATGGTAATTTTCAAATGCTTCGGGAGAACGAACGTCAATGACATTTATCTGATGGAAATTGTGGGCAATCTCAAAGGCCAGCTGATCAGAGGTGACCTCCTTAAATGGGTATTCCTGATGTCTTTTTGTGGAACTGATCCGACTTTCAATAATTGCTTCTTTTGAAGGTGAAAAAGCCACCAGGGCAATCAGAACAAAAGCTACCGCACCGGCAATTGTATAGTTTTTTCGTTTGCTTTTGGTCAGCTCGGTTTGGCGCTTGGTGACTTTATTCTCGATAAGGTGAGTTGCATAAAACGCAAAAATGGCGATAGCCGTAAGCAGCGCGGCGAATACGGGTTTCGACATACCCAACTGTTCATTTACCAAAACCCGCCCCCAGTTCTCGGCCAAAAAAATGTCTTCCCAAAAAGGATAGCTTTCAGCAAACGCAAGAATTCCCAGGGCCGAACCGAGCACAAAAGCAACGCCATCGAGCTTGCCAATGGCTGCCGCGCAAATACTGGTTCCGGGGCAGAAGCCGCCAATAATAAAGCCCAGCCCCATGATGGCTCCACCAACTAAGGCCGACCACAAAAATGTTGGGTTGACGTAGATCAAACTCAGGTCGAGTATTCCCCAGTGTCCGAAAAGCAAAACTCCAATCATGGCTGTTACGCCGGCTGAAAAGAATACTTTCAGTACGGTAAAGTCGTAGCCGTAAAATAAGCCAGCCAGTTTTTTGGTCGACGAAAAGCCGGCTTGTTCCAGTACAAAGCCAAACCCGATGCCTGCAAGCAAGGCAATCACCAGGTTAAATTCGTTGCTAATGATATAAGGTACTAATGGTCCCATATTGATGGATTGAAGGATTGAAGAATTGAGTGAACGATTAAATTGAAATTCAGAGCCACAGTTTTCGGAAAAAATAAGCGAAAATGTAACCACTTCCGAAAATAGCCAGCATGGTGATGATTCCGCCAAACGACATGACTGCCATTCCGCTCAAAGCCGATCCACTGGTGCATCCGCGTCCCAACTGCGAACCCAAGCCAAAAAGGAACCCACCGGCAATGGCGGCAATAATTCGCGTTCTGTTTGTAATTTTTGGGCCGCGTTCAAGTTTTAAGCCCATCCGGTTGCTGATTACACCTGAAAGGAATGCACCGATTAGCACGCCTACAATCTCGAAAAACAGCCAATCTTTTAATGGCCCGCCGGGATGTGTTGCTTCGTAATTGTTAAGGTAAGCAGTGTTGGCTGTGTGTTCCGGAGCAATATCCGAAACCATCTCCAATACCACGCTTTTAACGCCACCGCTGGCACCCAGCCCGCGCCCCGTGATATAAATGGTTAGCAGTAAAACCAGTCCAAGCAGGACTCCGGCTAAATATGGATTCATGTAAGGTTTTGGTTTCATCTTATTTGGTATTTGTTAATGGTTCATTTTCTGCATGTTCATCTTCCAGATCTTCATATCCGGTAAGCATGGCCTTGATATTCGATGTTGGGGTTTCACCGGTGGTTGTCATATACACATGGACGATTAGAAAAACCATGAGCAAGATTGCTCCAAGCGTGTGCCAAAAAGCGATGCTTTCCAGAGGATAATCCTCCACGACCACCAGGTTGTTTTGATCGATGGTTTTGTAGAGCATGTAAAAAATACCGGAGATGATTGTCAACGGAATCAAAATAAGCTTGAAGCTCAGGTAAACCATGCGTTGAAGCGGATTTAGCTTGCTGAGTTCCGTTTTTGTTGTTGGGTGCTTTTCTCCCTTGAAAATTCCGGACACATAATAGATAAGCTGCTCTTTCAGCTTTTTGGTGGTGGGAATGTATTGTTTCCATTCGCCTGTGGTAATGTGCCAGAAAATGGCAAAAACAATCAGCCCGATGAGCATCCACGAGGCAACCCGGTGAAACTGGACGGCTTTTTCAAATCCAAATATTTCAAATGATCCATGAACCTCGAAGCCGGTGACGGCTAAAAACATGATGAGCGAAGCCTGGGTCCAGTGCCAGAAGCGTTCAAATCCTTTATAAATATATACTTTTCGCATAACTTGCTTATTTTGTTATGATTGTCGGTTGAAATATATTTTTTAGTCGGTTAAATCATCCTGCGTGTAGTCGATTACCTGCTTTTCATATTTGTCTTTTATAATCGTCGATAAAATCCGCATCAGGCCATGTCCAACCACCGCAAGCAGTGCCAGCGCAATCAGCCAGGTTCCGGCAGTGTCGAGGTTTTTGTTGCGATCGCGTCCGGGCATGTAAAAACCTTCAAGCTTGGCCAGCCGGCCGTCGCGAGAGTGACATTCGACACAACTTAACGCCTGCCCTTTTGGGGCCACCATATGGTTGACAGGCCAATACATTTCGGTTTCAACGAAGCCATAATCGCCGCTGAAGGGTAGATCCACATTGCGCATACCTGCAGCAGCCGCCTTTTCCCAGTCATAATCTTTCCAGAAAGCACTGTCTCCTTTGTTTTCGGAATAGAGCTTGGGCTGGATCAATCGTTTGAATTGCTTATCGTAAATTTGGTCGCCGACATGAATTTTCACGGGAATGATTTTGGAATTCCTGTCGTTGTAGTTACCATGCAAGGTGTTGATCTGAACCGGAACAGATGTAATGCTGTCGCCCAAATGATATTGGTCGGCAGTTCCGTTAAACCACACATAGTCAGGTGTTACATTCTTTTCCCATTTAAACGAACCTTTCATTGATAAATATCGGTGGTTTCCGATTGAGTCTTCTTCGTGGTAGGGTTCTCCGTCTTTCATCTTTCCGGCTTCGGACCAATGCCAGGCCATTTTGGTGGCGTTAACCTTGGCGTATTCCGGAATGTGGCATGCCTGACACGAAACCTTAGACCCATGCCGGTTGAGTACCTGACTGAAGTGGGGCGTGTTGGTGTGGCATTGTTCGCAGGTGGCACGGTCGGTATTGCTTGTCGACACCGAATAAAGTTTGCCTTTGATTTGGTGATTTTCGGCCGTATGGCAATCCACACAGCTCATATTCATTCCGTTGACGGCCATGTGCACATCTACTTCCCGGGTGGTCGACAATTGTGCCACTTCCAGGTCGCCATGCTTAACATTGTTTCCGCCTCCACTGAAAAAATGGCACGAACCACAATTGTTTCGCTGTGGTGTTCCAACCGACTGGGCAACTTTTTGAAGGTTTACGGTTCGGTCAGGGTAGCCGGCCATGGAAGTTCCTTTTTTGTATTCTTCACTGTTGTCGTGGCAAACCATGCAGTCCACATTCATGGCGTTGGTGTAGTCAAAATGATCATCATTCATTCCAAATCCGATGTGACAGGCGGCACAAGCCTGTTGATTGGAGTTGGAGCCAATACAAAAATTGTTAAGCAGCGTATTTTTACCTGAAGCTGAAATGCCACGCCCTTCAACATACGATAGCCGTTCCCAATTCCAGTGTGACGAGGCCATTACTTCTTTGTGGGTTTCGGTGTGGCACGAAATGCAGGCTGCGGTCACTTCCTGTGGCGTTTCAAAATTCTGCTGAAGGACGGCCAGCTTGCTGTGGTCAACCGATGGCGTGGGCTTGATGGCATACTCCTGCTTCAAAGTTTCAAGCTTGAGATTGTAAGTCGGTGCCTCATGAAGAGCGTTAACCAAAATCAAGACGACGGTGATGGCTATAATGGTAAAAAGTATGTTTTTATACATGACTTTCATAGCTTGTGGTTTTTTTGAGTGAATCAATTCTGTGAACTAAAGTGATTTTGAATTGCAAATATATTGATATTTACAAATTAACGTATGGCAATGTGTAGATTATTGGATGTTTTATAGGTGCTTGTTTCGATTGGTAATTTTAACACGTTGATATAGAGTTTTTTGTGTGAGGTGTATTCCATAATTTATAACAACTCTAAATTACAGTTTTGGCCTTTTAAGAAGATTAATTTCGCATCTATTTATCTTGTATTTATGATTAGTTTTTAGAAAGGCGGGAGGGGATAAAACTTTTAGGCCTCTTATCGCATAACTGTTTTATTTATAGATTTGGGTTATGAATTTCAAACTTAATTCAATTTCATCCTTGCAGCTGTTTCAATTGATGCGGTTTGGAACTTTTGTTTTGATTGGAGTTGTATTCACCAAAACTAACCTGACTACGGAGTCAATCGGAGAATATGAGCAATTTTTATTTTTGGCGGGTGGTGTTAGTTTTTTTTGGTTGAATGGGTTAATCCGAGGCTTGCTCCCGCTGGCAAAGGATCCGGAAAACAAGAAGGTTTCGCCCGTTTTTAACGCTTTTGTGGTAATTAGCCTTTTTACCCTCCTGACTGTGGTTTTGTTGGCCATAGCCGGCAAGCACGTTGGGCAGTCGTTGCTGGGGCATCGTGAAATTCCTTATTTGGGCCTTTTGCTGGCCTACCTTTTTTTTAGTGTTCCGGCTAATTTGGTGGAGTATTTCTTCTTACTACGCAACGAATCAGGTAAGATGGTCAGTTACGGCGTGATCAGTTTTTCCGTAATGTTTGTCTTGGTGGTACTTCCCGTGCTGTTTTCACTCGACCTTCGCTTTGCCCTGTATGGACTGCTTTTGGTGGCTGTTTTGCGCTACCTGTTTCTTTTAGGTTTAATGTTGACTTTGAAGGAAACCAGGTTGTCAATGGGCTTTATTCGTACGTATTTAGGTTTGTCTGTACCTCTCATCTTCTCGGCCCTGCTCAGTGGATCAGCCCAGTATGTCGATGGCTTTATTGTCACTTCACGATTCGATGAGGCGACATTTGCGATTTTTCGCTATGGTGCCCGTGAGTTACCACTGGTGGTTTTGCTGGCCAATGCGTTTAGCAACGCCATGTTGCCTGAATTCGCCAACAAGAACATGTTGCAGGCTTCGTTGGCCCGAGTCAAGAAAGAGTCGGGGCGTCTGTCCGATCTGCTTTTCCCGTTATCAGCGCTGCTTATTTTGTTGAGCCATGAACTGTTTCCCATTCTGTTCAATGCTGACTTTGATCAAAGTGCGACAATTTTCAATATTTACCTGCTACTGATTATCAGCCGGCTTATGTTTCCGCAAACAATACTTATCGGATTAAAACAGACGGCTGTTGTTGTCCGGGCTTCCTTTTTGGAACTCATTATAAATGTATTGCTTAGCCTGATATTTGTGCGTTTTTGGGGAATTGCCGGTGTGGCCTACGCCACAGTAATCGCCTACTTTTTCGAAAAGATTTATCTGTTGATTGTGGTCAATCGTAAGTTCAATATTGCCCCAAGAAACTACCAAAATAGTTTCAGACACCTGTTCTATTCATTACTTTTGTTAGTGATCTTTTTTATTGTTGAGTTTGTAATTTATTGATATGGATATACTTTTAGATGATCCGGTTGTAGACGGACAGTTTCGCGAGCTTCTGGCAAAGATCAGGCGATTGAAAAATGGAGAGACCGTTGCGCAGATGAAAGCACATGGGCTGGTCTATAAAGTAAATTGGGGAGCTTCGGTTATTTCGTTGCGCGAGTTGGCCAAAAGCTATGAGCGGAACCACTTGCTGGCCCTGAAACTGTGGAACAAGCAGTGGCGCGAAACCATGATTTTGGCCACTTTGCTCGATGAACCTGACAAGGTGACCGAAGAACAGCTTGATTATTGGACCAAGAGTTTTACAACGACAGAAATAGCAGAACAGGCGGTAGCCAACTTGTTCGTGAATACCAAGTTTGCTTATGTAAAAGCATTGGAATGGTGTCGCGGAAAAAAGCACCTGGTCCGATATACCGGTTTACATTTGATGGGCCGCTTGGCGATGGTTGACAAAAAGGCGATTGACGAAATGTTTGAGCCTTTCTTTGTGGTCATCTTTCCTTTGGTGAAAGATCCGGCGCTGGGCCAAATTTTTTACCGGAGTATGCTTATTTTGGCCAACCGGAGCGAGCAACTCAAAGCGAAATGCATCGAGTTTCTTGAGTTGGCCCAAGATATGGATGAAGATCATGCCTTGAAAATGTCTGCCTTGCTGCTGGAAGACCTGGCGGAATTGTAAAATCAGAAAAGTCAGGTTGTTTGACCTGCTGACCAACTAAACGACAAGAAGATGACTAAACCAACAACGATTAAACAAAGCGGGGGGCTGTTTCCGTTTTATCTGAGTTTTTTGTTAAGCTTCGGCACACTGCTGCTTTCCTCCTGCAGTAAATCAGAACTAAACCTGGAAGATTTGCGGGTTGATTATCAGGAAAGTCCGCTTGGTATTGATTCTTCGCAGCCCCATTTTTCCTGGAAAATCAAGTCGAAAAAGCGTGGTGTTTACCAGGATTCCTGGCGGATAATCGTCGGTGAGAGCCTGCAGGAGGTGAGCCGGCAAAATGGTTCTGTTTGGGATTCCGGTCAAATCAATTCCGGGAAAACGGTCAATATCGCATACCGCGGAGCTCCGCTGGAGAGTAATCGGACGTACTTTTGGCGGGTGGGGATAAGCACGGATGATCAACACCTAATTTGGAGTGAACCCGCGCGCTTTCATACGGGTATACTGGATTCGTCAGAATGGAAAGCTCGTTGGATAACAAGCGGGGAAGAAATTGTCAGCTCAAGCCCAATATTTAGAAAAGAGTTTTCAAACGACCGGGAAGTTGAAAAAGCCTATGTATTTGTATCTGCATGTGGCTTTTATGAGTTCTTCCTGAATGGAGTAAAAGTAGGCGATCATGTGTTGGATCCGGCTGTTACAGACTATAGTAAGCGTATTCTGTATTCCACCTTTGATATTACCGGGTTGATTAAACAAGGGAAAAATGCAATTGGTGTGATGCTTGGAAACGGCGCTTACAACCTGCACAAAACAGCAGGCCGCTATAGTTGGGGAAGTGGCGGCACTCAATTGGGAAATCCGTCTTTTATTGTGCAGATTCATCTCACTTATGACGATGGCAGTCAAACGTTAATCACCAGCGATGAGTCGTGGAAATACGCTGACGGACCTGTCACGTTCAACAATATTTACGGCGGCGAAGATTACGATGCCAGGAAAGAAGCCGAGGGCTGGTGTTCGGTTGATTTTTCGGATAAAGGCTGGCACCTGGCAAAAATTGCGAAGTCGCCTGGCGGTCAGTTAAAATCGCAATCCATGCCACCAATCAAAATCACCCAAACGCTTCAGACGGTGGCTCAAACAAATCCGGCAGAAGGAATCTATCTGTACGATTTGGGGCAGAACATTGCTGGCTGGTGGCGAGTACAAGTGAAAGGGAAGGCGGGTCAAACCATCCGCATCCGCGGAGCTGAAACCTTAAATGATTCCTTGTTTCCCAAGACTTTGGAGGAAGGGGACAGACTGAGTGAAAAACACAGCTATCATGCGCACACCTGGACCGATTACACCTTGAAGGGTGGCGGGGTTGAAACGTGGGAACCCCGTTTTTTCTACACCGGCTTCCGGTATATCGAAGTGGCAACGGGCGATCAAAAGGATTTGGATATTTTAAAGGTGGAAGGCCGTGTGGTTGGCAGCGCACTCGAAAGAAACGGTACTTTTAATTCGTCCGACTCTCTCCTGAATCAGATTCATCGGGCTGGCTTGTGGTCGCAAAGAGGAAACCTGGTTGGCTATCCGACAGATTGTCCGCACCGTGAGAAAGGTGCATACAACGGAGATGGGCAGGTTATCGCCGAAACATCCATCCATGATTTTCAGATGGCACCGTTTTATTGTAAATGGCTGAATGACATGCGCGATTCGCAGGAAGCCAATGGCCGGATTCCAAATACTTCGCCTACTTTGATTGGCGGTATGGGTGGTGGCGTGGCCTGGGGAAGTGCCTATATCCTGATTCCGTACTGGATGCACCATTATTACGACGATACACGCGTCCTGAATGTGCATTATCCAACAATGAAAAGGTACTTGCAGTATTTGCAGAATCTGGCCAAAACGGATTCAAAACCGGAAGAGCCATTTGTGATCAATGATTTTGATGGTTACTGGTATTCACTGGGTGAGTGGTGCGCCCCGGGTGAGCGTGATGGCCCCAATCACGCGGTGGTGAATACTTTTTATTATTATTACAACACGAAACTGATGGCTGAAATAGCAGAAATTCTGGGACATGAAACTGATGCCCGGCAATTCCTCGTTTTGAGTGATACCATTAAGGAGGAGTTCAATCGTAGGTTTTTTGATCCGGAAACCTTACGTTATGGGACGGATTCAACCTATCAAACCTACCAGCTTTTGGCACTTCACGGTGATTTGGTTCCGACAGAGCATCGTGAAGGTGTGCTGCAAACCATTGTTGATGACATTAATCAGCGCGATGGTCATTTGCATACGGGCATTATTGGTACGAAATATTTATGGCCTGTTTTGACAACTGGCGGATACGGTGAGCTGGCTTTCACTGTGGCAACAAAACAAAGCTATCCCAGCTACGGCCATTGGATCGCCAACAATTCGACGACTCTGCTTGAACATTGGTCGGGCGAAAATTCGCACAACCATCAGATGTTTGGTTCGGTGGTTGAGTATTTTTATAAATACCTTGCCGGAATTCAGTCGCCAATGGAAGGTGAAACCACGAAAGCTTACCAGAAGATTCTCCTGAAACCGACTGTGCCGGATGGTCTGAATCAAGTCGATGCATCACTCGAAACTGTTGCCGGAACCGTTGTTTCGGCTTGGGTGAAAGATGAAAACACATTTCATTATGAGGTTACTATTCCGGCAAATGCCAAGGCTACACTTGTTGTCCCAATATTTGGTTTTCAACAGGTGGTTATTGAAGAAGGGAACACAGTAATTTGGGAAAATGGGAATTTCATGCCGGGCGTTTCAGGAATTCAACTTGTTACAAAATCTGGAGATGAATTCAGAATAGAAATTGAGTCAGGACAGTACAGTTTTAGACTGGCTCAAATAAAGTAGCAGCGGCATTGGTGGGCTGAACTTTTCGGATCGCGGCCGGTTTTTCTCAGGCGTACAAAATGTCAGTGTCCTGAAAATTGGTATAGTTTTTATTACAAGGATTGCGGACAATTAAAAAAAGAATAAACTATGAATTTGACAAAATCATCAAATCCCGCGTTATCCAAGTCGGTGTTTAGCCGGGTGCAAACGGGCGCTCAAACCGATGTGATGACCATTGAGGGAACCGTAAATAAAACAGGCCTGATGTTTCTGATTTTAGCCTTTGCTGCGGCATTTACCTGGCGTAAGTTTTTTGGGGTCTACGATTATGGATCGCCCGAAGGGGCTTTTTCGGCTGTTGCGCCTTGGTTGATTGGCGGAGGAATTGGCGGTTTTATTGTGGCCATCATTACCGTTTTCAGCCCGCGCTACTCCAATATTACTGCACCTGTTTATGCGGTTCTTGAAGGGCTTTTTCTGGGTGGAATCTCAGCTTTTTTCGAGGCGCAATATCCTGGCTTGGTCATGCGTGCAGTCGCGCTAACCTTTGGGGTGTTTTTTATTATGCTGTTTTTATTTCGCTCAGGAAAAATACGGGCAACCGGTAAGTTTCGAATGGCAATTATTGCTGCTACCGGAGGCATTGCGCTAATCTATTTTGTAAGCTTCATTGCCGGCCTGTTTGGCGCAAGCGTCGGGTTTTTGCATGGCAACAGCCTCTTCAGTATTGGCTTCAGTTTGGTCGTTGTTGGTATTGCGGCTTTAAACCTCATTCTCGATTTCGACTTTATCCAGCGCGGCGCCGAAGGTGGTGCTCCCAAAATTATGGAGTGGTATGGCGCTTTTGGTTTGATGGTGACGCTGGTATGGTTGTATATCGAAATTTTGAGGCTGCTTTCGAAATTGGCCAGCCGTGATTAAAAAGACGAATAGGAAAGAATAGAGACAGGGGCTTCGGTTCCTGTTTTTATTTTCTGGCGATAAGTTGTATTTTCGGTGCTTTCAAACCAAGTTTAAGATCAATGCAGCTAATAGAGGTGACTAACAAAAAGCAGGTAGATGCGTTTCACCAGCTTCCTTATTCAATTTATAAAAAAGACAAGAACTGGGTGGCACCCCTAAGAATGATGGTTGAAGACATTTTCAATCCTACTAAAAACAACACCTTGAAAAAGGGAAGTGCTTGTCGCTGGTTGGTTTATAAGAATGATAAACCGGTCGGTCGAATAGCCGCCTTCCATACTCCTGGCTATGCCGGACAGTTTGATCAACCAACGGGTGGCGTCGGTTTTTTTGAGTGCATTGATGATCAGGAAGTAGCCAACGAGTTATTTGACACCGCAAAAGCCTGGCTAGCTGCCGAAGGAATGGAAGCGATGGACGGCCCGATTAATATTGGAGAGAATTTTTTTAACTGGGGCTTGCTCGTCGATGGTTTTGTTCAGCAGTGTTTCGGTATGAATTACAACCCGGAATATTATCACCGGCTCTGGACAAATTATGGATTTCAAACCTACTATAAGCAGTATAGCTACCATTTGAATATTACCAGTCCCGATTTGCCGGAGCGCTTTTGGAAGATCGCTGCATGGATGGCTAAAAAGCCAGGTTACCATTACGAGCATTTTACGTTTAAAAATCGTGAAAAGTACATTGCTGATTTTATTGAAATTTACGATGAAGCCTGGCGAAAGCATGATAACTACAAGCTGATTGAACCGCAGGATTTACGCGATATGATTAACAGTTCGAAGTTGATTCTGGAGGAAGAATTCATTTGGTTTGTTTATCACGAGGGAAAACCCATTGCCTTTTTCATGATGATTCCGGATGTGAACCAACTGATTAAATATTTCCCGAGTGGAAAGTTGAATTTTTTTAAGATTCTTCGGATGCTTTACCTAAAGCGCAAGAAGGTGATTACCGGTTGCCGCGTCATTGTGATGGGCGTTGTACCGAAGTTTCAAAAATCGGGAATCGAATCTGCGATTTTTTACCAATTGCGCCAAGTGTTGCTTCGCAAGAATTGGTACAATGACATGGAGTTGAGCTGGGTCGGTGATTTCAATCCAAAGATGATCTCGATCTTCGAAGCCGTTGGCGGAAAACGGGAAAAAACGCACCTGACACTGCGGTATTTGTTTGACCGGCAGAAAGAGTTCAAGCGCTCACCCATTATCGAAGACTAGCAGGTGTCATTCATTTCATTTATTATTTGTCGTATCTTGTCACCAAACAATTAACCAACGCATGCATTTACAAACAGTTACGAATTCAGAAACAAAAAAGCAGTTCCACAAGCTTCCACATATTATTTATAAGAACGATAAAAATTGGGCAGCCCCAATACAGGGGATGGTCGAAAATACCTTCAATCCAGATAAGAATCCCTCTTTTAAACATGGCGAAGCTGAGCGCTGGGTTGTTCTCAATGACGCAGGTCAACCAGTCGGACGGATTGCTGCCTTTGTCAACTACCACAAAGCAAAAACCTTTGAGCAACCGACAGGTGGTTGTGGCTTTTTTGAGTGTGTCGATGACCAGGAAGTTGCCGATTTGTTATTCGATACCGCCCGGGATTGGCTGAAGGAGCGTGGGATGGAGGCTATGGATGGGCCGGTGAACTTTGGCGAAAACTACATGAACTGGGGTTTGCTGGTTGATGGGTTTATGCCGCAAGGTTATGGCATGCCTTATAATGCCCCCTACTACCTGAAACTGTTTGAAAACTATGGTTTCCGGATGTACTTCAAGCAGTTTAGCTATCATTTGGATTATTCGGTGCCTTTTCCCGAGCGTTTCTGGAAAATTGCGGGTTGGGTGGCTCAAAAACCGGGCTACAGCTTCAAGCATTTCGACTACAACGACCCGGAGAAATTCATCAAGGATTTCTGTCATATTTATGATGAAGCCTGGCGTTTTCATGAGCATTTCAATCCATTGGATCCGCAGGATTTACGCGATTTTATTCAGGATTCGAAAGCCGTGCTCGACCCGGAAATGATCTGGTTTGCCTATCATGACGATGAACCCATCGCGCTGTTTGTGATGGTGCCTGACATCAACCAGATTTTGCAAAAGCTCAATGGCAAGCTGAATTTCATTAACATGCTCAAGTTTTTGTATTACAAAAAGAAGAAGGTGATTAACCGCACCCGGATATTGATTATGGGCGTCGTTCCGAAATACCAGCGCTCAGGGATTGAGTCGGCTATTTTTTGGCACCAGGACAAGTTGATGAAAAAGAAACCGCAGTACACCGAAGTCGAGCTTTCGTGGGCGGGCGATTTCAATCCGAAAATTGTAGCATTGTATCAGTCGGTAGGTGGAAAGCATGTGAAAACCCACTATACCATGCGCTACCTTTTCGATCGGACGAAACCCTTTGAGCGGGCGCCGATTATCGGGGCCGAAAAAGATGAATAAAAAATAGAAAATCTTTGGAAATTAAGAAAGTGTATTTATCTTTGCAACCCGATTGAAATAATGTTGAAAACGAATCAGCAATGAAAAAAGAAATACATCCGGAAAATTATCGCTTAGTTGCGTTTAAAGATATGTCAAATGGCGAGGTTTATTTGACTAAATCAACCGTTAACTCAAAGGAAACTGAAGTTGTTGACGGCGTTGAGTATCCCTTGGTAAAAGTGGAGATCTCAAGTAGTTCTCATCCGTTTTATACCGGTAAAATGAAATTGGTTGATACCGCTGGACGTGTAGACAAATTCATGAATCGCTATAAAAAGCACATGGATAATAAGAAGAAATAGTCTTTGATTATCATAGATATACGGGCTTCGCTTTTGCGGAGCTTTTTTTTTGCCCTATTTTTGTAAAAACTTGCAGATGAATTATATCCTTGTTGACGGACATAACCGCGAGAATCTGTTACCCTTGTGTTTTACGCGGCCGGTTGCCGAGTTGCGTACCGGAGTGCTCACCATCCGTGAAAAATGGGAACGTCGGTTGCCGGGAAACTATTCCTGGAAAACGGAACCCTGTCTGCAAAAGAAATTTCCGCTGCACACGGCATCTGAGAATTGTCTGATTTATGCGCACTTTTGCCCCACGAACGAACTTGTAGAGCAGGTGAGATCGCTGGAGAATGGCCAGGGCATCTTATTCAAGGGTGAAAAGGTAGCTGCTAAGTTGGGCGAAAGTTTGTTGGCAACTTATTTAGATACAAAGGAAGGGCTCAGCTGGAAAGAATATGCCGGGCCACTCGATATGATCTGTTATCCCTGGGATTTGACAGAAATTAATGGCCGACAAATTCAACTCGATTTTGATTTGTTGACAGGCAATCGCCAATCGGAGCCAATAAGTAACACCAACCAGTTGATTCATCCCGAGAATATTTTTGTGGAATCAGGCGCAAAGCTTGAGTTTGTTACCATCAACGCAACGGCCGGCCCGGTTTATATTGGAGCCGATGCTGAAATTATGGAGGGTTCGATGATTCGTGGTCCATTTTCATTAGGCGAACATTCGGTGGTGAATATGGGCTCCAAAATTTATGGCGGCACTACCATAGGACCTTATTCCAAGGTCGGGGGAGAGATAAGCCAATCTATTGTCACGGGCTACTCCAATAAAGGACATGATGGTTTTTTAGGTCACTCGGTGTTGGGCGAGTGGTGTAATCTGGGGGCAGGAACCAATATTTCCAATCTCAAAAACAATTATGAACAAGTCAAAATATGGAACTATGCTACCGGCCGGTTTATGAAAACGGGGCTCCAGTTTGGCGGTCTGTTTATGGGAGATCATTCCAAAGCGGGAATCAATAGCATGTTCAATACCGGGACCGTTATTGGTGTGGCCTGTAATATTCATGGGACCGGATTCCCCCGTCGGTTTGTGCCTTCTTTTGCCGACGGTGGCCCTGGTGGCTTTAAGCTGCACCAGTTGAAAACCGTTTTGGCAACGGCTGCTAAAGTGATGGAACGTCGTAAGCGGTCACTCTCCGAAGCGGATTACGAAATTCTGGCAACGGTTTTCGAGCAAACAGCCGCTTTTCGCAGTTTTTAAATTCACATCAAGTCTTTTGGCATAGCTATTGACTTATATTAGCCCTGAATAATTTTTGGTATTTTTACGCCAGTTTGTCACAACAATCACAGAAAGAAAAGTAATGGGAGAAAATAAAGGACTATCTCTGGGAAATATGATATTTACAGGAATGGGGGATGATGATTCGGAGATCATTCCAATCATTGCCGACGGAACCGAAGAAGAATTGAAGAACTTTCAGGCACCCGAAATACTGCCAATTTTACCACTGAGGAATACCGTGTTGTTTCCGGGAGTGGTTATTCCGATTACGGTTGGAAGGCAGAAATCACTAAAACTAATCCAGGATGTTTTCCGTGGCGATAAGCTGCTTGGAACGGTTACTCAAAAGGACGGTGGCATTGATGATCCGGAGCAAGCCGATTTGTACCAAGTGGGTACGGTTGCCCAGATCCTGAAGATTCTGGAAATGCCCGATGGTTCTACTTCGGTTATCATTCAAGGTAAGCGGCGTTTTGAAGTGATGGAGTACCTCGAAGAGTTTCCTTATTTTCGTGCGCAGGTTTCGTTGTTGGATGAAATTTTACCCAAGGAAAACAACGCTGAGTTTAATGCGGTAGTTGGATCGCTGAAAGATTTGTCGATCAAAGTCGCTCAATATTCGAGCAATGTGCCGCCTGAGGCTACCTTTGCTGTTAAGAATATTGAGAACTCGACTTTCTTAATCAATTTCATTTGTTCGAATACCGATCTTGATGTGGAGGAGAAGCAAACCTTACTTGAGATTGCTGACGTGCGTGAACGAGGAATCCAGGCCATTTCATATTTGGTGAAGGAGGTGCAGATGCTCGAGTTGAAACGCGACATTCAATCCAAGGTGAAAACTGATCTGGATCAGCAACAACGTGAGTTTTTGCTCAATCAGCAGATGAAGACCATTCAGGATGAGTTGGGTGGTAATCCCATTGAGCAGGAAATTAACGACATGAAGGAGGCTGCCAAAGACAAAAAATGGCGTGAAGATGTTGCCAAATTTTTTGACAAGGAAGTCAATAAGCTGCATCGCTTAAATCCGGCAGCGGGCGAGTATTCAGTGCAGTTTTCTTATTGCCAGACCTTATTGGAGCTGCCGTGGAACGAATATACAGAGGACAATTTCGACTTGAAACATGCCGAGCAGGTGCTGGACGAAGATCACTATGGACTGGAAAAAGTGAAAGAACGTATTTTGGAACACCTGGCGGTTTTGAAGTTGAAGAAAGACATGAAAGCCCCGATCTTGTGTTTGTATGGTCCTCCGGGAGTTGGAAAAACGTCGCTTGGAAAGTCGATTGCCCGGGCGCTCGACCGGAAATATATCCGCATGAGTTTGGGCGGTTTGCATGACGAAGCAGAAATTCGGGGACATCGTAAAACCTATATCGGTGCCATGCCCGGAAGAATTCTTCAAAATATTAAAAAGGCGAAATCATCGAATCCGGTCTTTATTTTGGATGAGATCGATAAAGTTTCGAGCGACTTTCATGGCGATCCGGCATCAGCATTGCTCGAAGTGCTGGATCCGGAACAAAATGCAGAGTTTCACGACAACTACGTGGAGCTGGATTATGATTTGTCGAAAGTGATGTTTGTGGCCACGGCCAATACGCTGAATACCATTGCAGCTCCCTTGCGCGACCGCCTGGAATTGATTGATGTGAACGGATACATTGTGGAGGAAAAAATTGAGATTGCCAAGCGGCACTTAATACCCAAGCAGTTGGCCAATCATGGTGTTGAGAAAAGCCAGGTGACTTTCCCAAAAGAAGTATTGGAACACATTGTTGAAAACTATACCCGCGAATCGGGTGTGCGTGAGTTGGATAAAAAGTTGGCCAAGGTGGTTCGGCGCATTGCCAAAAAAATTGCATTTGAAGAGTCATTCAATAAAAAACTAACGAAGGACGACGTTCGTGAATACTTGGGCGTGCCGCAATATACACGTGAAAGTTACCAGGGAAATGAAATTCCGGGCGTTGTTACCGGTCTGGCCTGGACGGCTCACGGAGGTGAAATTTTGTTTGTGGAGTCGAGCTTAAGTACAGGAAAAGGCAGTTTGACATTGACCGGTAATTTGGGCGAAGTCATGAAAGAATCGGCTATGCTGGCGCTTGAATATCTGAAGTCACATCGTGAAGAGCTGGACATTGATCAGAAAGTTTTCGACAGCAATAATTTTCATGTGCATGTGCCTGAAGGTGCCATTCCTAAAGATGGGCCGTCGGCTGGTGTAACCATGGTTACGTCGCTGGCCTCCAGCCTTTCGAAGCGAAAAGTGCGCAAGAATATTGCGATGACCGGCGAAATCACCCTCAGAGGTAAAGTGCTACCCGTGGGCGGAATCAAGGAGAAAATTCTGGCCGCCAAGCGGGCCGGTATAAAAGAGATTTTGCTTTCGGCTGATAATAAAAAGGACCTGGAAGAAATTAAGGATGTTTATCTGAAGGGATTGAAATTTCATTTTGTCAAAACGATTAGTGATGTGCTGGACTATGCTTTGCTGAAAAGCTAAGCGTTGTTGAGTGTTCAGTTAGCGCCTGTACTTTGCAGGGAGCAAAATACAATAAGAAGCCAGAGTGATACAGGTGATGTGCTCTGGCTTTTTAGTTAATTGGGAAACAATTCAGCTTTTCAAAAAAGGTAATACTCGACCGGTTAAGAGGTTCTTCAATCACTGTGTTTTGGTGGCCTAAAGTACAAATCCTGTTTTTCCGGTCGATCCGTCGCAGGTATTGCAGGTTGATGAAAGCATTGCGATTGGCCCTGACAAAGCTCGGTGAATCTATCTGATCGATAATTCTGCTAATTGAAGCTGTTACCCGTTCAACGGTCCCATTGGCAAGGAAAATGTAAGTTTGGTATTCCTGAGCCTGGATTAATAAGGCTTCGTCAGGATTGATAAATACAATGCCACTATCGGTGGGTAGTTTTAGCTTTTGCGTTGGGCGACTGTTGCGGATGAAAAAGTCCATTTTTCGATCCATCTCTTTTTTCTTTTCACGGGCTTTGTATCGATTAATTACTGAAATTAATTCTTCGGGGCCAAATGGTTTTACAAGGTAGTCTAAAGGTTTTACCTTTAGAGTTTTAAATGCATACTTGCTATGTGCTGTTGTAAATACAATCTCGGTGGAGAGCTCATGCTTCTTAATGGCTTCTGCAACTTCCAGGCCGTTGGTATCGGGCATGTCGATATCCAAAAACACAATGTCTGGCATCTTTTTTAAAAGTAATTTAATACCATGTTTTGGTCTTGTTGTTTTTCCAATGACTTCCAGTTCGCGGAAAGCTTTCAGGTAGATTTCCAGCAGAGAGATAGCTGCTTCGTCATCTTCAATAATCATTGCTTTTATGGGTCTGTCTTCTGCCATTAATCTTCTTCTTTCATGTCAATCTTACAAAGTTCTCTAATTTGTTTTTTAGAACCATAAAGCTTTACCTCTTTATTATTGTTGGCAGTTAAAATGCAGGAATTGTCGTGGCGGCTCGCGCTTTTTAGTTTGTCCAGATTGATTAAGTAGGGGCGGCCGATCCTGAAAAAGTCATAGTTGCCAAGAATTTCTTCAACTTTCCCCAGGTAAGTATTGGCCAGTTCAATGGTTCCATTGTCCAGGTGGAAATGCGTATAAGAGCCTTCAGCTTCGCAGTACAGGATTTCTTTCGGATCAATGACGATGTGACTGTTTGCCGACGACAATTTTAGTTTCGGATCATGTTTTATATTAGTCAGAAGTGCGTCGAGTTCAGCGTTTGGGATTGCCGACTTTCTGTTCTTGATTGTTGTTATGATTGTTTCAAGTTTATCTGCACTGACTGGCTTAAGCAGGAAGTCGTAGACTTCATTTTTGATCGCATCAATCGCCATGTTTCGATAGGAACTAACAATGACGATATTAGTGTCCAGTTTTTCTTTTTTTACCAGAGAGATAAATTCCGTCCCGTTTTTGCCGGGCATGACCAAATCTAAAAAAACAATTTCCGGTCGCTCTTTCAGAAACTTAAAAAGAGCAGATTCGGTGTTTTCTGCTTCGGCGATTACTTCAATTTCAGGGTGTTTTCTGAGCATGTATTTGAGCACATCCCGTGCTTCTTTTTCGTCATCAACAATTAGAGCTCTAAACTTATGGGTCGTCATACTTTTCTTTCTTGGTATACAAATTTATTAAAAATACATTCTCGATTACATCAGCTTCGCCGATTTGGACGCATTAACTCGCCTGTTTTCGTGTTTTGTGCCATTTTGTTTGCTGCTTTCCCAAAGTTGTCCAATCCATTTGTTTACTTTAAAACTACAATTTATCGGGTATATTTGTAAAAAAAACCTTCACAATGATAAAAGTTCAGGGAAGAGCCAGGAATATTTTGCTGATAACGGGTGTTCTCGTGATCATTTTTTTGGTGTGGTATTTTAGTGCGATTGTAACTTATGTTTTGATTGCGGCTGTTCTTTCGCTGGTTGGCCGTCCGGTGGTACGATTTTTTGATCGGATGCGCTTGGGACGTTTCTCAATCTCAAATTCGGTCGCCGCATTTCTTACCTTAGTTATTTTTTGGGTGGTTTTTATTGGCTCTTTTCGCTTCTTGATTCCATTGTTGATTAACGAGTTTGAGCAGCTTTCAACGATTGATTTGAACGCAGTGGTCGAGGTTTTTGAAAAACCCATCCGGCAGTGGATGGAATTTATGGGTGAAGATCCGGGGCCCGAAAACGATGCCCGTTTGGTAGCCTTGCTGAAATCCCAGTTTGGAGAAAGGCTTAATTTCTCGAGGTTGGCCGATGTATTTGAATTTGTTGCGGGAACACTTGGTGAGTTGTTTGTTACTTTTTTCGCCGTTTCATTTATTACCTTCTTTTTCCTGAAAGAGGAGAATATGTTCCGGGACAGCATCTTGTTAATCGTTCCGCTTGACTATGAAGAAAAAGTGAGTCGGATTTTACACTCCGTTTACAATCTGCTGCGTCGGTATTTTATTGGATTGTTGTTTGAAGTAACCATGGTAGGTGGTTTGGTTACCCTTGGTTTGACGGTCGTGGGGGTTGGCTTTAGTCATGCCGTTGTGATTGGTTTGTTTTGTGGTTTATTTAATGTAATTCCCTATCTTGGCCCGTGGATTGGCGCCACGGTCGGTCTTTTGATTGGAGTGGCAATCAACCTGAATGCCGATTTCGCTGGGCACACCTTACCTCTTCTTGGCTTAATGTTGCTTGTTTTTGTAGTGGTGCAAATCATTGACAACATCTTATTTCAGCCATTAATATATTCCAGCAGCGTAAAAGCCCATCCCCTGGAGATTTTTATTGTGATTTTGGCAGCAGGCAGTGTTGCCGGCATCTTGGGGATGATTCTGGCAATTCCCGCCTATACAATTGTTCGGGTTATCGCCAAAGAATTTCTCGATAACCTGAAGATCGTGCGAAAACTCACAGAGAACTTAGATTAATAAAAATCGAAATTATCTATCTGTTTTTAATGAGTAATAGTTTTGGACTATCGTTAATGTATTCCTTTTTTATGAAATGTTATTCAGGGTCAGATACTTAAAAAAAGCCGGCCAATACCCTGTTATACGAGCAGCTTTTAAATGTTTTTTGGGGATATTTTTTTAACTTGAGCTGGAAAACCTTAAAGTACAAAATTTGTTAATTCTCATGAGTTGCAAAATCCTAAGGTTTGGAAAAAAACTTACTAAAGCTTGTAGAATGAAATTAAAGTCCCCTGTTTTATGGAAATCCGGGTTTTTCCCCATGGGTTTTCTTTTAGTTCTCTCCATATCAATTTTTGTTTTTTCAGCAGCGGCTTTTGCTGAAACACAAATGCAGCAAAGCGAACAAGATTCAGCAGACAGCTCGTTGGTAGAACAGTCGTCGACAAGCGATACTGTAGTTGCCCGGTCAGATTCTGCTTCTGCGGCTCAGAACGTTGATCCCGAGGCAGGAGCTCAGGCAGATACCACCGGTCAGGCAGCAAAAGAAGATACCGTTTCGACTGATACCGCTTCGGCTAAGAGCGAACCTCACGGCGAGGATCGGTTTAGTCATTACCGAAACGATATTAAACGTGGCGAGCGTTTTTTCAGAGGACTGTTGCCGCACAACAACCAGCAGGAATCCTGTGTGTCATGTCACAACCTTACACCTACAGACACACTGAACTGGAATCCCTCTGCCATGGATATTGCCAACAAATACCTCGAAAAGGGTTTTGCTGAGTTTAAGGCTGTGGTGATGGAACCTTCCGGAGGGAAGATGGCTGAAGTTCATAAGGATTATAGTTTCGAAGACGCAGATTTGAAGACGGTAAAGGCCTATTTAGATGATTTGTCGATGCGGGGGCCGGCTCCTGTAAAGCCAACAATCGATCGGTTGTTGCTTTTCCTCTTTTTAGGGTTGGTGCTTACCTGGGCTTTACTGGAAATAATCTTTTTCAGAAAAATAAAATACAAAGCCATCCCGTTGATTGTGTTTCTGGCGGCTTTTAGCTACCAGGCTAAAATGATTTATGAGGAGGGCGTGAGTTTGGGCCGGTCGCAGGGGTACGAACCAGAACAGCCCATTAAGTTTTCACATAAAGTCCATGCCGGACAAAATCAAATTGATTGTAAATATTGCCATTTTACCGTTGAGCAGAGCAAATCCGCAGGCATTCCTCCTACCGATCTCTGTTTAAATTGCCACTCACTTGTTCGCGAAGGAACCCGTTCCGGAAAATTTGAAATTGCCAAAGTTATTGAAGCTACTGAAAAGGGCATTCCGGTTGAATGGGTTCGAATTCATGATTTGCCCGATCATGTGTTTTTTAGTCATGCACAACACGTGAACGCCGGGAAACTGGATTGTGTTGAGTGTCATGGAGAAGTGGCCGAAATGGATGTGGTTAAACAGGTGGAAGACCTGAGTATGGGCTGGTGTTTGGATTGTCACCGAACAAAAGAAGTTCAATTTGTCGATAATAATTTCTACGAGTCATATGGCGCGCTTCATGAGCAAATAAAAAAAGGCGAAATTGATAAGGTTACAGTCGATATGATTGGCGGGACCGATTGTATGAAGTGTCATTATTAATAAAAAACAAACCTATTCGGAATGAAGGAACAATATTATAAAAGTTTGGACGATTTAGTTTATGACGCTCGGCAGGCATCAAGCGAAGCCGATGCCGGAGACAGAAAGTCCATTCTTCAGATGAAACAGGAGGCGAAGTCAACCGGGAGTTCGCGGCGTGATTTCTTAAAGCTCTTTGGATTTACGGTGGCCTCTGCCGCTATAGCGACCAGTTGTGAGCAGCCAGTCCAGAAAGCCATTCCCTTTCTGATTCAACCCGAGAAAATTATTCCGGGAGAAGCCAGTTATTTTGCGTCTACTTATTTCGATGGCATTGATTACTGTAGCATCTTGGTTAAGGTGCGAGACGGACGTCCGATCAAAATTGAGGGGAATACTTTGTCTTCGGTGACCAAGGGTGGTACCAATGCCCGGACGCAGGCATCAGTGTTGGGCCTTTATGACAATAAGCGACACAAGTATCCGACTTACCAGGGAAAAAAGATTAGCTGGGAGGAAGCAGATGACAAGATCATGCTGTTTTTGGACGAAATGAAAAAGCGGCAGGGCAAGCTTGTCGTGTTGAGCTCAACCATCATCAGCCCTTCAACCAAAGCTGCTATTCAGGAGTTTTTGGATGCTCATCCCGGCTCGGAACATATTCAATATGATGTGCTTTCTGCATCGGGAATTTTAAAAGCCAATGAGCAAACGTTTGGGAAAGCTTTTATCCCGGCCTATGATTTCAGTAAGGCTGAACTGATTGTTGGTTTTGATGCCGACTTTCTTGGGACCTGGCTTTCTCCGGTTGAGTACACCAAGCAATATGCCAAAAACAGGAAGCTGGCAGATGGAGAACGTAGCATGTCGCGCCACATTCACTTTGAAGGCGGGATGTCGTTAACCGGATCAAATGCCGATGAACGTTACCAGGTTCGGCCGTCACATGAAAAATTAGTACTTGCAAATCTTTACCGGGAACTTTTAACACTAAACGGCCAGCCCGGGCCATCGATACCATCAACACCATTTGATGTGAAAAGAATTGCGGCTGAATTATCTTCCAAAAAAGGAAAGTCGCTGGTTGTTAGTGGAAGTAATGATGTGGGTAATCAGTTGTTGGTCAACGCGATCAACGAACTGTTGGAGAATTACGGCGCTACAATCCGAACTGATATCCATTTGAAATTGCGCCAAGGCATGGATGAAGAGATGGATCGGCTTGTTCGCGAAATGGAAAGCGGAGAGGTTGAAGGTCTGGTACTTTACGATGTCAACCCTGCTTTCGATTACCCCGAAGGCGACAAGTTTGTCAGCGCACTGAAGAACGTAGAGCTAAGAATAGCGATGCCCATTTTGGGAGAAGAGACTTCGGAGCATGTTCATTATGTTTGTCCGGATCACCACTATTTGGAAGCCTGGAATGATTCAGAAGTGAAAACGGGAAACTACTCGCTGGCTCAGCCAACCATCCGTCCAATTTTTGAAACCCGGGCGGCCCAGGAAAGCTTATTGAAATGGGCAGGTAATCCGGTCGATTATCATACTTACATTCGAAATTATTGGGAAGAAAACCTATTTGCAAAGTCCGGAGAAACTTCATTTGAGGATTTCTGGAACAGTAAGTTGCACGACGGTATTTATGAGTCGGGACAAACGGAAAATGGGTTACAGGAGTATAATGCCGGCGCTGTTGGGGAAGCATTGGGCCAGGTGAAAAACATGTCTGGAACCGATTCCGTAGAATTGGCGTTGTACACCAATGTGAGCATTGGGTCCGGAAAACAGGCCAATAATCCTTGGTTGCAGGAACTTCCGGATCCGGTAACTAAAGTGTGCTGGGATAACTATGCCGCAGTGTCGCCGAAGCTTGCGGAGGAATTGGAGCTGAAAGATGAACAACTAGTTAAAATCAATGATTTTGGTCCGGTTCCCGTCCTTGTGCAGCCCGGGCAAGAATATAAGACGATATCGGTGGCCTTGGGCTACGGACGACGAAATATGGGTATTCCCGATGGGACAGTGGGGGTGAATGGTTTTCCACTCATGCAAACCCGCAATGGAATAAAACAATACCATTTGCCACAGGTAAGCATCGAAAAAGTGGATGGAACTTACCAGCTGGCCCGAACGCAGTCTCACCATTCAATGGAGGGACGAAACTTGGTTCGCGAAACAACACTCGAAGAATATTTGGTCAACCCGGCTTCAGGTAACGAAGTCCGCGAAAAAATCAAAGCCCATATGAAATCGCTTTATGCGCAACGCAAGTTTGAAGGATTTCACTGGGGAATGGCTATTGACCTGAACTCGTGTACAGGCTGTAATGCTTGTGTGGTTGCTTGTTCTGCCGAAAATAACGTTCCGGTTGTTGGGAAGGAACAAGTGATCAAAGCTCGTGAGATGCACTGGATTCGTATTGATCGTTATTACAAGGGCGATCCGGATAATCCGGAGCTTGTTCGCCAGCCGGTGATGTGCCAGCATTGTGACAATGCACCTTGCGAAAACGTATGTCCGGTAGCTGCAACAACCCACAGCGATGAGGGGATTAATCAGATGGCCTATAATCGTTGTATCGGTACCCGCTATTGCAATAATAACTGCCCGTACAAAGTGCGACGTTTCAACTTTTTCGACTACACAGGAGCCGATGCGATGCCTGGCAACGAGAAAGATCCGGCAGAAATGACGACTGACCTGCGGCGCCTGGTGCTGAATCCCGACGTAACGGTTCGCGCTAAAGGTGTGATTGAGAAGTGTTCGTTCTGTGTTCAGCGTATCCAGGAGAAGAAATTGACGGCCAAGAACGAAAACAGAACATTGCGGGATGGCGAAGTCGTGCCTGCATGCGCCCAGTCATGTCCGGCGGATGCTATTGTTTTTGGCGATTTAAATAATGAAGAAAGCCGTATTTCCAAGTTCTTTGCTGATGAGCGTAATTACCACTTGCTGGAGGAATTACATACGCTGCCATCGGTTGGCTACCTGACTAAGGTTAAAAATAAAACCATATAACTAAAACGAATTAGGAATGTATACATCTCCGCTCAGAGAACCGTTAATTCGGGGAAATAAGAATTACAAACAGGTGACCGACGATATTTTGTCGCCCATGGCTGGAAAGCCCTCCAAATATTGGTATGCCGGAATTACCCTGGCTGGCATTGCACTTTTGTTCGGTGCCTGGGCCACTTTTCGAACCGTTTTTTATGGTATTGGAGAATGGGGGCTGAACAAAACCATTGGCTGGGGATGGGGGATCACCAACTTCGTATGGTGGGTCGGTATCGGTCATGCCGGCACATTTATCTCCGCAATCCTGTTGCTTTTCAGGCAGAAGTGGCGTACCAGTATTAACCGATCGGCCG
>ENA-ORCT01000118-ORCT01000118.1-marine-metagenome-genome-assembly--contig:-NODE-118-length-52166-cov-14.820864_pt1 | contig 52166 bp, 36 predicted proteins | sample MGYA00248632_ERZ508511 | MGnify/ENA primary metagenome ERZ508511 (study PRJEB26182, sample SAMN06268839) | marine metagenome | isolation source: Tt an P1-techrep anaerobic enrichment on pine from...
TGCAGGTGCTTCTATTTCTGATGGACAAGCTACGGTCGCAGCTCCGTTATCAGGTATGATTACAACAGGATCCAATACTGTAAAGACATAATCCCACGTGTATGGATTGCCCAAACAGTCTTCCCAGGTATAAGTGAAGGTCACCGGTCCGTTACAAACTTCTGTAACAGGATCTGTTACGCCAATAAAGGTCAACGGACGACCACATTCGTCAAACAACTCAGGTGCTGCAGGTGCTTCTATTTCTGATGGACAAGCTACGGTCGCAGCTCCGTTATCAGGTATGATTACAACAGGATCCAATATTGTGAACGTATAAATATATTGAACCTCTCGATCCAAACAATCTGTGTAAGTCCAGGTATAAGTTACAGGACCTGAACATACGTCCATGTCACTAATTTGAGGGGCACCCGGATCAATCAGTTCATCACAATTATCACGAACTGGTGGTGGTGTTGGTGTGTATAATTCAGAAGGACAAGCAATGGTTTCGCCGCCATCTTCCGGGTCTACCAAAGCAGTTTGATCAATAGTAATTAAAGCACTTACAGGCTCACTTATACAGCCCAGATTATCTATCTGTAACCAAACGGTAGTTTCTTCTGAAACAGTAAATGTATAACAAGAAACTCCATTGGTTGTAGAACCTTCAAGCGTAGCTGTCTCAAATGTTTCTCCCGTGTACCAATAAAAAATGGTGGCATCGGAAAATTCTGTTCCCTCCACCGCTGTGGCGCATAACTCAACCGGAACATCCGGACAACAAATTTCTTCGCCATCTAGTGTAACTACACACTGAACAGGAGGATCGCTAATAATCTGACAACAAGTACTTGAGCATCCGTTATCATCTGTTACGGTAACGCAATACTCCCCTGCTGAAAGATTTTCGATTTTTTGAGTATTAGCTGAAAAATCAGGATCACCTGTCTTTGTCCATGCATAGGTATAATCCGATCCCTCTTCTAAAAATCCTCCGGTCGGGTTAACTTGTACCCAACCATCACTACCTCCTACACGAGTAACATCCTCAAAAGTAAAATCATCGCAAACAGGATCTTCTCCAATTTTAACTTCGAATTGCCGAACTGCAACACATTCGGGATACTCTACATTTGTATTTCTTGCCCAAATATAATAGGTTCCCGGAGCAATCTCCGGGTATGATCTTGGAGTCCCAATCAAACCGTCACCGGCAAGTGCCCCTGAAGAATCTACACCAACATGGAAGGTAACATTTTCGAGAATACCATCCCAATCCGGATCAATTCCTCTCGTTAGGTCAATGTTGTCAGTAAGTTCGCTTTCACAAACATCAACATCTACGGTACGAACTGAAGTTTGCACCCTGAAACCAAATGGGAAGGGACCTGAAAAATCTTTTAACTCAGCAGTAAAAGAAGAAGAAGAACGTGTTTTTACCATTAATGTACCCAGGCTCTTATTGCAAGGATCCTGGCCACCATAATCGCCAAGGCCAAGTGACGTTAAATTAATAGCAAATTCGGTGTACTGTAGTAATAATGCATCATCATTCCAGTCTTTACCCTCTAAAGTGCCCCACGGAGGGCCTAATATGTTATATTCGGTATTTACCAATGCATACGCAGAAATTACATCAACTCCTTCTTGCTCCGGCTTAACTTCTATTTCTGCATAGCCATAACCCGAACCGTCTTCGTCATTAAATTGGTCCGTTACTTCAAAACCTGTATTAGGACCTGATCCCATAGCAAAAAGACTATCATATGCAGTTTCTGCCATCCATAGTCTTATAGATACAAAAGGTTTAGTCCCTCCATTTTCGAAATCGATGCTTACAATTAAATCTCCCGGATCTTTAACGTCCAAGTTAGGGTGAAAATTCCAGGCATTATGACCACCTTCGGTTCCTGTATTTACTAACACACCACCAACAAGCGTTACTTCATTTGCGAAAAATTCGAAATCGCCATGTGAATTTCCATCTGCCGAAATTGTGGTAAAAGCACCAATCCCCCATACATCCCCATTCAGATTTTCTCCTTCCCTTCGCATATGGCCAAACACATCCACCAAATCATTCTTTGGTGGCGTACCACCGGGTCCAAGACTCCAGGTTGCCGGGTCTTCTCCGTTTTTATTCGAGCCGGAATTAAAGGTTGTTTGATCGGTAAAGTTTCCAATCGAATTATTGTCACGATTATAAACCGCATCAATCCAGATATTACCATTGATTGGCGTGTTGAAATCTTCGGACATTCGCCTTGTAAACGAGTAATTCTTGTTATTTTGTGTTGAATCTCTTAACAGCGAAGCACGTAAGGTATCAATCACAGCCCAACCATTGTCAGAATCAATATCAAACCAGTCGTCTGTTCCGCCACCGACGGTTATATTTCCTGTATCAATAACCAGCGTATCGGCATACATATCGGCATCAATACCAAAATTGGCCGCTACATCTGCTCCAACAGTAATAACTTGGCTGTTAGCAGGTAGTGCTAAAAACCAAAGTAGCATAAAACTCAACAGGTAACACCAATATCGGTGTACTACCTTCGAAATTTGTGGCAATAGCTTTCTATTACCAGTCATACTGTAAATTTCTTTCATAATCTCTTGTTTTTGTTCGAATGAATTAAAGAGGTAAACTTTTAAGGTTTACTTTAAAAAAGTTAAGATTCGCAACTCGTTTACCAATCGTTCTTCAAAATGAAAGCTGTTGCTTCCGCGTCCTTAAGTATTCTGATGATTTCTTCGAAACCTGCCTGGGGTAAGGCCTGGTTTCTACCCTTATTTCTTCATTAAGTTTGGCTTTTCACCAAATTCGAACTACAAGTTACGATAATAATATAATGGGGTCAATCAGGAATTTTACGGAAATTTGTTACGGTAATAAAGGGGTAATTTGAATAAAAATTATTGTATTAAGTCAGGTTATTCTGTACGGCAAATTCTACCATTTCGGCAGTAGAACGTACGTTAATTTTCGAAGAGATATTTTTCTTGTGTGATTCAACCGTCCGGGGACTAATGCTCAGGTTATAAGCAATTTCTTTATAGGTATATCCTTTACAGAGTAAACGCAGAATATCCATTTCTCTGTTCGAAAGTATATTTTTTTGTGGCTTCTCAGAAATAATATCAATTCGTTTGGATCGTAAATATTCCTTGAGCAGTATCCATACTCTGGGAGGGAAATAATCCTCTCCCTTTTTTAAGGTTTTAACGGCTTCGATTAACTGATCGGGCCCGAATGAATTGCATACCAGGCCGTTTACCCCAAGTGCAATATAATTTTCGAAATGTGGAGAATAATCTTTGTTCACCACCAGTAGAATGGGGGTTTTCGTTACTTTAGCGCGGAGTTTTTTAATGGATTGGATCCCTTCATTCTCGCAATGCAAAATGTCGATGATTATTACCTCAGGTTTTGTATCTTTGATTAAATCTATGAAGTCGCGCAATTGTTTGGCTTCAGCAACAACCTCAAGCTCATCCACTTTATCGAGTACAGGACGAATTCCGGAACAGAACAGCCTGTAATTCTCAAGAATTGCAATTCTACACATACCCCTTATTTTTTATCATTACACAGTTTGGCAACGCATCTTTTACAGCTGCGTCTGATCAATCATTTAAAAAGTGTCCTGGTTGACTGGAATTTAGGGAATCGTAAAAATTACCTAAGCAATATACAACATTTATACGTAAAATCATAATCCGGATTTTTACTGATTTTTTAATCCGTAAAATCACTGAATATAAATACCATTTGGTATTTATTTGTGATTTGGTAAAAATCAACATAATGAATTTTTTATCTCGTTACAACAATATATATTATCTGAGAGGGCATTCATTTATACATCCAGTGCCAAATAAAAGGAATACAAATATTCTATCAAATAATAATCTGGGAAGTAATAAATAACATACCGGATTGTTTTTGGCGCCATTTAATTTAATCGAGTAAACGGCTCCAAAATAACTTTACATAAGTAAACAACTGTTTATTATGTGCTGAATATCAGCTCAATACTAACACATTTTGTTTATTGAGATTTAATCTCGATAAATTGTAAACTCCCCGTAAACACTGGGGTTTAATGATTTATAAACAACCAAATTCGTTACATCTGTAACTGATGTTTGCAAAAAGTGTTGGTTTTTTCAATCAATCCTTCTATATTTCAGACGCAAACCATAAATATAAAACTGTAAAAAGACGCAATAATCCTTTTTACAAAAAAATAGTTTATTAACGCTAAGTTGTGAAAGTCAACCCTTTTGTGGTTGATTGATAATTTACAAACCCACCGGTAAGCGATTACCGGGTATTGAATGACCATTAAGTCAAAAACGCAAACCCATGAAAAGACCAGAGCTATTTCTATTAGTGGTATTTTTTGCATTCGTGAATTTGTCAGCACATGCACAAAACCAGAACAACCCTTTTAAAATGGTTGGACAGGATCCTAAATCGATTTCCATTGATCAGTCGTACTCCGAATCAGCGGAAGTCTATGTATTTGAAAACAATTTAAACAAACTCTACGGGCTGGCTGTCAGTGCCGAAGTAGAGCTTTTATCTGAAGACGCCTACGTTGAATTTGTATTGCTAGATGAGAACTTCGAGGAATACCTCATTTACCGGTCTGATATAACTTCGGCGCTTGGCCTAACGGAAGTTATCGGGCAGGCATGCGAAGAAACCTGCCTGCTGGATGGTGTTAAAGCTTATTCGGTACAGGTCAGGATCAGCGATGCAACTGTGGATTTTAAGAGTCTTCATTACGTAACCCGCGCAGAATATGCAGGAAACATCAACACCCTTCGGAAAGAACTAAAATCGCAGCAGGACGCCGATAAGGTCCAACGAATTAACCGGTACCTGAAAGCAACGGGAAAAAGCTGGGTGGCGGGAAAGACAAGTGTTTCTGAAATGTCGTATGCCGAGCGCAATAAACTATACGGTCAAAGTACCTTCCCTCCAGGATTTGAGTTTTATTGCGGAGGTGTTATCTCTGCCGGAGAAACAACAACTAGCGGTTCTACATTAAAATCAGCCTCTTCAAGCAGTCCGTATATTGATGAATGGGACTGGCGCGATCGTCATGGAAAGAACTGGATAACTCCGGTTACCAACCAGGGAGCCTGTGGTTCTTGCTGGGCCTTTGCCGCAACTGGTGCTACTGAAGCAATAGTGAATTTGTATTTTAATGAACAATTAAATCTAGATCTATCGGAACAAGATGTACTTTCCTGTAGCGGTGGTGGAACATGTGGAGGAGGATATCCATACAGAGCGCTTGATTATATTAGAACTTCTGGAATTGTTGATGAGAATGCCTTTACTTACAACGGTTTAGATCAACCATGCGAGAACAAGGCAAGCAATCCCGGTGAATTAATTAAAATTAGCGGTAGACTAAATTTTGGATATTCGGAATATCCACCTGAGGAAGACATCCTAAAGAAATTATTAATTGAAATGGGACCACTAAGTAGTGGGTTAGTAGATTGGAGTCATGCTATTGTCCTGGTTGGTTATCAAGTAGTAAAGGAAGGTGATGTATTCTATTATCGAGATTTAAGTCTAAAAAGATATTGGAAAACCGTTGAAGCCGGAGATCCTCTTATTGGTAAAACCGTCTGGATCTTTAAAAATAGTTGGGGAGATCTTTTTGGTGACGAAGGTTATGTTTATGTTGAAACAAATATCTCAAATATTGGCTGGACACATGCACTTAAAACACCAGTCACCAGTGTAATTAACGATTATGAAGTAGTATGTACTGATGCAGATAATGATGGTTACTACTGGTGGGGACTGGGCCCAAAACCGGCCAACTGTCCTCCCTGCCCTGATCTGGCAGACGGTGATGATTCGGACCCGACAAAAGGGCCACTGGATGAATACGGTTACTGCATGCCTCTGGGTCCTGTTGCTAAACCCGTTGCTGATTTTTCTGCTTCAGCTTTAACCATTGACGAAGGTGAATCGATAACTTTTAACGACGCCTCTTCGAATAATCCTACTTCCTGGTCGTGGACTTTCGAAGGCGGAACACCGGCCACATCAACCGATCAGCATCCCAAGGTAACATTTACTACTCCCGGTTCTTATGCTGTAAGCCTTACTGCTACAAATTCAGGTGGTTCGGATACAAAGAGTGTAAGCAGTTTTATTACCGTGAATAAAATACCGGTGCCTCCGGTAGCTGACTTTATTGCCGATGTCACCAGCTTAAAAGAAGGAGGAACTGTCGCTTTTACTGATCAGTCGTCGAATACACCAGCTACCTGGAACTGGACTTTTGAAGGCGGGAACCCGGCCAGTTCAACAGAACAAAATCCTGTGGTTGTTTATGAAACAGCAGGTACTTATAACGTAAGTCTAACGGTTAGCAATGCAGATGGTGAAGACAGCAAGACGGTTATTGATTATATGACTGTAACTGAATCGACTCCTCCGGTGGCGAATTTTACAGCCAATACGACTTCGGTTACCGTTGGTAATAACATTCAGTTCACTGATCTGTCAGATAACAATCCTGAAACCTGGGCATGGGAATTTCCGGGTGGTACACCTGCCACCTCAAATGATCAGCATCCGAGTGTCACCTATAACTCAACTGGAACTTACGATGTTACTTTAACGGTCACAAATGCTGACGGACACAATACCGTTACGATGACCGGCTATATTACCGTAAATCCGGAAGAACAGCAGGTTACAGTGACGCCTCCTGTCGCTCAATTTGCAATGAGCTCAAATTCAATCGAAACCGGGCAGTCAGTTTCTTTCACCGACCAATCATCTAATTCTCCTACTTCCTGGCAATGGACTTTCGAAAATGGTGATCCGGCAACTTCAACGGAACAAAATCCGACAGTAACCTACAACGCAGCAGGTAGTTTTGCAGTAACACTGGTCGCGACAAACGATGGCGGATCGAATACCAAATCCCTGCAAAGTGCTGTAGTTGTTTCCGATCCGGTTACTGCACCAACAGCCGATTTCGTATCGGATAAAACAAATGTGAATGAAGGTGAGAGCGTTAACTTCACGGACAAATCGATAAATAATCCGGCTTCCTGGCGATGGGATTTCGAAGGCGGTAATCCGTCTTCTTCAACCGAGCGCAATCCAAAAGTTACCTACAACAATGCGAATAGTTATAAAGTATCGTTAACCGTTACCAATGCAGGTGGAAACAATACCAAAGTAATCGAGAACTATATCCAGGTTCAGAAAGTACAGCCGGAGTATTGTATCCCCTCCCCTTTTGCTAATGAAGAATGGATTGCTAGCGTAACAATTGGTACTAATACAAAAACATCGGAAGCGGAAGGATATTCAGATTTCAACTCGACTGTATTCTCGCTGGAATCGGGAACTTCGCACAATGTGGAACTGGTGCCTGAGTTTATTTCGCGCAGTAAATTCGAATACTGGGCCATCTGGATCGATTACGATCAGGATATGGTATTTGAGACTGATGAGAAGGTATTCAGCGCATCCAAGTCCAAATCAACGGTGAGAGGATCAATTTCAATTCCAGCTGATCTTGCATTAACAACCCGTATGCGTGTAGGCATGGGTAAATCAGATCCGACAGCCTGCGATTACTCAGATTTCGGTGAATTTGAAGATTACACAGTTAAGATTGTCAAGCCAACGCCAAAACCACCGGTGGCTGATTTTGTGGCCAATGTTTATGATATTAACGTGGGTGGCAGTGTTGATTTCGCTGATATTTCCGCTAATGATCCAACAACATGGAACTGGACATTTGAAGGTGGAGAACCTGCCACTTCTACCAAACAGAATCCTTCTGTTGCTTATTCAAGAGCCGGTAAATACAATGTAACACTCACTGTCGCAAATAATGAAGGATCTGATACAAAATCACTCACGGGTATCATTACGGTGCTCGAACAGGGTGAGGCAACATATTGTATCCCGGAAAACCTGAACAGTGATAAAAACTATATCGATCAAATTTTTATTGGAAGTGCGCTAGATATCAGCTCAGCTGATGGTTACACTCTTTCAACCGAAACGGTCGATCTAATACCGGGACTCGATTATGATGTAACGCTTGTTCCATCCTTAGAGGGAGTTCGTAATTTCTGGCGCATCTGGATCGATTTCAACAATGATGGTGATTTTGATGATGCAGATGAAACCATTTTGGCAGCCAATAACAACAAAGGTGATGTGGTTTCGAGCATTTCTATCCCATCGTATGCCAGCGGTGAAACCCGGATGCGTATCAGTATGAAAACCGGAAAAACACCTTCGGCCTGTGACGACAATTTTGAAGGCGAAGTTGAAGACTATAAAATATCATTTGGAGGAGCATCGAGTGGTGACAAAATGGCCTCCAGTGCAAATCCATTTGAAGACGAACCCGATAATTTCCTGACGGTATATCCAAATCCAACTACCGGCGGTGTGCAGTTGAGAATTTCTGTAATAGGCAACAACGATTCCTATGCTGTATACAATTCGCTTGGCTCGAAGATTATGGAAAGTACCATTTCGGCGCCGCTAAGCTTAATTGATTTGAGTGAGCAGCCATCGGGAATGTTCATAGTTGTGATCAATTCACAGAGTCAGAGTTACATAGAGAAGATTATTAAGAATTAGAAGTAGTGCTGACAAATCAACTACTTTGGAAAGCGGGATGCTATGGAAGATACAGAAGTCATCTCGCTTTCCTTTCTAATCTTCTTGAAAGGCTGTGCAACCTCCGGATAGCCTCCAGAATTTCCGATTCGAAACGATAAATGGCAATACGTTTATCGCCGGTAACGACGAGCCGCTTTGCCAGATAAGTTCGAACTGCCTGCAATTTTTCCTTAAAAACTTCTTTGCTTAGCCCGGGAACTTTAGGTGTGGATTTACCGCTGAATTCATCGAGAGCAATGGCAAATGAATCTGCGGCAAGAGAGTAAAGTTCATTAAGCTGCTGAACAGTATCCTCGCTCGATTCAAAATCCGATTCAATGCGGTGCTCCGCTGCTTCCACCAAATTTGTTGTGATCAGGTCGGCGGCTGTCTCAAGGACATTTACAGCCTCTATTTGATTCTCCAACCGAAGGGCATCTTCTTTCGAAATTTCTATGCGCTGTATTTGTTGTATGAACTCAAGGATTTCTGCATGTCCGCGATCGATGGCTGCATCCTTTTTTCGCAATTCATGCAGTTCTCTTTCATTTCCTGTGAGGGCCACTTTTAATCCTTTATCAATGATTTTGAGGGTACGTTTACCCAGTTTAACAATCGAATCGGAAACCAGGTCGACTGCCATCGAAGTATTTTCGAGGAAATAACTGTGCAACTCCGGAAACAACACTTTTTCTTCCTTCTTCTTCTCCGGGACCAGCCAAAGTACCAACCTGGCCACAGGATGCACCAACCAGATAAAGATCAGTGTGTTTGCCGCATTGAACAAGGTGTGCGCATTTGCTATTTGTCGTGCATTATCGCCGGGTGAAATAAAATGAACCATTTCGTTTAATTGATCAATAAACCAGATCCAGATCAAAACGCCAAGCACATTAAAAAATACATGTGAAACAGCCACACGCATGGCTGATCGCGGTTTCCCCAGAGCCGACAGCACGGCTGTTACACAGGTTCCGATATTTGCTCCAAGAATAACAGCAATCCCTCCTTCAACGCTGATCAATCCCTGAGCAGCCAGCACAATAACCACCCCGGTCGTCGCTGAAGAACTCTGCACGGCTGCCGTAAAAAGTGTTCCTACCAAAATGGCCAGAAAGTAATTATCCATGCCGTGCATCAGGTTTAGGAAAGGTTCATAAGTTTTCAGGGGCTCGGTTGCTTCACTCATCACTGTCATCCCCAGGAATACCATGCCCAGTCCAAGTAGTATGGAACCAATATCCTTAAACGATCGTTTGGCAAAAATTACTGAAAAAAGATAGCCGAAAGCGATCATCAGCCAGGAAGCACTTGTGATTTTGAATGCTATGATCTGTGCAGTTATGGTGGTACCCAGGTTGGCACCCAGAATGACACCCAGCGTACTTTGAAAAGAAAGTAAACCTGCCGAAACAAAACCAACCGCTAAGACCGTGGTAACCGATGATGACTGAATAATGGCAGTAATCCCGGTACCCGCCAGCAAGGATGTCCAGCGGTTGCGGGTCATGGTTTTCAGAAACTTTTTCATCCGGCTCCCCGCAGCTGCTTTTAATCCGTTGGTCATCACGGTCATCCCGTATAAAAACAGCGACAGGCCCCCCAGCAACAGAACGATTAATGTCAACCAGTGTATTTCCATGGTGTATTCCTGATTATAATAACCAATAAATTTATGATTTGCTGACTAAACCACAAATTTGCTTGGTCTCTGTTTCATTAAAAAGCTGGTGGTTTTTGCCATTTTCTTCGGACTATCATTTCAATATTGCTAAATTAGCTGCAATTAAATCTGATTCTATGAAACCTGTAACTTATCTGCTTATCGCTCTGTTTGGAGTTCTCGTATTCAATGCCTGTGAAAATTCAGGTAAAACAGAAACAAATACTAAACCCAATATTGTAATCATCTTTCTGGATGATTCGGGCTATTCCGATTTTTCACCTTTTGGTCAGCAAAAAATTGAAACGCCGAATGTTAATACGCTCGCCGAAGAAGGTATCATGTTTCGTAATTTTTATGTACCTCAGGCGATTTGTTCTGCTTCGCGTGCTGCATTGCTTACCGGCTGCTACCCGGGCCGAACCAAAGTATTTGGTGCCCACGGCCCAAAGGAACGCGGACTCGATCCCAAGTTCCCAACCATGGGAGAAGTATTTCAGGCAGCCGGATATAAAACGGCCATTTTTGGAAAATGGCACTGCGGCGATCAACCGGAAACACGTCCGCCAAACCGCGGATTTGACGAAAGCTGTGGGCTAATGTATTCGAACGACATGTGGAAACACCATCCTGAAAATCCGGAGTACTGGGGTAGGTTTCCGATTCAGTTCTGGGAAAACGGGGAAGTCATTATCGAAGACGTGGATTCGGCCGACCAAAAAATGCTGACGAAGTGGTACACGGAGCATGCCGTAGATTTTATTAATCGTCACAAAGACGAACCCTTTCTGCTCTATGTCCCGCACAACATGCTGCACGTGCCTTTGTTTTGCAGCCCCGAATTTGAAGGAAAATCGGGTGTTGGTTTGTATGGAGATGTCACGCTCGAAGTCGACTGGTCGGTTGGTCAGATCAATAAGGCGCTAAAAGAAAACGGAATTGCCGACAACACCATTGTTATTTTTTCGTCGGATAACGGTCCCTGGATCGCTTACGGGAACCATGCCGGAACTACGCCGTTTCGTGAAGCAAAAGGAACTTCCTTTGACGGGGGAACACGTTCGGCGACCATCGTAAAATACCCTGCAAAACTGGAAGGCGGATTGGAGTCAGAGCGGGCAATGATGACCATCGACCTCCTCCCCACTCTCTGTTCCCTGGCGAACGTGCCATTACCCGAAACGGAGATCGATGGCAAGAATGTGTGGCCTCTGATCGAAGGAAAAGACGGAGCAGAAAATCCACACCAATATTATGCGTTTACTACCGGCAATAATTTTGAGGCCGTAATGAGCGGCGACGGAAAATGGAAACTGCACCTGCCACACGACTACCGCACCATGACTGAAATAAAAGGGAAAGACGGCATGCCGGGAAAATACAAACAAGCCCATATCGACCTGTCGTTATTCGATATGGTGAACGATCCGTATGAAACCACAAACGTAATTGAAGAACATCCTGAAATAGCGGAAGAGCTGATGAAGCTCGCTGTGCAACACCGACAAACATTCTTTTCCGACAGCGAATAGCGGGTAATTAAAACAGAAACCCGGCTTTCTAAAAATTGATTCGAAAACCGGGTTGAAATATGTAGATTTTACCTGCAGTTAAAAGTTTAGACTCAGGAACCTGTCGGGATTCGTCATGTCGATTTTATCATTTAACATTTCAGGCTTAAGTTCGCCTTTGATGTATACCAATGCATTGTCATCACCTCCAACCAGGATCAACATCTCTCGGATCACATCGTCATCCATGATCCCAAAAATGGTCACGCTTTCCTGTTCATCACGCACCACAAGCAGTTCTTCGTATTCGCCGCGTTTGGCTATTCTTTCGTAAAACTCATCGTGAAGATTGATTTTTTGATTCAGGTCAGCATCATCCACTGCAATTACTTTTACCTTGTCGATGCAATCCAGCAATTCACGCTCCGATTCATCGAGATCGGCAAACCCGGCGGCCAGGTGGATTACCCACCCCGGAACCGAAACCGTTACAACCCCATCTTTGAATCGGTATTTATTGTAGGCTTCCGAAACTCCGGGTTCGTAACTGCAGGACGACAACAATAAAATGGCTCCAAATAAAAGTAAAAATGCTCTTTTCATGACTGTTCAATTTATCGGTATGACGTTCAACTGTTTGATTCGTTACTTCAAAAATGAATGAAAACGGTGTTAAAGTCCAGTTTTTTCGATCAATCGTGGAATTTCAGGGACAAACACAAAATAATTTAGCGATGCAATTTGTATTCATTGATCATAGTAATGGAATACACGTTGAAATTCGGACGGCAGTGGAGCTTCAAATGTTAGTTCACTTGCGCTTAGCGGATGCTTAAAGGATAATTTGGCGGCATGCAAAAACAATCGTTTCGCCCCGGTATCTGCGGTGACAATTTTATTTAATGTAAAATCGCCATGATGAGTATCCCCTAAAATATCGTGGTGATGCTGCGCAAAATGCTGCCTGATCTGGTGCCAGCGACCAGTTTCAGGAGTTATCTCTGCAAGGCTCAGTTCAACATTTGTTTTCTCTTTGTATGAAATAGTTGTGCCAACAGTTTTTAAGGTCCGGTACCTGGTCACAGCCGGTTTTTTAATTTTGGTTTTCTTTTTTACCAGCACTTTCCGATCGAAAACCCCTTTACCCGGGTTGCCCTGAACGATGGCCAGGTATTTCTTTTCTACTTCTTTTCGCTCAAACATCTGGGTGAGTTTATTGGCTATTTCCGACGAAAAAGCCAGTATGATCACTCCCGAAGTTTTTGAATCGAGACGATGCACATTGTAAATCCATTTGCCGGTGAGATCACCCAGCAGTTTGGTCAGGTAAGGTGCATCATGAGGCATAAAATCGTTTTTATGCACGGGCAGGTCAACCGGCTTGTCCACAACAATAATGTGCTCATCCTGATAAATTACAGGTATTTCCATTTATTTGAATTGATCATCAAAGGTACGAAAGCATTTTTAGATTTTTTCAAGCTTATTTAAGCCGCTAAAGTTTAAACCAGAATAGCTGCTGTGGTGTTTTATGGATATGAAAACAATATTGAGCATAGTAATGGTTCTATTCGTATTCTCAGCGCAGGCGCAGGAAACGAATGACAAGAAAACAAAAGAAATGGAATACAAAAAATTAACTGATTTTGAACATTATGTAATCGTTGAAAAAGGCACTGAACGTCCTTTTACGGGTAAATATTACGACTTTGATGGTAATGGTATTTATGTGTGCAAACGTTGCGGAGCAGCATTATACCGCTCATCCGATAAGTTTGATGCGCACTGCGGCTGGCCCAGTTTCGACGATGAAATTGAAGGTGCCGTTCACAAATCGATTGATGCCGATGGAAGAAGAACGGAGATTACCTGTACCAATTGCGGGGGCCATTTGGGACATGTTTTTTACGGCGAAGGTTTTACACCTAAAGATACAAGGCATTGTGTAAATTCCGTTTCGCTCGAATTTATTCCGGCGGATAAAATCAATTCAGGAGGAATAAAAAAAGGAGAACAATAATTGCTCTCCTTTCAAACGTATGCCTTGAGTTTTACAATTCTTTTACGGTAAGCCCTTCGATAAAGAAAACACGCTCAGCAGCTTCCTGGTTCTCAGCCAGTATTTTATGAGCCTCCTGGGTTTCAGCATCATCTTCATGTTCCATTTCGCCATGTTCGGCACCTGGATTATGCGCATCAGCTTCAGTTTTCACTTCTTTAAGCACCCCGGCAATTTCGAGTTCGCTACCCATAAGTTCCTGCGAAAATGCACCGATTTTTTCACCGGCTTCGATTCTGATTGTGATGTCTTCATTACTTCCCATCAGAAAACAGCGCTGACCACCTTGCTGGCAAACATGCATAACTGTTCCTTTTACGACCACTTCCCGATCGGCCAGTTCAGGCGCCTGATCCAACACTTGATCAACAGTCAAGGCAATGGCCTCAACCTGTGCAGATTCTGATTTAAGTTCCTGTTTTTTTGTTTGCTGGCCACATGAAGCGAATAAGATGGCCACCAATCCGATTAAAGCAATTTTTTTCATATTACGATTTTTTAAGGTTAAATGAATAGCAAAGCAAAGACCAAAGGTACAATAAAACCGGCAATCATCCACCACCATCCCCAACGAATAAAACCACGTTTTCCCTTTAATAAAAAGATGCCGGAAATCGCCACGAACAGAAGGATAAATGCCATGATATCGCTTACCCACTTCCAGGTAGTGCCGAGAGTGGCTTTATGCAATTTGTTCATTTCGAAAATTACCGGACGACGTTGCAGGTAACGCACCACTCCCGCTCCTTTTTGAGGATCGATGACGAGTTCTCCGCTTTCAATAAAAACTTTTACCAGGCCTTCGTCATTCACATAGTGCTTTTTGTACACCAGGTCGTAAGGAAGTGTTTCGAGCACATTTTCGATTTTAGCCCGGGTGTAATCCTGAGGCGATCCAGTCTGTACATTTAATTCTTCCGTATAGATGCGATAATCCGGGTTAAAATCGTGACGATGGTTTAGAATTATTCCGGACAAAGCGTACACAATCGTCATTCCAACAATAAAATAGCCCAGATCGCGATGCAGTATTCTTAAGGTTTTTCTAATCTTCACGTTTTTATTTTTATGGGTTTAAAACCGATAATACTTTCCTTTCATTCAGCAACAACTTAGCAATTAAGGATCTAAAAACCCACATTTGAGGAAATTTTTCCTGCCAAATCATGCTAAAAAAGTTAACGCACAAATATATATGATAAATCGATTTTCTAATTGAGAAAAATGTTGAAAAAATATTCAGACAAAAACATCCGAATTAAAATAGCCGGATTGGACTGCCTGCGCGGATTCCAGAAGATTGCTTAAAATATAAAGTGTGAATAAATTGTAAATGAGGAGCTTTGCTATTGACTTGAAGCGTAATTCGCCGTAAATTGTATGAATCCTAGTGTACTAGGGCTCTGGTTTTATCACAACTTAATTGGGTACCTCCGGCTATTGAGCCGGAGGTTTTACTTTGTATCAATCCGTAAAATATTCGTTCAAGGAAATAATTTCATTCGAAGAACACACCGGGCAGGCACTGATCTTGTCGGAATAATCACTAAAACTGGCCTTACAATCGTTACATTTATACCAGTTCTTATCAAAATAAATATCACCACCTCTAAAAATCAGATCTCTTCCCTCTACAAAGGCCGTAGCCACTTTATTTCGTGCTTCTTCGTAAATACGCGTTAATGTTGGACGCGAAACATCCATGTAAACCGCCGCTTCTTCCTGGGTCAGGTTCTGGTAATCGAGCAAGCGAATGGCTTCATATTCTTCCAAACGAAGTATTACCTCGTTTGATTTTCGGCCACGAACGCCGTAAACCGACATTCCTTTAATTACAGGAGGAACCTGAATTCTCCTGTTTCTTTTTCTTCTCGGCATAATTCTATTTTGAGTTAATCTTGTTAAGTAAATAATGATCGACTAATACCAGTGCTGCCATGGCTTCCACAATGGGGACCGCCCGTGGCAAAACGCAGGGATCATGTCGTCCTTTTGGATTAATAGTTGTTGCTTTGTTCTCTTTATCTATTGTTTGTTGTTCTTTCAATAAAGTTGCGATGGGCTTGAATGCCACATTAAAATAAATGTCTTCGCCGTTTGAAATTCCACCTTGTATTCCGCCTGAGTTGTTGGTTTTCGTTCGTACGCCCTCTTTGGTGTGAATGAACACATCGTTGTGTTCCGATCCACTTAATTTAGTGCCGGAGAAGCCTGAACCATATTCAAAACCTTTCACAGCATTTATACCCAGCATGGCAAACCCCAGATCAGCATGAAGTTTATTGAAAACCGGTTCGCCCCAACCTGCGGGAACACCTTTGGCAACTCCGGTGATTACACCGCCAACCGTATCGTGTTCCTTTCCTGCTTTAACAATCCTTGCGATCATTTGTTCTGCTGTTTCCGGATCGGGACAGCGAACAATGTTATCTTCTGTCTTTGACAGATCGAGTTCAAGGTATGTTTTTTTTAGCTGAATTTCACCCACCTGTGAAACATAGGCCTGTATTTCTACTCCGACTTGTGCCAGGACCTGTTTGGCAATGGCACCGGCCACAACACGCGCTATGGTTTCGCGTGCTGAAGAACGTCCGCCACCGCGATGGTCACGTGTTCCGTATTTCTTTGTGTAAGTATAATCGGCATGCGAAGGCCTGTACACATCTTTCAAATCGTTATAGTCGTTCGAATGCTGGTCCTTGTTCCACACAATAAAAGAAATGGGGGTTCCCTGTGTTTTTCCGTCAAAAATACCTGAAAGAAATTCAACCTGGTCGGCTTCTTTACGCTGGGTAGTAATTTTTGACTGCCCGGGTTTACGTCTTGAAAGGTCTTTCCCGATCCAATCAACATCGATTTCCAGGCCGGCGGGACACCCGTCGATGATGCCACCGATTCCCCTGCCATGCGATTCTCCAAATGAAGTAAGTCTAAATATCTGTCCGAATGTATTCATAGATGCAGAAAACCCTGTCCTCTAATTTTTTAGAAAACAGGGTTAAAGATATTAATTTGATCTTAGTTTTAAAACTAAATTAGCAACCGCAGCCACAGCCACCACCGCTATCGGTTCCGCAAGAGCCACTGCTGCATCCGTCATCGTGACTTCCACAACCACAACCACCGCCACCTGACAGGATTTGCGCAACCTCTTCGTCTGAAGCTTCGCGTACTTCAACTACCTTGCCGGAAAAGAACAGGTCCTCACCAGCCAGCGGATGATTAAAGTCCATTTTCACCGTATCCTCGGTAATTTCAAGCACCAGTCCGTTCATGCGCTGACCATTGCTGCTCATCATAGGAACCGTATTTCCGATCTTGATCAATTCGCTGTCGAATTCACCGTTCACTAAAAATACACTTCGTGGAAGTTCTACAATGGCATCGTTATTCACCTCTCCGTAAGCATCAGCTTTTGGCAATTTGATATTGAAAGGTTCATCTTGCTTTAAGCCTGCCAAATTTTTCTCGAACTTTGGCAACATCACACCCGCACCATAAAGAAATTGAAGCGGGTTCTCCATTGTCGCCTGCTCAATCATCTCTCCATTCTCGTCGTCAATACGTAAATCGTATGTCAACGTCACCATTTTATACTTTCCTATCTCTAACATAATCCTGTTATTTCTGAATATTTCACAAATTAAATGTTTTTCAATCCTTCAACAAAACACTTAATTGTATTTTTCTCACTTTTAACAAATATTTATTGCCTGTTGTTGAATATGACCTCAGGTTTCTTTAGTGCCCTCACAATAAGGAAGACGCCCAATACAACAAAAGGAATACTGAGCCATTGCCCCATGTTCAAGGTCATGCCGGCTTCAAAGGCTTCCTGGTCTTCTTTGATATACTCAATAAAGAAACGTGCGGTAAAAACCATTAGCATAAAAACTCCGAGCAACAATCCGGGCCGGTTCCTGGAAGTAGTCCGCCAGTAAAAATACATAAGAACGCCAAATGTCAGCAGGTAAGCCAGTGCTTCGTATATCTGCGTTGGATGCTTGGCGACTACTTCTGCATTTCTTTCAAAAATGAATCCCCAGGGCAAATCGGTTTGTATTCCGTAAATCTCAGAATTCATGAGGTTACCGGTTCTAATAAAGGCAGCCACCAGTGCGGTGGGAACCGCTACACGGTCTAGAGTCCACAGCATGGTACGTTTGGTTACCACACGCGAGTAAATGTACATGGCCACAATAATCCCAATTGCGCCTCCATGACTGGCCAGTCCTCCATGCCACACTTTAATTATTTCGGCCGGATGTTGCGAATAATAATCCCATCCGTAAAAGAACACATGCCCAAGTCTCGCCCCAACCACGGTCGCAATAATCAGGTAAAAAAATAGGCTGTCGAGCCATTTTGGGTTTACATTTTCGTATTTGAACATGCGTTCGCCAATGTAGTAACCAATCAAAAATCCGCCGGCAAACAATAAGCCATACCAGCGCACTGAAAGCGGTCCAAGGTGAAATATCTCCGGATTAACGTTCCAGTGAATAAAATTCAGGATGTGCATCATATTGTATTCTGCTTTAAAATCACTTTACCTGCCGTGGCAATGTTTGTATTTTTTCCCGCTGCCACATGGACACGGATCGTTTCGTCCTACGCGTTTCTCGACAGTTACAGGCTGTGGCTTCGAACGTTCCTGGGTTTGTGTATTGGCCCCTTCCATAGCATTCTGAGCACCCGGTAATTCCGATTTTTGCGTTTTATAACGACTCATATCCATTTTTCTGCGTGTTTCAGCTTCACGCACCTGTTCCGGACTTTGAATCGGAATCTGTCCTTTCATCAGGGTTGAAACCACCTGCTTATTGACTTTATTGATCAGTTCTTTGAACAGGTTAAACGATTCGAATTTGTAAATCAGAAGCGGATCTTTCTGTTCGTAAGTAGCATTTTGTACCGACTGTTTCAAATCGTCCATTTCGCGCAATTGCTCTTTCCATCCTTCGTCGATGGTATTCAATACAATCTGCTTCTGGTAAGATTTTACGAGTTCTTTTCCTTTATTATCGTAGGCTTTTTCAAGGTTACAAATGATCTGGTACATGCGTTTCCCGTCAGTGATCGGAACGACAATATTTTTGTACACCTCTTTTTTTGTTTCGTAAACATTCTTGATAACCGGATACGCCTGTTTCGCAATGGTTTCAACCTTTCGATTGTAGCCGGTAATCATTTTTTCATAGATGCGCTCAGAAATTTCAGCCGGACTCAGTTTTTTAAACTCGTCCTGATCGACCGGTGATTCCATCGACAACAAACGCATCAATTCCATGTTGAAATCCTCGAACATGTCAGAGCCATAGTAGTCATTAACAAGATCTTCGACCGAATCGTACATCATGTTCAGAATATCTACGTCAAGACGCTCTCCAAACAAGGCATGCCGACGTTTTTTGTAGACTACCTCACGCTGCGAATTCATCACATCATCATACTCCAGCAGTCGTTTACGAATACCAAAGTTGTTTTCTTCCACTTTTTTCTGTGCACGTTCAATCGATTTCGAGATCATGGAATGCTGAATTACTTCACCTTCTTCCAGTCCCAGACGGTCCATAACACCCGATATACGGTCGGAACCGAACAAACGCATCAGGTCGTCTTCAAGTGACACATAAAACTGCGATGATCCCGGATCTCCCTGACGACCTGCACGACCACGTAACTGGCGGTCGACACGACGTGAATCATGGCGCTCGGTACCAATAATTGCAAGGCCTCCCGCCTCTTTAACTTCCGGTGTGAGCTTAATGTCGGTACCACGGCCAGCCATGTTTGTGGCTATGGTCACCGTCCCTGATTGTCCGGCTTCGGCAACGATTTCAGCCTCGCGGGCATGTAATTTGGCATTCAGAACGTTGTGTCCAATACCCTTAATTTTAAGCATTCGGCTCAGTAACTCTGAAATCTCTACTGATGTAGTACCTACAAGTACAGGACGTCCGGCGTTATGCAATGCAACGATCTCGTCGATTACCGCATTGTATTTTTCACGTTTGGTTTTATAGACCAAATCCTGTCTGTCGTCGCGAACAATAGGTTTATTTGTCGGGATTACGACTACTTCCAGTTTGTAAATGTCCCAGAATTCTCCCGCTTCCGTTTCAGCTGTACCGGTCATCCCGGCCAGTTTATGATACATTCTGAAATAATTCTGGAGCGTAATAGTGGCAAACGTTTGGGTCGCTGCCTCCACTTTCACCTGTTCCTTGGCTTCAATTGCCTGATGCAATCCATCGGAGTATCGACGGCCTTCCATAATACGACCGGTCTGCTCATCCACGATCTTCACCTTATTTTCGATCACGACGTATTCCACATCTTTTTCGAACATGGTATACGCTTTAAATAACTGGTTAATGGTGTGAACACGCTCTGACTTAACTGCGTAATCCTGCAAAAGTTTATCTTTTTCTTCCTGCAATTTCTCGGGATTCAATTCGGCATTATCCAATTCGGCCATTTTGCTTCCCATATCGGGCAGCACAAAGAATTCCGAATCTTCCATTCCCTGCGAAAGCAGATCGATACCTTTATCGGTCAGTTCAACCGAATTTTGCTTCTCATCGATAATGAAATACAAAGGATCGGTAACAATATGCATGTTTTTGCTGTTCTCCTGCATGTAAAAATTCTCGGTTTTCTGCAGAACAGCTTTCATCCCCTCTTCACTCAGAAACTTAATCAGCGATTTATTTTTTGGCAGTCCTTTATGTGCGCGCAACAATAACAAACCACCTTCCTTTTTCTCATCATTCGTCGCATCGGGTTTGGTAAGTAAACGCTTGGCGTCGATAAAAATCTTGTTCACCAAATCGCGTTGTGCCTTGTAAAGTCTTTCAACATAACCTTTAAGCTCCTCGAACTGCTGGTTCTCGCCTTTTGGCACCGGTCCTGAAATGATTAAAGGTGTCCGTGCATCATCGACCAAAACCGAGTCAACCTCATCGACAATCGCATACTGGTGTTTACGCTGAACCAAATCCTCAGGATTAATGGCCATGTTGTCACGCAGGTAATCGAACCCAAATTCATTATTGGTACCATAGGTGATGTCGGCGTTGTATGCTTTTCTTCTTGCCTCGGAATTTGGCTGGTGTTTGTCGATACAATCGATCGTCAGTCCGTGAAATTCATAGATCGGCCCCATCCATTCGGCATCTCGTTTAGCGAGGTAATCATTCACGGTAACCACGTGGACACCTTTTCCGGTGAGTGCATTCAGAAACACCGGTAGAGTAGCTACCAGTGTTTTACCTTCACCGGTTGCCATCTCAGCAATATTTCCACGGTGCAGCACAACTCCACCGATTAGCTGGACATCGTAATGGATCATATTCCAGGTCGTTGAGTTTCCACCCGCCAGCCAGGTATTGCTCCAAATTGCAATATCGCCTTTTATGTTAATGCTTTCGCGCGTTGCAGAGAGATCGCGGTCAAAATCCAAAGCCGAAACCTCCACCGAATCATTCTCGGCAAAACGACGGGCAGTATCTTTAACAAGCGCATAGGCGGTAGGAAGAATCTCGTTCAGAACTTCTTCGATCTTTTCATCGATTTTTTCTTCCAGTTTATCGATCCGTTCATAAATTTTTTCCGTGTCCTGAATTTCCACTTCTTCAGCTTCAATCTTTAAAGCCGCAATCTCTTCCTCTTCGGGCTTAATTCGTTCTGCAATGATCTGCTTTAATTTGGCAGATTCCTGTCGCAAACCATCGTTTGAAAGTTGGGTGATTCTTTTGTATTCTTCTTTGATTTGTTCGATGATCGGACTGATCTCTTTTATATCTCTTTCTGATTTATTTCCGAGGATCTTCCCCAGAACTTTGCTTACAAATGCCATGTTATTCCAAACTTAACTATAAAAAATAAAGCTCCGCAAATTTAATTAAATGTACAGGCTAAAAAAACTATTGTTTCACTATTGTCTCTCTTCTTCATAATAATCGTGCCAAATGCAAATTACCTTCTTTTCACGACAAGTTTTCCGTTTTTTCCATACTAACTGCCATTAAAGACAAGTTTTTACTTTCAGGAAATGTTTACTTTTGCATTAAATACGTAGAAGCATGCAATCGATAAAAAATACCTGTTTTGTATGTAAACAAGCTGTAACTGCAGAAAATTCAACCATCAATCCGGTAGTGAACATGCCGGTATGCCTGTCATGCAAGGGAACAGATCAGGAAAAAAAAGAAGAGCAGGAATTGCTCGACAGCCTGGCCGATGGTTTTGTGTGTGGCTGTATTTAAGTCGCTCAATACAATTATCTAAAATCGATAACTTCCACATCGCCATATTTACCGGCATCAAAAACAAAATCTGAATCTGGAAAGTCATTCCCGGTATCCATTTTTTTGACCTCAATCGTATACAGATTATCATCGGTTGCATACAAAGTTGCCGAACTTAGCATCATGGTATTCTTGTCGATGCTAACTTCAATTTTAGTAACATCGTATTCATCAGAATCCGGGAAAAGATCTATCCGGTAGCGCGTTTTTCCGTTTTCCACAACCTCACCTTTATATTCCGAACGGAAACCACGTTCGTATATGCTGAAAATTGATGAAGGATCCATCAGTTCACTTGAATCGTCCTCGATACTACTGATGGTTACCTGGTTACCATCTTTCATGTAATTCCAAATGGTTTTTCCATCTGAAAATACTTCCACACCCAGATCAGGCAGTTTTACGGCATATTTCTGTCCTTTTACTTTTATGCTTCCTTCGTTATGCTCGTCGATGTCCATTTCATCGTTCACCATCGAAAAAACAAAATCGGCCGACATACTTTTAAATGTCTTGGTTTTGGCACTTACTTCATCTAAAATTTCTTTTGCCTTTGCATCAGTTTGTGCCACCGACACATTTACCGCAAGTAAGGCCACGATAATCATTCCTATCCATCTCATTACAAAAATTCTTGCTATAAGTTATTCAATAACTGTTCCAAACTGTAATCATCCGAAATCAGCACCTGGCGGGCCTTGCTACCTTCACTTGGGCCTACAATTCCTGCCGCTTCGAGCTGATCCATCAAACGACCGGCTCGGTTGTATCCGATCGAAAATCGGCGCTGGATCATAGATGTGGATCCCATCTGGTTTGCAACGACAACACGTGCGGCATCGTCGAACAATTCATCGCGGTTATTCAGGTCCACTTCTCCAGGTCCTGGTTCTTCTTCGCCCACATATTCAGGCAGCAAAAAGGCAGTAGGATAACCGCGCTGGTCGGCAATGTACTGGCAAATGCTTTCCACCTCGGGTGTGTCGACAAATGCACACTGCACACGCGTGACATCACTTCCCGAAGCAATCAGCATATCCCCTTTCCCGATCAACTGATTTGCTCCCGGTGTATCCAGAATAGTACGTGAGTCAATCATAGAGGCGACTTTAAAAGCGATCCTTGCCGGGAAATTGGCTTTGATCACACCGGTAATGATATTGGTTGAAGGCCGCTGGGTAGCAATGATCATGTGAATACCCACTGCCCTAGCCAATTGTGCAATACGAGCAATCGGCAATTCGATTTCTTTACCTGCAGTCATGATCAGGTCAGCAAACTCGTCGATGATAACCACGATGTATGGCATGTACCGGTGCCCTTTCTCAGGATTGAGTTTTCGACTGATAAATTTCTTGTTGTACTCTTTTACGTTTCTTGCATGCGCCGCCTTTAAAAGGTTGTAGCGATCATCCATCTCAACATTGATCGAGTTCAGCGTATTTTTTACTTTCTGAATGTCGGTAATGACCGGCTCTTCCGAATCGGGCAGTTTGGCGAGATAATGTTTTTCGATGACGGAGTAAATGTTTAGCTCCACTTTCTTCGGATCGATGAAAACAAATTTCAATTGCGCCGGATGCTTCTTGTAGAGCAAAGAGGCTATTATTACGTTGATGCCCACTGACTTACCTTGACCGGTTGCCCCCGCAACAAGAATGTGCGGCATTTTGGTGAGGTCGAACATAAACGTTTCGTTCGATATGGTTTTACCCAGTGCAACAGGTAATTCTGCTGTACTCTCCTGAAATTTCTTCGACCGAATGATCGAGTGCATCGACACGACTTCCGGATTTTGGTTGGGCACCTCAATACCAATGGTTCCCCGACCGGGAATAGGCGCAATAATGCGAATACCCAGGGCAGATAAACTCAGGGCGATATCGTCTTCCAGGTTCTTGATTTTGGAAATTCGAACACCGGGAGCCGGAACAATTTCGTAAAGCGTAATGGTTGGTCCAATGGTCGCACGGATCTTGGTGATTTCGATCTTGTAGTGGCGCAGCGTTTCAACAATCTTGTTTTTATTGGCTACCAACTCTTCCTGTTTCACTTCCGCATCACCAAATTTGTGGTCCTCCAATAAATCAAGCGTCGGAAATTTATAGTTCGAAAGATCAAGCGTCGGATCATAATCCTCCAGTTCTTCCGGTTGAATATCATCCGCTTCTTCCTCTTCAACTTTGGGCTCGATATCCAGGTTCAGGTCGTCAGCCTCATCTGCCTGTTCCTTCTTTTTATCGTCTTCCGCTGCCTTAACTTCCTCTTCCTCTGAATCCTCAGTTTCAAAATCATCATCACCATCCGATTCAAAAATGGCGCGGACAACATCATCTTCATCGATTACCTTCGTGATATCGTCTTCACCGGTTATTTTGTCCTCCAGCTCTTCTTCAAATGGTTCCAGGTCATCTTCTTCATCCACGGAAACCTTTCTTTCTCCCGGACGAACCAGGTTGTTCATTATTTGAAAAACTGTATCGAATCGTATTACAATGATAACAACACCGGAAATGAACAAAAGCAGAATCAATCCAACCAGGCCGATCAGCGAACGTAGCCAGTTACTCAGCATAAATCCGTAATGGCCTCCCAGGTAAATAAAGGATTCCGAGGAAGTTTTGTTAAAAATCAAGCCAAGTGCAAGCGAAAGCCACACAATGCTGATCAGGCTGTATATCATTGCTTGCCGGTAACGTAAAATATTGCGCCCCAATATTTTAAATCCGGTTAGTGCGAGCATGTATATGAAAATAAAAGAGGCCAGTCCGAATCCGCCGTTTATGACGACTTCGGAAAGCAAAGCACCCATTTTCATGCCGTTATTCTTAACGTCGATCGACGAATTGAAAAGGAATTCGCGCCACCCTGTATCCATGATACTTTGGTCTTCAGCCCCATAAAACAAAAACGATACAAAGGAGATCAGCAAATAAGCTGAAAAACTCAGCAGCAATATTCCCAGAATAAAGCGGAATTTTTCGTTTTTGAAAATAGACGTTCGTTTGCGTTTTGTTTTAGCTTTCGTTTTAGCCGGCTTTTTGCGTCTAAATGCCATTGAATTGTTTTTATATTGCCTGCAAATTTAGTTAAAAATTGTCAGCTTGTTCGGACAGATTCTATCAGAAAAATAAATCATATCAAGATCGAAGTGTTAACAAATCATCTTCCCTGATTATAATCTTTTATTGCATCTGTCAACTGTAATTCAAATTATAAATACACGACCTGAATTGCTGTTTTAAAATAGCATTGCCAATTGTAAAAACAGGATTTTTGGCAGTTCTTTTTTTCATCTGATTTTTTAAGTTTACAACCGGTCTTGAACAATCAAGCATTGAAGTTACGGTCATCAACAACAAACAATTGGAACGATGGATAAACTGGCGGTAGTGGCGCTGGGCGGCAATGCCATCCTGCGCGGTTCGGAAGAAGGAACCATTGAGCAACAGGAAAAAAATGCAACCGATACCCTTGAAAACCTGGTTTACCTGATCAAAGACGGATACAACCTGGTACTTACACACGGCAACGGTCCGCAAGTGGGTAATATACTGATGCGAAACGATGCAGGTGAACAGCTCTATAACATTGCTCCCATGCCACTCGATATTTGCGTGGCCGACTCCCAGGGCGGAATTGGCTACATGCTCGAACGAATGATGCGAAATGTGCTGAACAGGCACGGGATCAATAAGAACGTGATAACGCTGGTCACCCTGGTGGAAGTCGACCAGAATGACCCGGCTTTTCATAATCCTTCGAAACGCATCGGCAAAATATATATGAAGGAAGAAGCCGATCAGCTGGCCAGCCAAAAGGGTTGGATTTTTAAACCAACCGGAAAAGTTGCCGGTGGATACCGACGTGTAGTGCCCTCGCCCACTCCGCTCGATATTGTGAACAAAGAACTGATAGAAACTCTCGTGCGGGCCGGTAATATTGTTATCGCGGCAGGCGGAGGTGGTATTCCTGTTTATTTCGACGAAAACAAAGACGTACGAACACTCGATGCCGTAGTTGACAAAGACATGGCTTCGAGTCTGCTGGCCATTAATGTGAAAGCTGATGAACTGTACATTCTCACCGACGTTCCGTTTATTTACAAGGATTACGGACTGCCTACCCAGGAGAAGCTTGAATTTTTAAATTATACAGATACTTTAAAGCACCTCGAAAATGGTACTTTTGCTGAAGGAACCATGGAACCCAAAATTCGGGCCTGCTTAAATTTTATTGAAAAAGGAGGCAGCAAAAGTGTGATCACCGAAGCAACCAAACTCGAAGACCGGTCATTCGGATCAAAAATTACGAGGGAATACGATCAGGAATTGGAAATATAGACAGGATTTGACAGAACAATAAAAAAAAACAACAATATGGATTTAAATAACCGAAACTTTTTAAAACTGCTCGATTATACACCCGATGAAATTCGTTATCTGCTTGAACTTTCGGAGAAATTGAAACGAGACAAGTACAACGGTAGTGAACAAAAAAACCTAAGCGGTAAAAACATTGCCCTGATCTTTGAAAAATCATCGACACGAACCCGCTGCGCATTTGAAGTAGCTGCATACGATCAGGGAGCCAGCATTACTTATCTTGGTCCGTCGGGTTCTCAAATTGGCCATAAAGAATCGATGAAAGATACGGCACGTGTGCTGGGTCGGATGTACGACGGTATTGAATACCGTGGTTACGGACAGGAAATTGTGGAAGAGTTGGGCAAATATGCCGGTGTTCCGGTTTGGAACGGGCTGACCAATGAATTCCATCCCACACAAATTCTTGCCGATTTTCTGACCATGAAAGAACACTGCAACAAACCACTAAATGAGATTAGTTTCTGCTATCTGGGCGATGCCCGCAATAATATGGGTAATTCGCTAATGGTTGGAGCAGCTAAACTAGGCATGGATTTTCGTGCTGCCGCACCGGCTGAATGTCAACCAGGCAGTGAATTACAGGAAGAATGCCGTAAAATTGCCCAAAACACAGGTGCAAAAATTACGATAAGCGATCAAGTTGCTGAAGCTGTAAAAGATTGTGATTTCCTGTATACCGATGTATGGGTTTCAATGGGTGAACCGGATGAAGTTTGGGCCGAACGTATCCAGTTACTCCTGCCCTACCAGGTAAACAAACAAGCCATGGAATTAACCGGAAATCCGAATGTGAAGTTCATGCATTGTCTGCCGGCCTTTCACAACCGCGAAACAAAAGTTGGCGAGGAGATTTACCGGAAATTCGGAATTGATGCCATGGAAGTTACTGAAGAAGTGTTCGAAAGCAAGGCATCTGTTGTTTTTCCACAGGCGGAAAATCGCATGCATACAATAAAAGCTGTAATGGTAGCCACTTTGGGCGAATAATTACAATTCTAAATATTCTCATACCTCGCAGAGCAATTTGCGGGGTATTTCTATTTCCAATTTTCTGTTCTGCGGCGTGTATCACTCATTGTTTTGATTTATTCTGAATAAGTCGTAACTTGTTGTTTCTGTTCACCTCCTCACATTTTCGCATCAAAATCAACTCACCTTATTCATAAAGTGGTAAAGCGTGCTTTACGATAATTGTTTAACTAAAAACTAAAGTATGAAAAAATGTAGTCTTTTAATTGTGTTCATTTATTCGCTGATCATGTTTTCTGGATGTACAGGCAATCAACAAAAAAATGAAACACCTGCAGAAAAAGAAGAATTAACGGGCGAAGCGCTGGTACAAAGGGGTGAATACCTGGTGACCAGCATGGGTTGTCACGATTGCCATTCGCCAAAAAAAATGGGTCCCAACGGACTCGAGATGATTCCGGAACTGATGTTATCCGGTTTCCAGGCTGATGGTCCGCCAATGGTAAACGATCCATCGCTTACCAGCAAAGGTTTTGGCATTTTCTATCCCGATCTTACTGCCGCTGCAGGTCCCTGGGGTATTTCTTATGCCGCCAACCTCACCCCTGATGTTTCAGGTATTGGAACATGGACGGAAGAACAATTTCAGCGCGCACTCACCGAAGGCAAATTTAAAGGAATAGAAGGAAGCCGAACATTGCTTCCACCCATGCCATGGCAAAATTTTACGGCGTTAAAAGATCAGGATGTAAAGGCCATTTTTGCCTACTTAAAAAGTATACCGCCTGTTAAAAACGTAGTGCCGGCTCCTGTTCCGCCCGAAGGAATGTAAGAAAAATTTGAATTTTCTATCCTAAATTTACCGGGATGTCATCGACTTTAGCGCTGGCATCCCTTTTTTTGCGCTCATTCTTCTACAAAATAACGCAACTGATCCAACATAATGGGAACGTCTTCGCTGTCGATCCCTTGTTTCACCAGGTGATGCAGGTCTTCTTCAAATACTTCGAAAAATTCACTTTCGGTAAATTCAGTCTGCGTAATCGACTTTTTGTAATATTCCAGTGCTTCTTTGCGGTTTCCAAGGCTCCACTGCACGTGCCCCATGTTCATAAGGTCGTGCTTATTAGGCTCATCTTCCACGAGTTTACGAAAATATTTCTCAGCCTGGCTCTTCTTCCCAACCACAAACGAACACCAGCCAATCGGACGCCAAACCTTTTTATTTCCCGGCTCGAGGTATTCCACTTTAAAATACGATTTCAAGGCTTGTTCGTACTCGCCTAATTCGAGCAAACAATGTCCGATATTCAGCTGCGTCGTCAGATTATCTTCGTCGAGTTTCTCAACTTCCCGGTAATATTCCAGCGCTTTTTCAGGTTGTTTTAGGTTTCTATAACAAAGTGCAATCTTATTCAGGTTCCATTTTCGGTTCAACTCGAAAAGTTCTGCTTTTTTGTAAGTATCAAGTGCTTTTTCATAATTGTTCTGGCGCTGGTAGCAGTAGCCTAATTTCTGATACAACTCACCGCTTTTCTCCACGCTTAACAGGTAAGAAAATACTTCAGCGGCTTCGGCAAAATAGTTTTTCGAGAAATAGTATTCCGCAACATTGCGTAACATTTCCTCATCTTCTTTCAGAATATTACCCAGTGTGTTTTTGTTGTGAAAGTCGAAACGCCATTCAAAAATATCCTCAAAATCCTTTTTCCGTGGATGCAACTTATAAAAACGATAAAGATCCTGTATATACTGGTTTGAAATGAATCCGGCTTTTTTACCCGGATCAGTCAGTTCCTCGTCGTCCTGCAACTCGTTAAACTGATCCATTTCAGCTTTCATTCCTTCGGCCATAAATTCACGGTTCTCAGCAGGCAGGTTTTTCAGGCTAAAACAAAACGAATACTTATCAGAATTACAAAGAATAGGCGCCATATCGATCGCTTTAATAAAACGTGAATTTATCTCCTCGGCCGGGTCGATGGTATCGCTGATCGCCGGATTTGAAGCAAAAAACGGCATAAACCAGTTGGATAATTCGCTAAAGAAGGGGAACATTTTCAACATCGAAAATGAACTCATAAAAACATCAGCTCCTTCCATTTGCATTTCCGAGAATTCCTCCATTTTATTCATCAATCCCGGCGCATCTTCGAATATCTTTTCCCACTCCGGGTTTTTATCCTCACCTAAACTGTCATCCATAAGGCTGTCAAGATTAATTTTGTCCTTCAGGTTCGGACTGATCTTAATCATTTCAGGAATGATCTCGTCGGTAATCTTTTTCTGTATCTTTTCAGTTTCTTTACTCCGGATAAACTGAATCACCACATTTTCGAGGTTTCGTTTAAATTCCGGCTTTTCATTCAACAGTTTCAATCGACCGGTAACCGAAGGATATAAAGGCAAACGCTCGTCGTACTGAAAAAAAGCAGCGACCAGTGCCACGAGGGCGCGTTGGTTTATTTCCGGAAATTCATTTTCATAGGCATCAAAAAGTAACATGAATTTCTGTTCATCGAAATAACGAAGCAAACTCAGCAGTAATGAACTGGTAATAAATGATTTATAAGGGACCGCCACCAGTTCACTTTCAAAAAAATTCTTAAGAAAGGTACTTTCTTCATTGTTCAGCTTGTTGGTGAACCAGACATAATAAAACAAGCGCACAACCTTATCCTGTAAATCGGCTGCATCGTTGTTCGAAGTTTCACGTTTAACTTCAGTTTCACTTAACAACTGTTCCAGGTCGTCGTGCAGATCATAATTTTCAAGATCGCTCAGGCAAGTGCCAAAATCTATTTTACCGTCAAAACTTCTTTTTCGCTCGTATTCCAGCGACGACGAAAATTTCATTTTGGATGCATCGTATACTTTGTCCAGTAAATCAAATGTTGAGACGATCAGGTTTCGGTAAATCTTTTGACGTTCGGGATCGCGAATCCCTTCTACCGTGTATTGAAGCATGTAATGGTACGTCTGATCAAGGTTGCGCCACTCATCCAGAAATATTGGCTGGTCGGTATCCCTAATCATGTGGGCCAACTGGTCAAATGCAGGCTTTAGCCGCCGATCAGTAAGACTGCGACGTATAAGTGCGTAATTTATATGGAGTTCCTTTTCGGTCATTATACTCAAATTTAAATCAATGCGATTAAAAACTCAAAAAGCAATCCAAAAAAGATTTTTGGATACAAAGCCTGACAATCAAACCGAAAGGCTGACATTTTTGCCATGTATACGCTTGCTGTTTGTTATAAAATCTACGGATTTTGAACCCGAAGCGCCATTTAATGGTTAACGAATATTAATGTTAAGTTGATCAATATGAAAATGGATAAAAGTATATTTGCAGCATGCTTTTCGACTACTGGATAAAAGGAATTATTCTTGGAATTCTGGCTACTGCGCCATTGGGGCCGGTGTCGATTATGGTTATCCAGCGAACCCTGAACCATAACCGGCGTGTGGGTTTTTATTCAGGCGTTGGCATTGCGCTTTCGGATACATTATACGCATCGCTCGCCGGTTTTGGAATGGTGCTGGTTATTGGGATTATCAGGCAAAACGAGTTATGGTTTCGCCTGGGAGGATCGGTGGTTTTGCTGGCGCTCGGAGTGATCATATTTTTGTCGCACCCCGAACGCATCCGGGTTCGAAAATTGAAAGTGCGAACCAAGCCCATGAAATACCTGGCGGGTACCTTTGCCATTGCCATTACCAATCCACATGTCATTTTTTACATACTGGCTATTTTCTCCGGCTTCGGAATCGCACTTACCATTGAACAGCCTTACATGGCTTTTTTCCTGTTGCTTGGCTTTTTTACGGGTGATATCTTATGGTGGTTTACTATAACCTGGCTGATGGATCGTTACCGAAATAAATTCAGCCTGAAATTCCTGGTGTGGTTCAATCGACTGGCTGGTGCAGGAATAGTGGCGTTTGTGCTGGTTTTTCTCACCATCACAATATACCAACATCTTAGTGTTTAACCGGCTTTATTTTAGTGGTGAATCGGGTTCGTTTTTGAAAACCTGGTAAATAACCTGGTCGATAAGCCACGCCCACAATTTGTGAATCAGCACCACAAATTTTCCATCCCAAAACGAAATAATCATTTTCCGGCGCCGCCTTTTAATAGCTCGGAACATAATACTTGCACAACGCTCTGCCGACATCATTTTACTTTCGTTACGCGGTGTTTCGCCCTGCTGTATACCGTTTTTCGTCAGTGCCGTTTTTCGTATTTCAGAAGCGGTAAAACCGGGAGCAGCCACCAATACATGCAAGCCCGCACGGAGGTATTCGATACGAACGGTGTCGAGAAAACCACGAACGGCAAATTTTGAAGCCGAATATCCGGTACGCCCCGGAAGACCGATATAACCACCTGTTGAGATCACACCAACGATAGACCCCTTTTCATTTAAAATATAAGGAAGTGCAAACTTTGTACAATACACTGTGCCCCAGTAGTTCACATCCATTAGTTTTTTTAGGACACTCAATTCAACATCCTCAAAAGCTGCACGCATCGAAATACCTGCATTGTTAATGAGAATATGAATGGTACCAAATTTTTCGATGGCTTTGTCAATCAGATTTTTGCAGTCTTCCTCTGCAGTGACATCAGTTTTAACCGGTAATACCTCAACGTTGGTGAGCTTTGCTTTGAGTTCTTCGAGTCGTTCAATTCGGCGGGCAGCCAGCACGAGATTGAACCCTTCTGCTGCATATTTTTCTGCCAACGCCTTACCAATCCCTGACGAAGCACCGGTTATTATCACTACTTTTCTTTGCATATACTTTGAATCTGAAGACTATAGACTGTAGCTTGCACATTATTCAATTCGAAAATACGCATTTTTCCGGTTACCCAACAGAATTCAAAATATATTGTTGAACAATTTTAGCTGCGGAATCAGTTAAGGTATTATTTTTCAAACATTTTCAGAATACCTTTTCCAAGCTTATCCAGCGAATCTTTTAGATCGTCTTTGGTGGCATCGGCCACTGCCCTTGTAGTTTTCGACAGATCTGGACTTACCTTGGGCTCTCCTACCGGTCCACTGATATTGACGCCTGCCGGCAACTCTTTAATCTTCTCATTCCCTGGAATCACAGCCAGTATCTTTTGAATATCCGGGCCAAAAGCATCGCGCTCTACGATGAAATCGAGACGCATATCAATCAGGTTATCTGCGTTGAGGCTACCGGCAACGGTTGTCTGCTGACCAATGACTTTGGTAGTAAACGGTTGAATCAGCAGGTTACCGTTTTCAACATTGAACCTGGCCATAAAATCATCAACCTGCACATTTCTCAGCTTTTCTTTTTTAACGATGCTGCTCAACTGATTAAATACCGGCGAATCTTTGATCTGCAAATTGTTGGTACTAAGTGTTCCTGTTCCGTTAATCGTTGCCGGAACCAACTGCAACTGTGGATCGAGGCGTCCGTTCATCTTCAAATCTGAACTGATTTTACCGGTGCTTGAGCCCGACATTGGCATTATCTTCCGGATTCCGGAGAGTGTTCGGTACATGGTTGGAATATCAATTTTACGGATGTCGAAACCAAAATTAAACACGGGCCGCTTATCTGGCGTGTTATGATACGAACCCGTCATTTCAACCCTTCCTTCCAGCAGGTCCATGTTCAGGTTATCGAGGGTGAGTTTTTCATCCCGGGCAATGATTAATCCACTTACATTTTCGATTGGAATGCGGTTAATGACTGCAGATTTTATTTGCGAACGCAAAGCCAGATTTATTCGAGGAGGAATGTCAAAGGCCAGTTCCTCCATTTGTTCAGAACTGGTCTCTGCAACGTCGGTATTAGCTATTTCGGCACTTTCCGTCTTTATCTGCAAACGCAGGAGTTCATTCAGGTTTGCATGCCGCGATTCAAGCCGTAGGTTGCCGTTTAATGTTCCTTCGTTGAATACATAAGCCAAATAATCCATAAGCGTACCCGACAGTTCAAAATCGCTCTGCCCGACCAAAACCTGAAATCGACTTAAATCGATCTTTTGCGGTGAAAAATCGAGCCGGCCCTGCGGTATAAAAACGTCTTTAGAAAGCTGGGGCGACTGGTAGACAAAATTATCGAGCAATACGGCTCCATCCGATCTGATACGTTCGTATTTTTCAGTTTCAATATCGGAATAATGTCCCTGAACCATTATGTTGGCATCAACAACACCTGCAATATTCACACTATCAATCGGCAAAGCATTTTTCAGATGCGAAAAATTCACTTTCCCGATCAGCGTTCCGTCGAAATACGGATCAGAAACAGGATTTTTAACTGTAAGCAAAAAATCCACTGGATTGTTGCGAATTTCGGCATGCGCATCGTTCACCTTAAGCGTTGTAAGGTCAAAATTTCCCTGAGGTTTGTTCACCGTCAGTTTGGCCCGAATATTTTCGATCTTTTCCGGCATACCGGCATACTGAAAGTTTCCATTGTCGATGTTTGCTTCCAGATTAAATGACGGGTAGCTTTCGCCGAAATAATATCCGTTAATACTTCCCTCGATCGAAGCCATTCCGCTTGTAGTAATCTCTTTTAGAACCTCTGAATAAACCGGTGGAACCAATTCCAGAAAATTATCAAAGTCGGAACTTGTTGTTGCCAGTTCAAGATCGAACAGCACTGAATCCGCAGGAATGCGAATATCACCACTCACCTCCATAGGCAGGCGATTCACCAACAGTTCATTTTCGCCAACAGAAAATGTCATTGACTCAAAATCCACATCGAGCATGGTTGACAGACTCATGGTCGTTTTCGAAATGTAATTTATTCCCCCATAATTCAGCGTGAAATCCCCTACGTTGCCTTTCATATTAAGTTGCGATGAATTCCCGTACATTTCACCCGAAACATCAATATCAAGATCGTCAAGCGACAGGATCATCGCCGATCCCCGATCGGTATAGTTGATCGCTGCATCTCGAACCTCAATTTTATCCAGTTGCAGTCGAAAATTCTCTTTGCCCGTATCAGCATTTTCTTCAGGGACAGCATTTCCGGGCTCCGATTCTAACAGTTCCCAGTTACTTTCTCCGCTATTGTCGACCAGCAAATTCAAACGAGCTCCCGAAAGAATAATTTCCTTAACCTGTATGTTCGAAGGACGAAATAGCGATTTCAGGTCAGTACTTGTTCGCAGGTGGTCAACAACCAGCAAAGTATCGTTCTGAAAAGTTCCTTTTCCTTTTATCAAGACGGTATTCAACTCCAAACTTACCTGGGAAAAATGACGGAATAAAGAGAGATCCATATCCGCGATTTCAACTTCAGCATTCAAGCTTTCATTAAGCGATTTCCGCGCAAAATCGAGCATGTTTTGCTTGAAGAACAGTGGAATTGCAGCCAGGATGGCAAGCATTAAAACAATTACTATCAGAACTATTGTTACGGTTCGTTTCATGGAAAAAAGTTTGTTTCAAAAGTACAATATAGAAACGCAAAAGTAGACAGGAAGTTGTTAAAAGAATGTAATAGAGCAAGGAGTCCCGAGCCATGCACAATCAGCATCGGGATACAATCCTTCAGTCCTTCAATCCCTGTCTTCCAGCACCATGCGCCGCAGCATTTGCAATGCAGTCTGGCTGGAACGAACGATATTTCGTTCGCGATGGTCGCCCACAAAAACAAACTTTTGAGCGAGGGTTTTATTCGGTCCGGATATGGCTATCCAAACGGTTCCAACGGGTTTTTCTTCGGTTCCGCCTGTGGGTCCGGCAATGCCGGTGGTAGCAATGGCATAATCCGCCTTCAACGCACGTTTTACTCCCTCCACCATTTCTTTGGCCACATTTTCACTCACTGCTCCATATTTTTCCAGTGTTTCCCTTTTTACGCCAAGTAAATTTTGTTTGGTTTCGTTTGAATAGGAAGTAACACTGCCCTGGTAATAGTCAGAACATCCGGGGATGGCCGTAATCAGGTGTGAGATATAACCTCCTGTGCAACTTTCGGCTACTGCCAGCTTTTTGCAGTCTTCTACCAGCATTCGACCAATTACTTCGGCCAGTGTTTCGGTATTGTAACCAAATATACTTTCAGGAATTATCTCTTGAAGCTTGCTGATTTCTTTCTCCACATCCTGCTTCAGCGATTCAATATCGTTTCCCAGCGCCGACAATCGCAAACGCACCGCCATCGGATTGGGCAAATACGCCAGTTTAACGTGCGACGGTAAGCCCTCTTCCCAGTCGGCAATGCGTTCGGCCAGCATCGACTCCGGAACGCCCTGCGTTAAAACCGTTTTGTGGTAAATGGCTTTTGTTTTACCGGTTTCGCGGAGGCGAGGCAACAATTCGTGTTCCACCAGGTGTTTCATTTCAAACGGAACGCCGGGCATCGAAACAAAAATGGTATCCTTTTTCTCGAACCACATGCCGGGCGCAGTTCCCAGCTTATTGGGAAGGATGGTGCAAGCGGCCGGAATCAGCGCCTGGTCACGGTTAAGTTTATTCATATCGATGCCGCGCCGGTTAAAACGTTCGATAATATGGTCGAGTGTGGGTTGATGCAATTCGAGTTCAGTATTGAAATATTCGCAGAGGGAATGCTTGGTGATGTCGTCTTTTGTGGGGCCCAAACCTCCGGTAATCACCACCAAATCGGCATTTTGCTCAGCATTCTTCAGTGCTTTCAGGATATGATCGTGATCATCGTGTACCGAAGTGATCTGGTAAATTTCAATGCCATTCATATTGAATTGCTCGCCTATCCAGGCTGAGTTGGTATCCACGATCTGTCCGATAAGTATTTCGTCGCCTATGGTGATTATTTCTGCTTTCATTGTAAAAAGTTCAGAATCCAATGTCCTAATTCGGAAATCTCTATTCAATGTCAAAAGTAACAATCTACATGAAGGCAGGATTTAATAATCCTGAAAATTTAAATAGTCGACTCAATAAATAGTATAGTGCGAATTAATTCTTTAAAATTTCTTTTCCAATTCAACCCAAAACGGAAATATTTTTTTGCCCCCCACGAAATAGGTTGGAATCAGTTCGCCTTCCAAATCAGGTAAAACAACATTCTCCAGGACGATCCGGTCTGTTTTTTCCCTATTGAGTTTGTGCTGAACAATTCCGTTGGTTTCGAGTAATAAAGTACCGCCGGCTTCGACCGGTTTTATGAATTTTATCCGCACATCGTAGGTGCCTTTACTGACTTTTACATTCCATTTCCCGAAAACCTCTTCCTGCGCCCAGATACCCCGGTCGCCATCGGCATCATTCCGATTCAGGATCACCGGATTTTCCTTTGGATTACCTATTTCGATCAAAGGTTGATGAATAATGTTTTCAGACGCGATCAACTCCCTGTAGATACTGTCCATTTCGTTTTTTAAAACATCGGCAAGTTCGGTGTTTTCATCCAGAACATTATACTGTTCGTACGGATCGTTTTTAAGGTTAAACAATTCAAAATCGGTTATTTCTGCGTCAAAGTCCGTATGGCCCACAAGTTTATAATCGCCTTTGTGAATGGCCATATTGTTGTACAGCTCAGGATAGCGACGTGTCCAGTAGAAAAAAAGCGAACGCTCGGCCCAGTCACGTTCTCTGCTTTCAATCAGCGGCAGGAGACTTCTGCCATCGATTTTGTGTTCGGGAAGCGAGGCATTGCATATTTCGGCAAGCGTAGGCAAAATATCGATATGGGCAGTTGTTGCCGCAATGTGTTTTGATTGCGAAATATTAGGATAATGCATAAAAAACGGAACGCGCACCCCTCCTCTGTAAACGCTTCCTTTTCTTCCACGCATTCCGGCAACATATCTTGGTTGCTGCGGTCCGTTGTCGGTCATAAACAGAATAACTGTATTCTCCATAAGTCCCAGATCGTTGAGGCGCTCGAGCACCCTGCCAATATTATCATCAATGTTGGAGACCATGGCATACACTTTACGCGCATCTTCTTTGTTTCTATCATTCATGGGCGGAAAAGGCCGGTTATCGTTTTCAAAGCCCGAAGCCGGATCAATATCCTTATACATTTCGTAATACTTTTCAGGCACCTGCAGTGGCGTATGCGGAGCATTGTAGGCCAGGTAGCAAAAAAAGGGTTGGTCTGTGTTTGCCTCAACAAACCGAAGTGCTTCACTGGTGAAAATATCGGTACAATATCCTTTATATGCCTGTTGGCTGCCATTGTGCCACAAAACGGGATCGAAATAACTACTGTCGCCACGAAACCAGGTCGTAATATCGCCTACCTGACCCATACCGCCCGAAAGGTGATAAACCGACTCATCAAAGCCCTGATCGATTGGCCGGGAGGGATAATTATCGCCCAGGTGCCACTTGCCAAAAATACCGGTCGTGTAACCCACCTCCTTCAGCATTTCTGCGATGGTGATTTCGGAACCGGCCATTATCGCACCACCGTTGTAGGTGTCTCTTATCCCGGTTCGCAAACTGAAGCGACCGGTCATCAGGCTCGAACGCGTGGGTGCACAAACCGGCGAAACGTAGAAATGATCAAAACAAATACTCTCTTCGGCAAAACGATCGAGCACCGGTGTTTTGATGTGGGGATTCCCGGTGAAACCCAGGTCTCCGTATCCCTGGTCATCGGTCATGATCAGGATAATATTGGGTCTGCTTTGTGCATGCAGCAGTCCACTGCAGGCAAGATAAAAGACCAACAGAATAATTAATTTTAGTCTTCGTTTCATACTTTTCTGGTTTAGTTGAATCCAATTTATCTTTTTACATTTTCCTCATAAATCTCCACCCAGCGTTGCGGTGTGATTTTCTTTACCAGTTCACCGATCAGTTCAAAAGGTATTTGGTCGATCTTTTTAAAACGGATACAGCTTTTGCCCATATCAAGCTTTGTTTTAGAATGTTTCGGATATTCTCCAACGAACCAATCGTAAATCTCCGGATCGGCATAAACACCTAAATGATATAATGCAATGTAATTTTTCTGCGAAGCAATGTTTATAAACGGAAGTGGCAGTTTCGGATCGACATGATAACCGGCCGGATAGATTTTATGCGGCACCACATAACCAATCATCCCGTAACTTATGGTTTCTTCAAAACCATTGGGAATATTCTCCAAAATAGTATCCCTGAGTTTTTGGATCGGTGCCTGCCTTTCTTCGGGCAATTTGGCGATGTATTCATCGGGAGTGCCAGCTTCCGTTTTCATCTTTGCAAACTTTTGATTTCAAGATACGGAATAACTTTAAATCAAAAAAAGGCACCCACTGGGATGCCTTTGTTATTTTTTCATTTTACTATATCAGATTACTGCCTCGTCTTTGAATTCAAAATAGCTTCGATTGCTTTATTGATGTCAAGCGATGCAGCAGCCTGTCGTGGCGGATAGTCCACGAAAGTAGATAAGTGATCATTCAGTATTCCGATTGCCGGTTGCATTACCCACGATTTATTCATTATCAGGTGGAAGCCGGTAATGTCATCATAATGTTCAAACGGATCTTTCCGCAAATTAAATAATTGAGGCATAGTATGCTGAACCATGTCGTCGAAATAACGTTCTTTTGTGGCGAAATGCATTTTCCAGGGACCAACACGCATGGCAGTCAAACCCGTTTCGTAATAATAAAAGAAATAATTACGTGCCGATTCGTCGGTTTCTCCCTTCCAGTAATCGAGGTTATTAAATCCATCAATATACACTCTGTAAGTCATATCGCCAATCGTTTTTCCTTCTTTTAATTCGTCTTTTATTTCAGGTTCACCTACTGCAGCCATCAGGGTAGGCACCACATCTTCGTGAGCGGATATCCCATTGCGAATTAATCCAGCAGGAATCTGATCCGGCCAGCGAACCATAAACGGTGCACGAACTCCTCCTTCATAGGTTGTCATTTTTTCGCCACGGAACATGGTTACACCGGCATGCGGAAAGGTACTTTGCTCGGGGCCGTTATCAGTGGTATAAATCACAATGGTATTGTCAGCTATTCCCAGTTCATCGAGGTAATCCAGAATTTCACCAACCTGTCCGTCGTGTTCCATCAAACCCGAACCAAATAAGTCCATATCGGTACTGATCGGTGTAGCCAGGTTTCTTGATTCTTCTTTCAGGTGCGTGTAAACATGCATCCTGCTGGTGGCATGCCAGATAAAGAAAGGTTTATCAGCATCCTGTGCACGCTTCATAAAGTCTTTTGTTTTGGCCACCAGTTCATCGTCAAAGGTTTTCATCCGTTCGCTGGTCAATTTACCAATGTCGGTAACCTTTTGCTTCCCGATAACGCCAAAACGGGGATCTTCAGTATCATCATAAGTATCGGTGGCATACGACTCAATAATTCCGCGTGGGCCATACTTTGCATAAAATTCTTCACTTTTAGGATAATCGGCCTGCTCTTCTTCTTCCGAAACATTCAGGTGATAGAGGTTTCCAAAAAATTCATCAAAGCCATGAACCGTTGGCAAATGTTCGTTACGGTCGCCAAGGTGATTTTTTCCGTACTGTGCGGTCATGTACCCAAGTGGCTTGAGTAATTCTGCCAAAGTTGGATCTTCCTTTTGCAAACCAATTGGATTACCGGGCTGTCCGACGGTGGTCAATCCTGTACGTACCGGTTTTTGCCCGGTTATAAAAGCTGCACGACCTGCCGTACAACTGGGCTGCGAATAATGGTCGGTAAATAGCACACCTTCTTTTGCAATCCTGTCGATGTTTGGGGTAGGATACTGCATTCCCAGACTATAGCAACTAAGTGAGTTTGGAGCTACGTCATCTACCATGATCACCAAAATATTGGGTTTGTCCTGTGCAAAAGCTCCAAATGAAAAAATGCCTGCCAATACCAGCATTAATAAATACTTACTAAATTTTCGATTCATCTTTAATTATTTTGTTGGGTTGCAAATGTTTAACTTAATAAATAAACATTTCTTCACTTCTTTTGTTCAACAATCTACAATGATCATTTAACATGAATTTCTGTCATTTAAAATGAAGATAACCAGGGGTTAATTGATGACACGTAACGAACAAATAGATAAATTGAGCGTCTTAACAAATAAGGAATCAAGATCAAAAACAAGAACAATCACACCATGAAAAATTCTAAGCACAAACAATTTCTAATCACAATTTTCCTGATATTAAGTATTTCTTTAGCAGCTTCGGCGCAGGATGAAGCCGCTAACGAAGCCGCCGAACTGGCCAAAAAGTTATCGAATCCGATCGCAAGTTTAATCAGCGTCCCTTTTCAGAATAATATGGATGTGGGCATCGGTGATTTAAACGGCGCCAGAAATACTTTAAATATCCAACCCGTAATTCCGCTTTCAATCTCGGAGAATGTAAACCTGATTGCCCGGGTTATTCTTCCGGTGGTTTCGCAATACAACATCAGCGGTGCAGGCGAAAGCCAGAGTGGACTGGGCGATGCGGTGGTAAGTGCCTTTTTTAGCCCGAAAGTTTCGAAGGTGACCTGGGGAGCCGGACCGGTTTTCCTGGTGCCCACCGGAGGCGACCATTTTTCGGCAAATAAACTGGGCATCGGGCCAACAGCTGTGGCGCTGTATCAAACCAAAGGCTGGACTTTCGGGGCACTGGCGAACCAGATCTGGAGTGTTGCCGGCGATGAAGATTATGGCGATGTAAGCAATTTGTTTTTCCAGCCCTTTTTTACCTACAACTGGAAATCGGGTGCCGGACTTGGCGGCAACTTCGAACTAACGCAAAACTGGAAAGCCGAAACCACCAACCTGTGGTTTAATCCTGTGGTAAGCGCGGTTACCAGCCTGGGTAACCAAAAGATGCAATTTGCAATTGGCCCGCGTTTAAACCTTTCAGCACCCGAAAGTGCCAAATCAAAATTTGGAGTGCGTGCGGTTATGGTTTTCCTGTTTCCAAAATAACTTTGGTACCGTATTATTTCGATTTACTCAATAAGATTACATTTTCTCCTTCTGCCAGTTGAACGCCGGAGTGAAATAACCTGAAAGTACCATCCGTACTTTGAACCAGAATAGGCAGGCTTTCCTGACTGACAATTTCATTGGTTTTTAACCATGTATTTGCTGCTGTTTCTTCAGTTACGGTAATGCTTTCCTCGCTAACCTGATCCGCCTGTATCTTTTGCAGCCATTCGTCGATGTGAACCGGAGCATCAATAAACCGAGAGATTTCCGGTTGGTTTTCTTTAAACGTAGCCGAGGATACTGCCACGGATACTTCCGGAATAAGGAAAGATTTGCCGGCAATTTGTGCCGCCGAAACATTTACTGCTTCATTGGGCGTTAGCGCCACAAAGGCTGCCTGGTTATCGGCTTTTAGTTCTTCCCATGTCTCTTCATTCAGCGCATTGCCGTAAACACCGTTGTAGCCTGCTGTCTCTGCCAATGCAATCAGCTCCCGGTTATTGTCGATAAGCGTTACCGGAACCTGGTCTTTAAAATATTTGGCAATGAGCAGGCTCAGGGCATTCACGCCAAGGAATACGATACCTTTCCGTTCATCCATGTAAACCAGTTCACCACGATTGCGCAACCATTTTGTGGTCCAGCTTAATAATACCGGAACAGTTAAAGTGGTAAATATGGCCATAAACACGAGGATGGAAAAAATTGTTTTATCGATGATACCCAGTTCGAGGCCGATCTCTGCAATGATAATTTCTACAGCTCCCCTGCCGTTCATACCCGTTCCGATGGTAATTCCTTCGCGCCAACCGTTTTTCGATGGCAGGTAAAACAAGGCGGTACCCACAATTTTACCCACAATCGCCAAAGCAGTGATCAATATCAACAGTCCCAAATCGGTTTTAAAAACCGTTACATCGACAAAAAAACCAGCCGAGACAAAGAATATTGGAGCCATGAAACCAATGGAAACATCGTAAAAAGCCTTGTTCAGTTCTTTTGAAATTTTCTTTGGGAAGAGGTTGTCTTTTATAAATAAACCGGCCATAAATGCCCCTAAAATACTGTGCATTCCTGCCAGTTCGGCGAGTTCGCAGTAGCCAAATGTTACGATAAGAATGAGTGTAAAATAGGCCGTACTGTTTTTCATTCCCGAACGCGAAATGTATTCGCCCAGTCGCGGCAAAATAAATACGCCAATGGAAATGGTGACGCCAAAAAACACCAGGATCTTGCCGCCGATGATCAGCAACTCACGCACATTTACCACGCTGGTTTCAGCAAAATTGGTGATGCCCGAAAATATCACAAGTGCCAGTGTGTCGGAGATAAGTGCACCGGCCATTAAAACATAGGCGATGCGCGTGTTCAGCAACTTCAGATCGATTAAAATACGGCTTTTTGTAGCCAGCGAAGTCACGCCGATGGCAATGGCCACAAACAAACCTGAAATAGGTGTTCCGCCCGACCATACTATGGCAAAATACCCCAGGAAAAAGGGAACGAAAAATCCACCGAATGCCGCCAGCAATCCTGGCCAGGAGGCTTTTTTCAGGTCTCGAAAATCGATCTCCATCCCAATGTAAACCATCAACAAAACAATACCGATCTCGGCCAAAACTTTGATGGCTTCGGTGTATTCGAGCCACCCTAAAACAGCAGGCCCCAAAACAATACCAATCAGCAATTCTCCAAGTATGGCGGGGTATCCGATTTTCCGGATGGCAACTCCTCCAAGGTAAGCGGCAAGCAAAACTGCCGAAATATTCAGTATATCAATGTGAAATTCTTCCATAACTTATCGTTCGTGTTGTGCTCACTGACAAGATATGAAAAACCGGAAATTAAAACACTAAAAAGTATTTAATGAAATGTTAATGGCAATATCGTTAGAGACTGATATGCTTAAAAATTGAAAATCCAGTTTTAAACTTTATTATTTTTGGGACAACCTTTTTCTGTTTATTTCAGCAACACCCTTTACTGATTTCCCTCAACCAGGTACCAGTCAACCCAGGCATCCAGCTGACTAACCGAATTGGGACGAAGTAAAATCTCGCGTTCATTGTCGAGCAGATAAAGCGTAGGTGTGGCAAAAACATGGTAGTCTTTCACTACAGGGCTTTCCCACTTCCGGTAGTCGCAGGTGCTGATAAACGGAAACACCTCCGTAAAACTTTCAAACTTGCTTTTGTCGACATCGAGCGAAACAAACACAACTTCAATCCCCTGTTCCTTCCATTTATTGTACAAACCCGCCAGCTGAAAAAGTTCATGCGGGCATTGCGGACACCAGCTCGCCCCAAATACCACCACCGTGTATCTGCTCTCGATTCCGGATAAGGTTTGCGGAAGGCCTCCTCCTGCATATCCCGGGGCAAAAACATCACCGTCAAATGCAAAATCGGGTGCGGTGTTGCCTTTTTTCATGGCCCGGTAGCTTTCCAGTTGTGCCGCAAAATCAGTATGGATGGTGCAAGCCTGTTCGTTAAGCAGCTTTAATGCCAAATACGCTGAAGATTCAAACAAACTGCGTTTCTCAAGCAATTTGAATAAGTGTTCAGTTATTTCGTTCAGTTTTTGCTCATCCGATAAAAGATTTTCAAGCAAAATATCTATGGATTTATTCATTTCGATGTAAACCGAATCCAGCGAGCGACCACTGTTTTCGAGCAACCAAAAATGGGCCTCGATGGTTTCCTGCAGCAAACCGCTTTTCCAGAGCCGATTACCGGTATAATCCAATGTTCTGAACGCCTGAATTGCAGCCGGAATTTCTTCTGTTCTGTATTGGGCCACGGTAGAAACCGAACTCACCAGTTTTCGAAGCGGTAAATAATACGCGATATAACTATCGGCAGGCAGGTTTGCCAAAAACAGGCTGTCCTGGGAATTTATGCGCTGTTTTTCGTTTGCTATGGCCAGCCGGGGACTTTCGTGCGCCGTAAACAGGGAATCCCGTTTATAAATCTTTTCCAGGTAATCCCATGCACTCAATGTTTGTTCGCGGCGCGCATGCTCCGAAGCATATTGTTCAAACAGGAGGTTCTGTCTGCCGCTGACAATCGCCGTTTTCCCGGGCAAGTCCAGGGTCTCGCCTTCGAGTTCCAGATCTTCATCGCCGGCGAGCACAACCAGCAAAGTTTTTCCGTCTTCTGACTTCAGAAACGCCATGCCGCTATCGCTTTTGCCGTACGACAAGCTAAAAACACCTTCCCCGTTTGCCCTTACACTGTCGATAAGGTAGGTTTCGAAACCAGTAAAACCAAGCAATTGCACCTGCTGCCCGGCCATTGCCCGAAATGTACCGGTAACCTGATTTTGGGCAACCGCAAAACCAAAGGCCAGTACCAGAACTATTATTGTATATACTTTTTTCATGTTATCAATCATCTGTAATGCTTAACTGGCAGTGTATTTAAACGTATTAAAAAACACTGTCCAATTCGTTATACTTACCCCTTTCACCTGCTCCGGGTTAATCCTTGATACAACGTACGGTCCTTCCAAAAGAACGACTATAACCTATTTCATAAGCCTTCGTATTAGAAAAACCTAGGTAATAGGCATCTTGATAAACAATACTGCTTGACCAATATTGACCATTCTCCATATAAATATAAGGAGGTATAATCATTCCGAATTCTTCATCATAAAGGTAAGTCTTTACACCCGCCTCTGGCAATTTAAGCGGTGAGGCAAAAGCACCAGCGGCATCCTGGCTGCTCCAGCTTTGTCTTTCCGCTCTCCATTCGGCTATGGTGGGTAAGCGGTAACCGCCTGGGCAGGGGTTGTTTATACCATCTACACCTTGCCATAGGTTATCGTTTTGCGGGCTGCGCCAGTCCGAAAGAATATTAGTACTAACTATAAAATTTCCATGTCCGGGAGTGTCGGTGGTACTTAATGTGGTGGTGGTTCCCGAGGTTCGTTTTTCGTGCCCGTCGGTTCCACGCCCCCACTGGTACAGATCGCCGAAAGCAGCCGTATCGGTGATGCTGGTGGCTACCTGTGAAGCGCCCAGGTTGCGGTCCATCCAGATTTTTCCTGTAGCTGGATTAAATACATCGTTTTCGCCCAATATTCTGAATGCAGCAGATATCCATTTAGGCTCCCCACCTGTAAAGGTCAAAAGCTGTCCTTCGGTTCCCGGAGCTACGGTAATCCATGCCGTCCCGTTCCAGTATTGCATCTGTCCGGGCTGTGTTCCGGCGGGTACACTGGGATCGGTTTCTGTTTCAATGTAATTGCCTAAATCGCTGATTTGACTTTCAGATATTGTAATACCGCTTGATTTGTCCCAGGCTGAAAATGCAGGGTCGGATTCCGCTGCGAGTTTGCTGTTCCAGTTGGCCGTATCGGCATTAGAAATACCCGCAGCCACCGATTTCTTATACACCGGGTCGCTTTCAGTTTCCAGCTTTTGGTTCCATTTGTAAATGTTGTACTGGCTGATATTGGCGGCCGCCGACTCCTTAAATACCGGATCGGTTTCGGTTTGCACTACCTCGCCCAAATCGCTGATCTGGCTTTTATTGATCGTAATTCCGCTGCTTTTGTCCCACTGGCTGAAAACCGGGTCACTTTCGGCCCCCTGAGGCGCATTCCAGCGTGAGGTATCGGCTGTTGTTATCCCGGCTGCAACCGAACTTCCGAAAAGCGGATCGTTCTCCACAAGTTCGCCACTGATTATTTCTGCGGTTTTGGCATGCATGGCATAGGGTACACTCAGCAACTGGCTGGTGCCGCTGATGGTATAATTAAAGCCGCCATCCGGGTCGGTTTCGGTTTTCAGAAAGTAGGATCCGGCCGACCATTCGATGGCAGCAAAACTACCGTTAACTATTACTCCGGCGCCAATCTCGATGCTGACCAGCCCATTTTCGTTGCTTGTTGCCTCGTGGGTTTCGCTAAATACCAAAATGCCATCGGCCGATCCCTGCAAAATGCTGACCTGCATGCCCACCGGCTGCTGTTTTACCAACTCGCCGGCCGCATTGCGGATAACCGCCTGGTAACTCATTTTTTCCGGGCTCTGGGCCAAAACCATAAAAAACGAAAAGGTGAAAGTGAAAAACGTTACCACACCAACAACTTTTATGTACCACTTTTTTCCTTGTATTTTATTTTTCATTAACTTCTTTTTTAAAATAATATTCATTTTTTCATCCCTCAGGTAGATGAGTAAGTTACCATTGTAACGGATTATCAGTTTGAAATACTTACCCCTTTCACCTGCTCTGGTTTAATCTTTGATGCAACGTACAGAGATCCCGAACGCCCTGCTGCCGCTGTACATGTAGGCACTGCTGCTGTCGAAGTACAGGTATCTGGCGCCAGTACCACTAACCGTACTTGACCAATAGGTGCCGCCGGAACCCACATTACCGAGCGAACCAATGCTGGAGCCGCGGTAGCCTGCCACGGGCAATTTAAGTGGTGAGGCAAAAGCGCCGGCTGCATTGTTGCTGCTCCAGCTTGTACGTTCAGTTTCCCATTCAGCTTCTGTTGGCAGGCGGTAACCACTTGGGCAAGGGTTGTTGGTACCGCTTACGCCCTGCCATAAATTGTCGTTTTGTGGGCTTCGCCAATCATATGGGCTACTGTTATTAATTATAAAGTTGCCATCCACAGGTGTGTCTGCAGTGCTTAATGTTGTGGTTGTACCTGATGTTCTTATTTGATGGCCATCTGTGCCACGCCCCCATTGGTATAAATCGCCGTAAGAAGCCGCATCGGTACTGCTTGTCGCAACTTGCGAGGCTCCAAGGTTGCGATCCATCCATATTACACCGGTGGTGGGGTTGGTTACGCTTGGTGTTGTTCCACCTGTCCATGTGGGCACACCGCCTATCATTTGTAGGGTTGCACCTTCGTTTTGAGTAACTGCAACTGTTACCCATGCTGTACCATTCCAGTATTGCATCTGTCCGGGCTGTGTTCCGGCAGGTACGCTGGGATCGGTTTCTGTGGTTAAGAAACTGCTTACATCAGGTATTTCGCTGCGTAACTGTGCGGTTGAATCGCCCAAGGCTGTTTTTGTTGCCAATGCACTTAAATCCTGGTCGCCGGTATTTGTTCCTGAAAGATTGCCCAGATTGGTAATGTCGGTTGCCGTAATATTAAATGCCTGACTGCCTGAATATACCGGATCCGTTTCAGTGGCAAGATTTTGGTTCCACCGTGCCGTATCGGCATTAGAAATACCCGCAGCCACCGATTTCTTATACACCGGGTCGCTTTCGCTGTCCAGCTTTTGGTTCCATTTGTAAATGTTGTACTGGCTGATATTGGCGGCCGCCGACTCTTCAAATACCGGATCGGTTTCGGTTTGCACTACCTCGCCCAAATCACTGATCTGGCTTTTATTGATCGTAATTCCGCTGCTTTTGTCCCATTCACTGAATACAGGATCGCTTTCATCATCCTGCGTTGTATTCCAGCGCGCGGTATCGGCTGTGGTGATTGCGGCTGCCACTGAACCGGCAAACAACGGATCGTTCTCCAACAGTTCGCCACTCAGGCTTTCGGCGGTTTTGGCATGCATGGCATAGGGTACGCTTAGCAACTGGCTGGTGCCGCTGATGGTATAATTAAAGCCGCCTTCCGGGTCGGTTTCGGTTTTCAGAAAGTAAGGTCCGGCCGACCAGTCGATAGCTGCAAAACTGCCGTTAACCAATACTCCGGCGCCAATCTCGATGCTGACCAGCCCATTTTCATTGCTTGTTGCCTCGTGGGTTTCGGCAAATACCAAAATGCCATCGGCCGATCCCTGCAAAATGCTGACCTGCATGCCCACCGGCTGCTGTTTAACCAACTCGCCGGCCGCATTGCGGATAACCGCCTGGTAACTCATTTTTTCGGGGCTCTGTGCCCAAAGTGTTGCGGTTAATAAAACTACTGCAAAAAATGTAAATACTTCTTTCATTATTTTCCTTTTTTGTTTCACAATCGCATTGTTGGTTCCCGATACGCTTTGCTACCGGGACTAATTCGATTACATGTTTTTTAAAAAATCGACCGCTACGCGATTCAATGGTTAAATAGTTAAAAAGCCCGAACAGCACGCACCCTGAGCGTGTAGTTCTTATAGTTGATGGTCTGGAAGTCACTGCCGAAGTTCTGTACCCACGCGGTGCGGTCACCGTACTCGGTAGAACTCCAATAGAAGGCACTAGCAAAACCGCCAACCGCAGTTTTTTGTAGGTATAATAAATTAAGTTCATATTTTGAGGGTAAGTACCAGTCTCCATATCCCCCACCTTGGTAGTTAGCACATAGTTGGGCTGCATAGCTTCCAGTACTTTGATTTGCTATTATACGCTCTGTGTTATACATTCCTGCACCTATACCATCTCTAACTGCATTTGTTGTTGTGTAAGTTCCATTGTACCATTGTATTCCTGTGCTTTGGTCTTGTGTGGCTGCTATTAAGCCATGTTGTCCTGTGGTATCCAACCAAAAAATGATACCGCCCTGGTAGTTGTCACCAATAGCAAGAGTTGTTGCTGCTGTTGCATTTACCACATAAGGGCTTGCGGTTGTTCCGCTACCGGTTACAGTTACGTTAGTTCCTGCTGTTACTTTGGTTTCGGAACCATCTTGATCACCGGTGTTTACACCTGAAAGATTACTCAAATTGGCAATGTCGTCAGCCGTAATATTAAATGCCTGGCTACCGGAATACACCGGATCCGTTTCAGTGGCAAGATTTTGGTTCCACCGTGCCGTATCGGCATTAGAAATACCCGCAGCCACCGATTTCTTATACACCGGGTCGCTTTCGCTGTCCAGCTTTTGGTTCCATTTGTAAATGTTGTACTGGCTGATATTGGCGGCCGCCGACTCTTCAAATACCGGATCGGTTTCGGTTTGCACTACCTCGCCCAAATCACTGATCTGGCTTTTATTGATCGTAATTCCGCTGCTTTTGTCCCATTCACTGAATACAGGATCGCTTTCATCATCCTGCGTTGTATTCCAGCGCGCGGTATCGGCTGTGGTGATTGCGGCTGCCACTGAACCGGCAAACAACGGATCGTTCTCCAACAGTTCGCCACTCAGGCTTTCGGCGGTTTTGGCATGCATGGCATAGGGTACGCTTAGCAACTGGCTGGTGCCGCTGATGGTATAATTAAAGCCGCCTTCCGGGTCGGTTTCGGTTTTCAGAAAGTAAGGTCCGGCCGACCAGTCGATAGCTGCAAAACTGCCGTTAACCAATACTCCGGCGCCAATCTCGATGCTGACCAGCCCATTTTCATTGCTTGTTGCCTCGTGGGTTTCGGCAAATACCAAAATGCCATCGGCCGATCCCTGCAAAATGCTGACCTGCATGCCCACCGGCTGCTGTTTGACCAACTCGCCGGCCGCATTGCGGATAACCGCCTGGTAACTCATTTTTTCGGGGCTTTGTGCAAAGCTTGAAAGAGCAAAAAATACAATCGCCGTTAAAGTAAAAAGTCTGTTCATGATTTTTGTGTTTTAGTGATTTTAATGTTTGATGATCTTAAATGACTTGATTGAATCTGTTGATCCGTTTCGATGATCGTCTGAGGGGTAAACCCGAAGCAAATAAGTGGCCGGAACCAGGTCATTCATCAAAATACGGGTTTCGGCACCGGTTACATCTTCGGTTTTTAACAGCGATCCCTGCACATCGAAAAGCCTGTAGGTCAATTTTTCCGAAAATTCTCCCGACACTTTCAGTACCAGAAGTTCTGTAACGGGGTTTGGATACGCAGTCATGTTTAATTCGATCTGTCTTGCGTCATCGAGGGCGGTAAGCACATAAATCTCAAAGGCTTGCTGTACCCCTTCCGAAACGGTTCCGTTGGTTCCAGTGTGTGTTTGATCGGCTACCTGACCAAGCGTATAACTCACCGTGCCTCCATTGCCGGCAGCCTGCCCGCCGGCAGCGTTAATGCTGTTTTGGGCAAATAGTATTCCGGGAAAAATTAAAAAAACAAGGGACAACAATACGATTGTCGGGGAATTCGGTGTTTTCATACCACCTTGTGGAAAACACCCTTTCTTTTGGTTTTTTTTCATGGATAACAATTTTATTGAAACTAACTTTTTTGCATACCAATACCTGTTCGTTCACACGGAACCAACCTTCGTTGTTAGTTTAACAATATTGCATTTAATGGACTGTTGTTTAAGGGCTGGAATACACTTTATTCTGATCAACAGAAAATTGTGACAAGAATTAGCGATTCACATTAAACAATTTCCATACAGGTGTTTCGGAGTTAAATAAAATGGAATTCAAATATTGGTTATTGCAGGGTTTATGTAAATAATGTTACAACGCAAATGTAAACATATATTCATAATAAACAACTTTTGTTGAAATTATTTTTGAACAGTTCATCATCAAGCCTGGATAATTTGAACCTACAAAAATGAAAGTCAATAATAAAGCAGGAAGAAGATGAATAAAAAGAGGTATTCTTTCCAATACACGAAATAAATTACAGTCATTCAAACTGTTTTAAATGCTCCAGTCGCTGCAACAAGGTAGGATGCGAATAATGAAAGAAAACGTACAGTTTATGTGGCGTTAAATTGCTCAGATTATTCACCGACAGTTTTTTCAGTGCCGAGCCAAGTGCCTCCGGTTTATAATTTTCAGCAGCAAAACGGTCGGCTTCGTACTCGTTTTTCCGAGAAAGCATGTTCATAAAAATACCCGTGAAAAACGAAATAGGCGAATATAAGACGCCAAAGGCTACCAGGCCGATATGGAAATTCGGTTCTTCCACACCAAGTGCACGGCTTAGTGCCGGACTATCAATCAGCAAGCCAAAAATAAAAAGTACAATTGCCGTTTGTACCAGGCCGATCAGCAGCCCCTGAATCACGTGTTTCTTTTTGTTGTGGCCGATTTCGTGGGCCAATACTGCTACGATTTCCTCGGTGGTCAGGTCATTTATCAGTGTATCGTACAATACAATTCGTTTTTTAGCGCCCAACCCGGTGAAATAAGCATTGGCTTTAGTGGATCGTTTCGATCCATCGATCACATAAATATTATCCAGCTTAAAACCCACTTTTTCAGAAAAAGCGCTTATTGCATCGCGCAATTCACCTTCTTCCAGCGGTGATTGTTTATTGAACAGCGGCACAATAAGCTTAGAGTAGAACATGGCCATAAAAATCGAAAAAGCCGAAACCACGATCCAGGCATAAATCCAGAACATGTTTCCGGTACGCTGGTAAATAAACAGGATCAAAGCAAGCAGTCCGCCTCCTATCAGTGCACCAACCAGCCAGCCTTTTACTTTATCGAGCACAAAGGTTTTAGGCGTGGTTTTATTAAAACCATACTTTTCTTCGATTTTGAAGGTATCGTATACTGAAAAAGGCAGGGTCAATAGATCGGATGCCAGCATTAAAATACCAAAAAACAAAAGGGCTGCAACAATCGCATTCGAAGTCCAGTTCCACACCCAGCCATCGAGCAGGGCAAAACCATAAAACAGGAACATAGCCAGTGTCAGAACCATCGAGAAAGTACTGGTCAGCATGCCAAAACGATGATTTTCGCGCGTATACGCTTGCTGCTTTTTATACTTCTCCTCGTCGTAAATTCCTTTCACCGCTTCAGGTAGCGTATCGCTCCATTTGGTTGTATTTAGGTAATCGAGGTATTTTTCGAATAAAAAGTCGACAACCAGAATGGCAATTATAATCCAAAACAATAGT
>ENA-ORCT01000122-ORCT01000122.1-marine-metagenome-genome-assembly--contig:-NODE-122-length-50156-cov-3.962839_pt1 | contig 50156 bp, 32 predicted proteins | sample MGYA00248632_ERZ508511 | MGnify/ENA primary metagenome ERZ508511 (study PRJEB26182, sample SAMN06268839) | marine metagenome | isolation source: Tt an P1-techrep anaerobic enrichment on pine from sediment...
TCCAAATCATAGCCGCGATAAAGGCTGTCAACTGAGGAGAAATGAACGGGCGCCGGACCTCATTTTCCCTCTGGTTCTGTTTTACATTATGCCCCAAGAGCAAGGTATAATGAAAAAGAAAAAAAATTAGTATGGAGGTGAAGACGTGTATCAGAATATTAACGACGCGAAATCCCGCGACGCTGTAGTGATGAAAATAATAATTCAGAGCAAAGCTCAAGCGTGCTATTGGACGAGATCGACCTGATGACAACGCTCTCTTTATTTCGTTGAAATTAAGGTGGGTAAGGCGAATTTCTGTATTGTTTTTTATACTTGGGAAATCATCAAAAATGAATGGAATTTGAAGGGTATTTGAATAAATCACAACCCCTAAGACTCCCATAATAACAACGTAAAATAACACTCGGATCATAGAGGGAGAGGGACTTATTTGATTGATCAGAAATAGGAGAGATCGTTTAGTCTGCATCGCAAATTTAATAAGAAAAGGTGATTAGTTGAGGTTGTCCTTTCCTTACCTTGAGTCATGAGAGCTATGCTCTATTTTATACTGAATTCTATATGTTTTAGGGGGATTAAACAAGAGGATTTCATTCAAACTGCCCCTCAATTTTAGCCGCAATTTTTTTGAATCGGACTGTTTTTCTAGTTGCTTGTAAATCATTATCATTATGGATCTGTTCCCAATTTTTGTATCCTTTATCTAAGGCTTTTTCCAACCAGTCGAGCGATAGTTCAGTTTCATTCTGCTTGGCGTACAGACAAGCGATGTTGTAGTATGCTGATTTAAGGTCAGCTCGGATTCCTATCATACGCTCATAAAAGTAAATGGCTTGAACATAGTCATCCTTACCGGCGTGTAATCCTGCCATCCGGTTCAAAGTGCGAATGTGGTTAGGTTGAATGGCCAAAGTCTGCTGATAGCTCCGGATAGCCATATTTAGGTTGCCTTGGGACTGGCATAATTTTCCAAATCGGTAGTACAGGTCCGGGTCCGATAATGAAGTTCCTAATTTCATGGCAAGCATTTCGATTGCTCTCTGATATTTTTCCTTGTTTTCATTTGCTTTTTTGAGGTTTTTCTTAGCACTTTCATAATCAGGTCGAATCTGTAATGCCGCCCGAAAGTGTTTAATGGCTTTTTCAATATTTCCTTTATTAAGCAGCAAAGCCCCCATACTGTTATGTGCTTCTGCGAATTCCGGATCTGATTCAAGGGCCTTTTGAATGTATTGATAGGCCTCGCCAAGTTGCTCTTGGGACATTAGTAACAACCCGAGGTTGTTTAGAGCTTCAGAAAAATTAGGATTACTTTCGACTGCTTTATAATAGAAGGATAGTGCCTCATAAAACCGTCCTTGTTTCTCGAGTGTAAGTGCTAAATTATTGCAGGCTTCGGCATGACCGGGATTGATCCGAAGCGCTTCATGATAATGTTCTTTTGCTTTTGTTAATTCTCCGTTTTCATTCAATAAGTTAGCAAGAATATAATGGACTTCCCCTAGTTCAGAGTTAATCTTAAGTGCAGTCTTCAGATATTGTATGGCCTCATCTCTGCGGTTTGACTTTTCCATGGCAAACCCCATGCCGTAGTACACCTCAGCCAATTCAGGATCTTGCTGCAACGCTTTATTATAATGCTGAATTGCGTTGTCAATATTGTGCTGTTTTAAATGAATATTTCCCAATTTACAGTGAACTTCAGCAAAATTAGGATCAATTTGTAGTGCTTTTTCGAAGCAGTTGAATGCTTGTTGAAATTTTCCCTGTTCAACATACAAATTGCCCAAATTAAAAAAACCAACCGCGTAATTAGGGTTAATTAATACTGCTTTTTCAAAGTGATACTGCGATGCTATTTTATTGTTTTTCCGCAAATAAAGCACTCCAAGATGATTGTGAGCTTCCTCAAAATCAGGGGAAATTTGAAGAACATTGGATAGTGTTTTTATCGCTTCATCAATGATATTTTTTTTCTCGAACGCTGATGCTAAATTTTTTTGGGCCTTTTTATATCCCGGTTTCAATTCAACAGCAACTTTGTAATGGCTGATCGCATCATCAAGTTTACCTATTTTTTCCAAAGCCTGGCCTAAGTTGTTATGAGCCTTGACGTGGTTTGGGTTGATCTCCAAGGCCTTGTTAAAGTACGCGATGCCTTCCTCGACTTTTCCTTGTTTCACTAAAGCACATCCCAAATTGCTAATTGGCCTCGCTTTTTTAGGTGATTTTTCGGAAGAGTTCCTCCAAAAGATTACCTCGTCACTCCAAATAAAATTTCTTTCATAGGTCCAAAAGCCTGAAATAATAATCGCTGTTATGATAATGACATTCGAGATCCATAGGGGACTGATGAACCGGAATATAAACATGACTACAATAAGGCTAATGAACATGGAGGGAAGATATGTGCGATGCTCGAAAATAATGCCCAAAGGTATTATCGAGGATTCCACAGAAAGTGTGATAAAATACCAAAGAATGCAAAATGATAGTAGCCGTTCTTTCTTAATTGAGATGATCGAAATGAACAGAATGATTATAATAGCAAATATTGATACCCCTGTACTCCATGGATCTGTCAAAGAGTGGGACAATGGAAAATCATAGTCGAAATTAAGCCGTTTTGGATGAGGGAAAAAAAGTAGAAAGATATAGTAAAGAATCACTCGGGGTTGAGTCAGGATACGCTCTATATAAGTAAACTGGCCGTTTGCAAAATCTTGTATCGAGCTGAATTTTTCAATAGGTTTTAGCCCTGTTGCGATAATCGTTAGTAGCACAAGAAGGGCGAAAATACCTGCAATGATTTTGATTCGCTTTTTTAACCAAGTACTGTTAGCATCCTGGAAAAAACACCACTCGTATAAAAACATAATGGCCGGTAATATTGCAGCGTTCTCTTTGCAATTCACAGCCAAACCCCAGAACATCAAAGATCCGGCATACCATAGCAGACATGGGCTAAACCATGAGTTGAGGAGTTTAAGGCATATTTGATTGTTTTCGTTTTTGTCCTCGTGAAAAAAAGTCTTCGAGCAATTATCTAAATTTAATTGGATGTTTCTCCCGCAGATATAAAGTAATAGCGACAATAAGCAGAACATGGCAGCCATGCTGTTCATTCTTTGAACAATATAAGATACCGATTGGGTGTGCAATGGATTCACGACCCAGAGTAACGTCGCAAAAAAGGCAATTTTTCCTGACCCGATTTTGCCTTTCCTTAAATCGCTTGCTTGGTTGCAATCGGGTCTGAATCCAGCTTTCACTAACGTCATTTCGAAAAGGTAAAACAGTATAATCCCATTGAGAATGTGGACGATGACGTTTACCAGATGATATCCGAAGGAATTATATTGATCGAAGAAATAATTCAGGGCAAATGTTAATCGGGGAACAGCGCGTCGTCCCTCGGCCGAGTTAGCGGCTTTTTTGAGACTTTCGAAATCAATTCTTGATATCTGTATTGAAGGAGCCTCTGTTATGTGAGGGATGTCATCGAAAAGAAATGGCCCATGAAGGCTATTCGAATAAATACCAACACATATACAACTATATAAAATCACGAGAAATCCGAATTTAAAAAGGCTATATTTCATGGCAACGCAAGCGGTTCGTTAATTTGGTTTATAAGATTCTTAAAGCCGTCAAGTTTTTTTATACCTTCAAGGTCTTTATCCGTCATGATTTTATCTATATTTGAATAGCCTCTTCTAATTGCCGTTTCCAAGTATTTAATCGCTTTTTCGGTATTATTTTGTTTAGAATAAATGCAGGCGATGTTGTAATAGATATTAGATAAATTCGGCCGGATCTCCAATATCCTCTCGAATGAAGCGATTGCCTTTTCGTAATCATTACGAATAGCGTAGAGAGTTCCTAAACGGTTCATGGCTTGAAGGTTTTCAGGGTGGACAGATAAGGTTTTCTGGTAACAGGAAATCGCGTCATAATACTTGGCTTGTGATTCGTAGAGCCTTCCCAGTTTAAAATGTAGAGAGGGATTGTATGGGGATTTAGATAATGAGTCCATTAGCTTCTTTTCAATCTCTGCATAACCTTTTTGGATATCAAAAGCTGACTCAAGATTTTTTTGAGCATTTGTGTAACCGGGTTTTATTTTTAATGATTGACGAAGATGCTGAATAGCTAATTCTGTTTTTCCTGTTTTTAGGAAAACAGCTGCAAGGTTGTTGTGAACTTCCGCTGAATTCGGACTGACATTTAGTGCTTTGCTTAGATATAGAGTCGCTTCATCATATTTTTTACATTTCATCAATAACAGACCGAGATTATTATATGCTTCGACAAATTCGGGGTTATTTTCTACGGCCTGCTTAAATAGTTTCTCGGCCTCGGTTCCGCGGTTCTGAGCATCGTATATTAACGCAAGGTTGTTCGCTGCTTCAGTGTAGTCTGGATCTATACGCAATGCCTCCAAATAGTGTGTTTTTGCGCGATTCAGCCTTCCATTTCTATCGAAAATATTCCCCATATTGTAGTGGGCTTCTGCTAAATTAGGGGATATTTTCAGTGCTACTTTATAATAATCTATTGCTTCGGTATCATTTCCTAACTTGTTTGCGGAAAGACCGAGGTTAACGTAAGCCTCGGAAAAATTAGGATTGATCTGAAGAGCCTGCTCAAAATAGTTTATAGCTGCATTTGCATTCCCTTGTCCCAGTAGTGATAACCCTAAATTATTTAGGCATTTACAGCAGCCAGGATCTACTTTTAACGCCTTTAAATACGATTCAGTGGCTGCGGTTAAGTTTTTCTGTTTCTGATAAGTCAAACCCATATTGATATAGGCATTTATCGAATTCGGTTTTATTTCGATTGCCTTTTTAAAAGTTGTTATAGCCTCATCGTATCTTCGTAATTTTTTTAAAAGGACTCCATAGTTATTATATGCTTCAATAAAATTGGATTTAATCTGCAACGCCTCTTTGTAATGTTCAATTGCTATGTCATATTGATGCCTTTCCTGAAATGCGACCGCCAGTGAGTTATGCGCAATGGCAAACTCTGGGTTTATTTTAATTGCAAGTGAAAGATAATTGATCGCTTCATCGATTTTGCCTTTTGATAGCAAAACAATGCCCAAATTGTTATTAGCACGTGCTTTTGAAGGTGATTTTTCTACGCAATCTCTCCAGAGAGCCTCATCGTCACCCCAAACTAAATTCCTCTGAAAGGTCCACAGACCGGATATTCCAATAAAAAGAATAAGAGATCCTATAATTATCGAATTCTTTGATATCATTTTGAACAGCAAATAAACAATTGAAAGGAAAAAGAATGTGGAAGGGAGATATGTTCGATGCTCGAATATTATTGCAAGTGGGATTATGCTCGATTCAATAATTAATGTTGCAAAGTACCAAAATATTGAAAAAGATAATATTTTATTTTTTTTTCTTATATAAAACGCGAATGATAGCAGACAGCATATGATTATTAATGAAAATAGCGTACTGGGAGGATCGAAAATAGTTTGTGAAAGATCGTATTCATGATCAATATTTAATCTTGAAGGGTGGGGAAATAATAAAAGTTGTATATAATACAAGACGACGCGAGGTTGGGTCAAAATTCTTTCAGTGTATGTGAACTCATTGTTTGCAAAGTCCTTAATAGAACTGAATCTTGCAAAAGGATCTGGACCAATTATCAAAAAGGCTATACCCACAACGATTATAATCATAATTGTTAAAAATGATAGTTGCCTTTTGATCCACGTTGTACCTAAATCCTGAAAAAAAAACCATTCATATAAAATTATCATTAGCGGCATTATGGCAGTAATTTCCTTGCAACCCATCCCCATTATTAAAGAAATGATCGACGCTATAAAGTACATTCGATATTTGAAAATTTTTCGTGCTGGATCAAAGGGATATGGGCGTATGGAAACGTCGGGGTCTTTTTCGATGAAAGATTTCGCATCTAAAGAAGAACGAATTTGTGTGCGTCGTCCGGTCACAAAAAACAGAAGAGATAAGATACTGAACATTGTTGCAAGGCTGTTCATTCTCTGAACCGTATAGGTGACAGACTCTGTATGTAAAGGATTGGTTATCCAAAGTAGTACTGCAAAGAATGCTATTATTTCTTGAAAAGAGAAATGTGCCCCTGACACTTTAACAGTTGCAGATCTATAAACCTGCTTCCTGTCAGATAAAATCTGGGTATACTTGAAAAGATAAAACAAAAATATACCGTTCAAGATGTGGATCAGTATATTAACGATGTGATATCCTACTACGCTGTATTGATGAATATAATAGTTAAAAGCAAATGTAAGACGAGCAACTGGCCTTGATCTGCCGAAAAATGCAGCTTTTTTCAGGTTGAGATAATTTATTTCGTCGAGTCTGATTTCTGGGTTGTCAACAATGTTGGATATATCATCAAATACAAATGGCGCATCAATGCTGGGTGCGTAAATGATAATAACTATGAGACTGAACAAGAAAACAAAAAAAATAGATTTTATTAAGGATGATAACTTCATGTCGTTGATGGGATTTATTTCCGGTTGCCTTTCATTTGCTATACAGAAAATATTAAAAACTATAGAATATTTATTTGTTAGCCCAAATGCTACTGAGAATTATTAATCATAAAGACATTTTTTATTCTCGGATACCATATTATGGGTATTGAGTTTGACGCTGCTAAGTATGTCAGAATAAGGGTGATTTTTTTTAAAAGATTCGAAGGCATTCGAATTTCTAAAATTACGTAAGTCGTCATCAGTTTGTATTTTAGACCAATTTTTGTAACCGACGGATATTGCCTTTTCTAACCATTTCAGGGCTTCATCGTTATGGTCCATCAATGAATAGAAACACGCCATGTTATAGTATACTGCCGGGATGTCTTGGCGGTGTATAAGTATTATTTGGCAGTAAAAGATTGAATCATCATAGCATCCTGTTTCTGCTGCATTGGCGGCAAGTTTGTATAAGGTGTTTAACATGTTAGGATTAAGGGTTAATGCCTTCTCAAGATGTTTTTTCGCTTGTTCATAATTCTCAACTTTTCTTAAAAGGATGCCTGTTCGTAAATGTAATTCAGAAGATCTTGGTAAACCTTCTATCTTTTTAAGGTTGATGTCGATTTGTTTTATTGCGTAAGTGATGCTTTTTTGGGCAATTTTTAACTTATCTTGAGCCTCGTCGTAGCGAGAGTTGATTTGAAGGGCTTTTCGAAAATGAAAGATTGCTGAGCGAAACTTCCCGGAGTTGAATAATGTTGTCCCAAGATTGGAGTGTGCTTCTGCATAGGTAGGATCTATCTCAAGCGCTTTCCTGTAGATTTCAATAGCCTGGTAAGATAATCCGGTTTTGTTATATGCGTTCGCAAGGTTATTGTAGGCTTTAACATAATTGGTTTTTAATTTTATCGCCTCAGAATAGTGAAAAATAGCCTGGTCGAGTTTTCCTAATTTTGCATAAGCATTTCCTAAGTTATAGCGAGGGCCTGAAAAAAGAGGGTCTATCTCTGCTGACTTAAGTAAAAATGGTATCGCTTGACTTGGTTTTTCAGTTTCCAGTAAAGCGACTCCCATATTGTTTAAGGCTTTTGGATAGTTGGGGTTCAGTGATATCGCTTTCTTAAGCCAAACAATTGCCTCTTCAGGTTTATCTTTATTAATTAATGATAAACCTGCATTATTGTAAGGTCTTGCTTTGTATGGAGATTTTTTTATACAATCTTGCCAAAGTCCAAAATCATCTTGCCATACAATATTTCTCGTATATGTCCAATATCCGATTAGTATGGCGACTGACATTATTACCCCAATGAAGTTTTTTTTTGACAGACGGTTTAAGCGGTAAGCTATATATACTACCAATAAAATTATACCTGCAGAAGGCATGTACGTTCTGTGTTCAAAAATGATTGCGAGGGGTATCACTGACGATTCGATAAGTAATGTGCAAAAAAACCAGAAAATAGAAAAAAATAGTATTTTATCTCTCTTTGCTATTATCGACGATAAAAAAAATATTCCACCAAGAAAAAGAATAGCCAAAGTGGTGGACAATGGGTCTGTTAATGAATGGGACAGTTTAAAATTATAATCTAAATTTAATCTCGATGGATGGGGAAAAAAAATGAGACTTAAGTAATGAACGATAACGCGGGGTTGTGTCAGTAACCGTTCAATGTAGGTGAACTCATTGTTCGAGAAATCATTTATTGATTTCAATTTGTCAATGGGAGTTGATCCTAAGAAAATATATGCCAATACTAAAAGAAAGCCTATTATCAATACGATAAGTTTTATTTTGCTTTTAAACCATTTAAAACTTAAGTCCTGAAAAAATAACCATTCATACTGAAAAATGACAATAGGCAAAATTGCAGCAGTTTCTTTTGAACCCACGCCGGCTACCCAGAAAACAAATGCCAACCCATAATAATAATAATATAGACGAAATGATATGTCTTTAATTCTAAGAAGAAATAACAGCCCCTTTTTAAAGGAGGTCGACGCCATTTCCTTGGGCGCTTCGTGCTCTGCCAATTGCAACATTCTACCCTTGGAAAAAAGCCAGAGAGATAAGAAGCAGAACATTGTCGCCATACTGTTCATTCGCTGAACAATGTACGTGACTGATTCTGTGTGCAAAGGGTGGACTATCCATAGTGAACTAGTTAAAAAAGCAATTAAAACGCAATCATATTTTCCCAATGCAGACGTTCGATCCGATTCTAACCGATTTTTAGCTCCATCACAGCATGCAACAATTAATGTGTTTAAAATGAATTTAAAAAGGAAAAATGACGCAGCAATGTGTATTGAAATGTTTACAACATGATAAGCAAATGTGTCATACTTGTGAAAATAGAAGTTCAAAGCAAAAGATAATCGAGAAAACGGCCGACTTCGACCGGAGAACAATGCTTTCTTTATGCCTTCGACACTAATCGACGACAAATGAATTGAGGGGTTGTTTTTTATGGTATGGATATCGTCAAATATGAAAGGAGAATGAAGGGAGTTGTGATAAATTGTGAATGCGATTGCAATGTAGATAGGCAAGATCAGGTATTGTTTTCGAATGAAGGGAAATTGAAAACCCTTAGGTGGAGATGAAGCATAGGATCGCAGGTTTTGTTTCGTATCCATATTATAATAGATTGAGCTAAGGAAAGCTAAGAATACTTTTTAATTATTCCGCTAATAACTGAATTATTCCACCAACTATTGAAGTGATGAACAGTTGGACGAAAATTAAAAGGCCCAGCGTAACTCCGAACTCAGGTTGTAACCCATTTAATTGAAATAAATAAGCATAAGTTGCTTCTCGTACGCCGATCCCATTGAAAGAAATGGGTAAAGATTGAAAAATTAGTGCGGTTGATGCTATCCAACAAAGTTGATTAAAATCGTAAGAAACGCCTGTGGAAACACCTAGAAAGTAGATTCGGAGAACAAAGAAAAGTTGCCATACGATTGCTACGATAAAACTTTTAAGAATATAGCGTTTTTCAGACTTTAGCAGAAATTTTGATGCCTGTCTCAACTGAAACATGATTTTCCGTGAAACGTTATGATTATTTTTTCCCGGAGATTTCCATGTAAATTTTTTAAGGGGAAAGGGCCAAATTATCAGGATTGTCAATGATATTAATATAACAGCTGTGGCCCGTAGAATAGAATAAAAATCTTGAAGATGAGGATTTAACTTTAAAGAGGCAGCAAATACCGAAGATGTATAAATTGCAATGATAATTGCAAAAAAATAGCTAATTCGCTCAATAATTATCAATACAACGAACTCCACTTTTTCCCCTTGGCCTTTGGTTGTATTATGCCATCTAATAACGCCTTGTCCAACAAATGAGGTTAAAAACATTGAATAAAATCTGCATAAAAAATTAATTTTAATCAGTTCGGTAATCGATCTCTTTATTTTGGTCATGCTCAATAAAATTTTATATTTAATCGCTAAAAGAAAGCTCGTAATTATTAAGCAGATAAATGACCCCAGGAAATATTTTAATCGAAGGATTTTAAGTGAGTTCGCAATTAAACTAATGTCGATTTTTTCCCAAACAGCAATAAGAAATGCTGTGGATATTATAACTTTTATTACTACATTAGGACGAATGATGCTATTATCCATGATAGAATTCTGTTTTGTGCTATTAGCCTACCCGGGAAAATCGAATAGTTAAAAATCGGTAACTTGTTGGATCAAAAAAGTTGTTACGCACCTATGCAACTCTGTTTGACCAATTAGGATCTCTCTCGTATCCAAGTTCAATTAGTTTGTCTGTTATGATTGATTGGATTTCAATTGCTTGTGCTTTATCGAAATACTTACACCATTTATTTTTATTATTTTTTTTAATTCTTGGAAAATTTGAAAAAAAGTCTTCATGCTGTTCAACTTTTAAAAATTCTAACACTTCGCTTATTGTCGCTTCAGGGGCACTCAAAAAGTTTTCATATCTTATTCGAATTTTATTTTTCTCAGGTATCTCATTCCAGTTTTTTTCTATGCTCTTAATACATTTTAGCCATTGCAATGCATTAAACTGCAGTAAACTATGGCTTTGATACACTTTATCCCACCCTTCAAACCTTGGTCCCCATCCAACATCTCCATTCCAGCGTTTCCGATTTAGATGCTTTTCCTTTGAAATGTGCCCTCTGGTTTCGAACCATAGAGAACGAATTTTGTCTTCAGTAAATGGTTGTCGGTTGAGCCAATCCTTAAGTACGGATAGAGCTTGGAGATAATTAAATTGACCTGCTGGAGTGCCAGATCCTGTAACCTTTCTTCGTTTAATCCATTCTTTGTTGATTGAAAGAGTCACATCTCTTCCATCTCTTAAGATATGGATAAATTTGGCACTCGGAAATATTTCTAAAATAAACGGTATTTTAAGGCTATTTCTAGGCGATTTGTCAATAATTAAATCGGTCCTGCATTTCTTTTTATATCGTAAAAAATCTCTTGTAATCTGGCGTTTTGCCTTTGGCAATAAATCGTTTTTTTCCCTTTCATCGTGTTTGTTTTCTCGAAAAAAATGATCCCAGATAAAGTATGGTTCATACCATTGAGAAATTCGGTGATGGTTATTCAGTATTTCCCCCATTACTGTGGTACCTGAACGAGGCGAACCGATTATAAAAGCAACTGGTATTCCTAAATCTTTCATACTCTCAAATATCCAATATTACTTGATTAGTGGAAATAAAAAGATTGTTTTTTGTTAGTTATCGCCACCAAGTTTTCAGAATAGTCTTTGCAAAATAGAGACCGTAGACCCAATCTTTACCTTTTTTGCTTTTGCCAAATTTTCGCCTCAAGATTGTTATGGGGGCTTCTTTGACATACATACCTTTCTTAACTGCCTCCACTATTAGTTCACTAGTGTGGTATTGATCCTCATAAAGATTGAGTTCATTGACCGCATCCATGCGGAATGCCCGGAATCCGCTGGACGGGTCGGTGATTTTTCGGCCGATCAGGGAACTGATGAGGGTGCCGAACAAGTATACCCCGGCCAACCGGAACAGGCTGTCTTTTTCACGGTTGCCCAGGATGCGGGAGCCGATGACGATGTCGCAATGGTCATCGAGAAGGGGCAGGACCAGCTTTTCGATGTCTTCGGGCCGATGCTGGCCGTCGGCGTCCATGGTGACACAGATTTCGGCTCCGCCCTTTTTCAACACATCGTAGCCCAGCCGCAAGGCTGCGCCACCGCCCCGGTTGATGAGGTTCGACACTACCAGTTGACCCTGCTGCGTGACCACGTTGCGGGTGTCGTCTTCACTGCCATCGTCAACAACCAGCACCCCGAATTCGTGCCCGTTGATATTCCGGGGCATTTTCGGGAGCAACTCCCTCAGGTTGTCAGCCTCGTTTAGGGCAGGAACAACCGCCATGACAGATTTTACCTCCAGCTTTAATTCCGTCGCCTTCTCGATCCCCTGGGTGCCCAACTCCCGGACAAGGCGATCAAACTGGAGTCGTAGGTTTTCCAGCCGAGTGCGCGTGTAAAATGAAAAGAACGCCAGAAATACGACTGTGGCGATCATCAGTGCCATCAGTCGACCCCGCTCGTGCTCCTGGAGGGAGAGCAAGTCGGTAAGAAAGTTTATCGTGTTCGGATTGTACGATACCAGGATCAGGCAAAGGTTGAAAAAGGAGAGGATGACAAAGCTTGACCGGTTCCATTTGGGGCCCCGATAAGCCAGAAAGGTGGACAGCAAACCGATCATTCCGACAAGCATTCCGACGATTCGAAGACTCGACATACGATCTCCACAGAAAGGTTTCAGTAGCCACACCAGGGTTGGAAATACGCTCGAGTATTTTCCTTAAGAAAATGATTTTGGACGCAGATGAACGCTGATTTTCGAGATTTTTCATCAGCATTCATTCATCTGCGTTTCTCTAAGTGAATCCGCGTCTCCCAAAAGCTTTGTAACAATCTATATATGGTGTTTGTATATGATTAAACATTATGGATGGATACGCCGGTTTTTAGCTGTTCGCTTTTAGCTAATAGCTTTGGAGCTAACTGCTAATCGCTCCAACCAGAAATCTTTCGATTTTTGGTTGGAAACTATAATAGCGCTTCGTATCTAATCCCATTTCACTTTGCGAAAAATTTGATCTTCCCGGATGTTATCCTGGTATTTCATAACGTATTCAATCATGCGACCGAGGACGTCCCGCGTCAGATAATTCGGCTGCAAACCGAGTTCCAGAAGGCCGGTATACCTGGGGTTATAATAATGCTTTTCGGCTTCCTTCCGGGGATTGTCCATGTGCTGAATTTGCACGTTTAAGTTAAAATCCTTGCCGACCTCCTGAATCCTTTCAGCCAAATCGTTGACGCTGAAAGTTTCTGTGAACTGGTTAAAAATTTTGAGCTCGCCATTATCTGGCGGATGTTCTAGTGCGATACGGACGCATTGCAGGGTGTCTATTTCGAATGGAGATCGCTCACAAAGAGTAACATGCTTGTATGCAGCGGCATGGAAAACAATATTAATCCCCTGCATTTTGTTGGTCAGCTTGTCGCGATCACGTATATCGGCAAGAAAAAAAGAGGCGTGAGGGTGTTGAGAAAAATGCTGTTCCAGTAAAAACAGTTCACTTTCGTTGTTGTCTAATGCAATTAGTTCCAACACATGATGCTCTTCCAGCAGCTGCTTAACCAATTCTTTTCCAACCGTTCCGCAAGCTCCGGTGACGAGTACGCGTTTTGAAGGCAGTTTCGACACAATACACTCCATTTCAACGCTTGCCAGTATTAGTAATTGCCGGTTCGGGAAGACATTTTACACTATCACTTTTTAAGTCACATCGCAAATATTATTTTTATAATATCCTCTACTGTTACTGTAGGGCAGCTTTTTTTTGTTGAGAATTCATTTTGATTTTGGTGATGGAACAGAAAATATGTGAAAGTCGCTTGTGTATAATAATGTTTTTAGTTTGTCGAACATGTAATCCAGCGCAAAGCAAAACCACATTTCAGTAGATATAAAAAATGAATTAGGTTTAGAATTTTATAAAAAGATAAAAAATGACATTGACATGGAGCATAAAGTTAGCTATGAGTGAGTACACCAGATCAGGTATTTCATTATACGGCTAAGAAAATCCGCCGATCCGTCAAGTAAAACACGTATCAATAATAACTCACGAACTATATATGGATTTTGAACTAAACCAAATATACATTAACTTAATGACCAAATGTGAACGCTGTTTATCCTTTGGAACCAAGTTGGGAAGAAATATCGCGAAGCTGTTTACAATTGCGAAAAACAATCTCGCTGCAATTTTTTCAAATGGTAGTTGCGAAATTTTTATATCAATCCGCTTTGTCCGCCAAATAACCACGTATTCCTTAATTTGGACGGTTATAAGTGCGTCATTATCGGTCGCTCATATGACGGAAATGACGGATAAAGACTTAGACATGACAACTGCCTCTGGATTCTCAAGCTACACGGTCACAGATCAACTCGCTGGTCCTGATTATACCCGTATAGACCTCAATATCAAAGCCACTACTTATGCTGAAATTAGCTCAATGAAGCTGGGGTATTACGACAATGGCAGCACCACAGAGTGGGATGAAGATTGGACGTCAGTGAAGTTCGGCACAGGTGCAGCCGGTGGAGATTTGGTCCTCGAAGGCTTTTTCATTGAGGCTGAGTTTACTGACGTGACAGATTCGTCAACGTTTCAAAATATTACCGTCGGGTGGACAAATACCAGCGGTGACATTTCAGCCAACTTTGCTAAATTTTCCGGTACTATTAACGGGGGCGCCAATCAGCAAAGGCAAAACCTCGGAAACCAAACTTACAGCTTAGCTAACGAAGAGTTTTCGGTAACGCTGGATCTCAACAATGGATTCAGTTTTAAAATTGGCAATTAACTTAAACCCTTGCGTGGTAACATTGGGAAAGGAGGTGATATAGGCTACGATTTGGTAATGGGCAATCCTGGTAGAATGCAATTCTGCAAGCGCACGAAACTGAGTCTCGGATTGCCAACGAAAAAACCAGTCAACTCACTAAACCACTAAACCAAAGGAGAAAAATCAATGAAAAAATTTATCGCGATTGCTGCCATCTTGATGTTAGTGCCGTTCACCGCTTTCGGTTTGGACGTGTTGTCTGACGAGACTATGGGCGATGTCACTGGTCAGGCTGGTGTGAGCATCAGCATTGACAATGTTCAGTTAGACTTCCAGATGGATTACTTTTCATGGGGTGATGCAGATGGCTTTGAAGCTACCACAGGTAAGGCCGCTCTTGACGGCTTTGTGAACGTATCTGGCATCACCGTAAAAGGCATTGTCATTGACAAGATGGCAGTTGGCAACTCCGGTCTGCCTACCATCGCTACCACTCCTTACTTGGTTACCGGAACGACGACAACTGCGATGGATTTCTCCTACAGCGCAACTGCCCCTGACCTCACTGGAGATCTGCAGGCGCTGACCATTGACGTAGGACAAAATGCAGGCGTCGACCGAGATGGTAACTTTGGCACCTACACAATGGTTCGGATCGGCATCCCGACACTGACTATCTTCGTCAACGAAATCGACCCGTTTGCTATTAGACTTGACACCACCTACGGCACCGGCGGCAATGAACTCGGAAGCATTGCTCTTGGCGGTATGCAGATCGACCTCAAGGGTGGAGATGTTTACATCTACGCTCACTAAATCACAAAGCTTCTTCAGAAGCGTGATTGTTTAAAGAAACGGGGGCAGAGGAGACACCATACCAAGCGGCTATCCACTGCCCCCCTCCTCATTGTGAAAACAATCCTCTTCAGAGGGGTGCGAAAAAGTGGAGCGTCTTAAAGAGAAAAAACACTTGCTACAGTACTTTTCTAAATATTTTATCCTGCTCCTTCCGCTTTTTATCTGCACCGGAACAGGTATAGGGCAACCGGTGCCCCTCTCGGATTCCGATCTGGATAGCGTCTCTGCCCAAAACGGCGTTTACATGATGGTCGATAACCTCCAGCTCGACTACAGTATTGATTCCTTAACTATTTACGATTCCGATTCCGTTGGCACGATAGAATTCAGAGAGGTGTTGTCGGTCAACAATGTTTTTGAAACCGATTCAAAACCTATGACCTTAGACGTAGGTCAGGTCGCTGGACAGACATATGTTCGATCAGAAGTTTTAGACTGGACACAGGATTACTCTATTGATATCGGATCGCTATACTTTTGCGGTTACGATCTTGGAGGTATTAGGATCGGCGATATTGAGAAACCGTCATCCTATTGGTACATCGGGGGGCACACTAGTGGATTGGATTTCGAATACGGATTAGAGGCGCATATCGGTACTATCGATTACCATTACGCTGTTGCAAATTCACTTTCTTTTAACGGCATACATCTGGTCGAATCAGTTTCCGGGGATCCTTCCGACCCGGATGACTCTATAGACAATTCTGGTGACCCTTGGAGCTATAGCGGAATGTTTGTTATAGGAGATGTTTCCTCTGGGAAACCGGCAACAGCAGATATCGGATTCAGTAGCGCAGAAAGTGCTGTGGTGATGCGATATCAAGTCCCAATGAACGGGGCACTGCGAATTGAAGATGTAAGTTTCGGTGGAAGTGACTTTGGCCCATGCGCTATTGACGGTATCACCATTCATAGAATGGAAGTAAACTTTGTACCATGACTATAGGATGAATTTTTAAACAATACAATCCACAGCTTATCCCTGCCAAACGTTTTTCCATACACCCACTCGCAAAATTCATCGTTATCTTTGATTGAAAAGATCGAGGCCTTATAGTACAAAATGGCGGCAGATGAATGTATATGAAATTTGTAAACAAGAGGACTGGTTATGAAGGAAATAGGCTTGCTGTTGGTTAAAGTAAGATTTTGTCTTTGTTTCGTGCTTGTTTTTTTCGTTTTACCTTTACTTGTTTCGGCAACTGAGCAACAGTCGAAAGAATTCATAATCATAAAGGAAACCATCCGGAATTTAGGTTCCAGTAAAAAGGGTAATAAAATTATTGCCCGATCTGTTAAAACCTCACCTGATGCCGAGCATTTTGCTCTCATACTAAAAGCCGATAAAGGCTTCCGAGTGAGGCATGACCAATCAATTAGTAAAGCTTATCAGGATATAACTAAAGAATCTCCAATACTGAGCCCAAATGGAGCGAGGGTGGCCTATGTTGTTTTTCATGGCAAAAAGATGAGCGCCGTTATCGATAACCAAAAAGGAGCTTACTTCGACGGTGTAGACAACTTCCTGCTTAGTCCCGACGGAACCCGATGGCTCTACCGAGCAAAAGATGGTAACTATCAATTTGTTATAGTGGGCAATGTAAAAGGACCTGCTTATGAAGGTATTGCGGATGTAACTTTTAGCCCTGATTCAAGAAGTTTCGCTTATATTGCTAAAAAACAAAATGATTTTTTTGTTGTGCTAAACGGAGAGGAACTCCCACATTCGGAAGCAGTTAACGGTTTCCAATTCAGTCCTGATTCAAAACGGTATGCTTATATGGCTAAAATGGACGGACAATGGTTCGTGATAATTGACGGAGTTCGAAGCAACGGATATGAACGTGTAGATGGAATATCGTTTAGTCCTGATTCTAAGAGCTACGCCTTCGCAGCGCTAAAGGATGGAAAATGGAGAGTTGTCCAAGACGGGCGTGAGCATTCTTCATACGATAGAGTAGGGCCTCCACTATTCAGTCCAGATTCTAACGGCTTAGCCTACGCACTTAAAGATGGAAAAAAATGGCGGATTCGACATAACGGAAAAAATGGTAAGGCTTATGAGCGCATAGGATCTTTCGTGTTTAGTTTCGATTCCTCTCGTTTCGCTTTTCAAGCAGAGAAATCTGGAAAAAAGTTTGTTGTTGTTGACGGTGATCCCGGAGATAAATTCGATCATGTTGGAATACCAACTTTCAGTCCAGATTCAAAACGTTTTGGGTATATAGCTCAAAAGGACGATCGTTGGGCCGTGGTTCTTGATGGGAAAAAACAAAAGGACTACGACAACGTCTGGCCAGTACACTATAGCCCAGACTCAAAGCATATCACGTATTTAGCCGAAGAATCTGATAAGCTTATGATTATTTTGGATGGAATCGAGCAAAACGCTTATGATAAGGTTAGCGCAATAACGTGGAGCCCAGATGGAAATTATTTGGCTTATGTTGCTGCCAATAAACGAAAGTGGTTTCTTGTTGTTAATGGCATTGAAGGTAAGGCAAGGTTCGCTGGTTTTTTAAAGGATACGCCACTGATATTCGAAGAGCCTTCTACCATTATCGGATTGGCGTTCAGAACTCCTGGGCCAACGTTCTGTCGTTTAAAAGCGGAGATACTGCCGATCCAATAAAACCGATTTTGAAAAAATATAACTTTATTGAAGAGGCCATAAAGAATCTACTACCAGAGTGGTTCGTGGGATGACTTTTAAAAGGGTACAAAATCATATAGTTCATAAAACCTGCAAGCCGCTTTCCATCGATATGCGATTTAAACCTAAAATCGAGTGCTTACAAAGTTGCGCCACAATTATATGACACACTAAATCGTCGGTCGGTAACAATATGCGCTATGGAATTTTAAATAGCTAAAGAAAATAGCTATTTAAAATGATGACGCAATTTGGGTTTGCAATTTTTAGGTAGATCTTTATTAGTGTAATTTGCAAATATTTAAACACTCGAAAAATATAGCTCAATGACCTATTTGATAAATATTTTCTCGATCCCCTTGTCTCTCCCTGAAAAACTTTTCAGACTAATGCTGCTTTTTCAAACCATTGCTGCTTATACTCATCAATAATAAAGATCATTGCCTGAATATGCTTGACTTTATGAGATTTTTTTGAAATAAGTAAATGTCTATATAATCTATGTCTCACCGAATATCTTTCGCGCTGGGTAGTGGCAACTGCCTTATGAATTATCGCAAAAGATATCGACAGCCGAATTGATGCATGATGCAGACGTATCTTTGAGCTATCGGATCGAGCGAAAACATGACAACCTATCAGATGCTTCTTCCGAACTTTGCGAATCCTCAGGTAAGCCGGGTTTTATCGGGTCAGGATATAATTTAACCATGGAGATCTTGGCGGCATTTGCAATTATATTATCCCTTATAGCAGGGTTTCAACCTTTGAAGACCCAGCCTAAAGACGAAGTCAGCTTTACTGTTGAAACTAATCCGTCAATTAGAATCCGGGAAGGTATAGAATCCAAAGAAGAGCTATCCTCGCGTCGTATAGTCAAACAGAATTACGACTACAGTTGCGGTTCCGCCGCGTTAGCGACATTACTAAATTTTCACCTTGGCGAAGAACTGACCGAGCGGCAGGTGATCAACGGGTTGCTTCAGTATGGGAACAGTGAAAAAATCGCCCAGCGCCGAGCGTTTTCTCTTTTGGACATGAAGCGATTTGTCGGCGCTCTTGGATACAAAGGTGTCGGGTTTAAAGCCAGCATTGAGGACTTAAGAGAGCTTGAAGAACCCTGTATTTTGCCGATTAAGATATATGACTACAGGCATTTTACCGTTTTCAAAGGGTATTTTGATGGGCATATATTTTTGAGTGATCCGTGGCGGGGTAATATCAGCTTCAGAGAAGATGAGTTTTTCGAAAAATGGTACAATAACGTCATCTTTATGATTAATCCCGGTAATGTTGATCTTCCTACAGCCATGACGCTGAAAGAGGAAGATTTACAATATATTGATGAAGAGATGGCTAATTTTATTTTATTTGAACGGGGGGTGCCTGCGGATTTGGTTAATCAGGCTGATAGGCCGCCTCAACTTCCGGTTGACTTACATTACAAACGGTAAGGGTTTAAGCACTGCTAAATATAAGAAATTAAATACAGAAAAGACTTGTTTGGGACGCAGATTTACCAGATAACGCAGATTGTGATTTTTAAAAAAAATCCTGAAAATCCGCGTTCATCAGCGTCCAATAAATTTTTTAATATTCTGTATAGCTTTTCAATAGCTACAAATGTTAAAAAAGATCTAAGAATATCACGTGAAACGCAACATGCATACAACAAGCTGATCGGAATTCCACTTCCTTTTCTGCTCTCAGCATTGTAATTGAGGAGACCGTCAACGTGGCAAAACGATACCGGATTCTTCTTGTCTGCCTCGGATGTCTATTGTGCTTTTCCGTATCTTCCCTTGGAGAAGAAATAGCGCCCCAAACTCCAACCCATCAGAGTGGGGCAAAGGAAAAATTAACCCCGCACAGCGTTGCATCCAAGAACCGCCCAACCAATTCATATGCCATCCAACTGGTTCCATTTCAAAATAAAAACAAGGCAGAGGCTGCATTGAATGAACTGAAAGGGGACGGATTTGATCCGTTTATATTTTCGTTAACATCCAAAGGGGATGGAAAAAACTGGTATGCGGTGCGCATAGGTGAATACCCGGATATCGATACTGCCAGAAATGCACTTTATCAATTCAAAAAGCGAAAAAAATTACCTGCATTTATTACCGAAGTTGACAGCATGAAGGCTGCAGGAGCTGTCGGTTCAGTGGTTGGAGCCGCCGGTGCCAAAATAACGGGCGAAAGCGCAGATCAGTCCATAGAAATCATTCAACTCAGCAGCACGCCGACTGGTACGATATCGAGTGCTGAATCCGCATCACTGCAGGCCCAGCTCGAATCATTGCAAAAAGAAGTGCAGACCATTCGCGATGGAAGCGATGTCCGTAAAAAGCTGCAGGTAACCGAAGAGGAAAAAGAGCAGGCTCAGGAAGAAGTCCTGACCTCAGCCGGCAGACAATATACGCTGTTGTCCAAAGACACACTCGGGCTTGAATACAGCTTCCGTTATTCCTATACATCTTCGGACTCTATTGACGCCGTTGAGATAATTGTCGACCCAAGGGCGCATCACGTACTGACCAATTCGATCTTTACGCAATACGCACTTAAGGACAATCTGACTATTAATTCCAATATTCCCTTTGTATACGCCTATGATCAACAAGGCGGCGATGATGAAAAAGACGTAACCGATCTGGGAGATATCTCCATCGGAGCTCAATACCAGCCTTTCAAATCTGGCGGTAAATGGCCAACAACAATTTTAAGCACAACCTTTACGCTCCCCACTGGTAGGGATCCATACGACATTGATCCGGATGATGAACTGTCCACCGGTAGTGGAGCCTATTCAGCAAGCCTCGGGGCATCTGTCAGCGAATCGCTTGACCCATTGGTTGCTTTTGGAAGTCTGAGCTTTTCCTACAGCTATAATCCGGAAGACTATGACCAGCGATGGTCCAATGGGCTCATACTCAAAGAAGTTAATCCCGGTCCCACCATCGGTGCCAGTGCCGGCTTCGGTTACGCCATGACATACAACCTCAATTTTAATATGTCTTACAGCTACGGTTACAACTTCGGCAGTGAATTTAAATTTAAAAATGCCAAGTCAATTGACGGAGTCGACAGCGTTTCATCATCCCTCAGTCTGGGTATGGGTTACCGCGTTTCACCCAAATATTCACTTCATTCCAAACTCGGTATTGGGCTGACTGATGACGGACCTGATTTTACTTTGTCGTTCAGGGTGCCGTTTGATTTCGATTTAGGTAGCTGATTGGAATGAAAGACTGCTTAATTAGCCACGGATGGACATGGATTTGCACAGATCAAAAACAAATTTTCTTAGTTTAAAATGATTTATGAGGACCTGCCTGAATCTGTGGTTAATTAAAAAAGTTCGATTTTGATTTAGCCACGGATGGACACGGATTTACACAGATAAAAGACAAGTTTTTATTCAGTTTTTAAAATAAATCCGTGTGCATCTGTGTGAATCCGTGGCTAATTAAACAAAAAGGGATAAACAATATCTACTCTGCAACTATCATCCGAAAATGGATATCAACGAAATCACTTACGCTATAAATGGCGCTATTTTCGAAGTCAGCAATTGTTTAGGACACGGATTTCTTGAAAAAGTTTATGAAAACGCTTTAGTTGTTGAGCTAAAAAGCAAAGGGTTCAAAGTAGAAAATCAAGTGCCGATGACAGTTCATTACAAAGGCACTCCTGTCGGTGAATACTTTGCCGACATTGTTGTTGAAAACAAAGTGATCATAGAACTTAAATCTGTCAGTAATATTAATCATTTTCACGAAGCTCAATTATTGAATTACTTAAAAGCGACTGGAACAAAAGTTGGGCTTCTGGTTAATTTCAAAAACCCAAAAGTCGAAATTAAACGGATGATTTATTAAAAAATCTGTGAGCATCCGTGAAAATCTGTGGCTAATTAACGTATTCGTGGCGATTGAATAATTACCTGAGCCTGATATTAAACCGATTTTGTTGCCTCTGCTTGTGATCTGACAGGAGAGTACCTACTTGAGTCGATCCTTGATCCATACGCACTTCCTACTGAGCTTCGTTCTGATCAGCCTGCTTTTTCTTTTTCCGAGCTTGGGACATGCTGTATTCTCCGAGCAGATGGCCATATCCACCAAAGCGATATCCCTTGCCAACACGGTAACCGCCGATCCACCAGGCCACGCCTCGATTCATTATAACCCTGCCGGCCTGTCCAAAATGAAGGATGGAAAATACTTCAGCCAGGGGATGAGCATTCCCTGGATCGTTCATGAGACCCGGTTCAAATCCGATCCGGATTTCGACGGATTTATCGGTGGTGAAGACGGAGATCCTCTGGACGGTTCAACCGGCAAAAGTTCCGGTGGCCGGATGTACATTCCAATTATCGATGAAACACTGGACTTCCTCGTTTCCCCGGGTGTCGGCCTTTCCTACCGAAAACCCGGATCCAAATGGACATTTGCTTTAAGCCAGTACGCACCGTTTGCCGTCGGCATGCGGCATGATGATCCCCACGATCCGGTCCGCTATCAGGGAAAGGCCGTTTACCAACAGCACCTGATCTATGTTGCCCCCGGCGCCAGCTATCAACTGACCGATACGCTCTCTTTGGGATTGAGCGTTGGTATGGGGCAGACTGCCATGGGAGCTGAAGTCGAGATGCGCGCACCCAGTGACCTTGTTGGGTTGACCAAGGTTTTGGGTGAAGCCACGGCAGGGCTGGAAATTCCGGTACTATCTGAGTTGACGCTCCCGCCACCGTGGTTTGGTGGCGGAATAGGGCCTTACGAGCGTGTCGCCGAATTTGAGTTTAATATTCGAGATGATTTCAGCCCCAACTACAATCTGGGCGCCCTCTGGGAACCCTATGATTGGCTCTCGCTTGGAATCGTTTACCAAAGTGCTATCGAAACGGAGCTGACCGGCAGTTATAAATTTTCATATGAAGATAACTGGCAAAACATGGTGCGGTGGTTCGGCAGTTCGCCGCTGTTGATGATTATTTCCGGTATGTTTGACCTGCCATATGATCCTGCGGCATCTCAATCCGGCACAGCAACTCACGAAATCGAATTTCCCCAGCGGATACAGGCCGGGGTGAAGGTGAAACCATTAAAGAAACTCAGCCTGCTGGCAGACATTGCGTGGGCCGACTGGTCCGTTCTTGATGATCAGGTGATCAAGTTTGATCAGGATATTCAGTTGCTGAAACTGGTCAAATTGCTCGGATACTCCGGCGGCAACGATACGATGGTTCTCACCCGTAACTTCAAGGATACCATCACCTGGAGTGTCGGAGCTGAGTATCAGCTTCTCGATTGGCTCTGCCTGCGCGGCGGTTACGAATTTCGTGAAACATCGGTTCAGGATGAGTATTTTGACGCAATGATGCCTCTGCCGGATCTGCACAATTTTGGTTTGGGTGCCGGCCTTTCCCTTCCCAATGGGATGGAAGTCGATTTGGCCGTGGCTTATATGTATAATCACGGCTACAAAGTGCCCAATGACTCCAGTACAAACATGAACTCACTCAATTGGACCAAGCCGGTTTACAACCCCTATGCGGGTCTAGACTATGAGCAGGATATCGATGTTTACATGGTATCTGCAAACGTGACTATGCCGTGGGATGTTTTCCTGGAGATGCAGCACCATCAGAAGGAAACGATTCATAAACTGCTGCATTTCACCACTAAGCTGAATCCTTTCAAGAAAGAGAGTGTTCCCGTTCCAGAAACTGAAGAACCTGCAACGGTTGATGAGGCAGATGTAGAAGTCGTCGATGAGGCCCCCATGGGATGGCTGGCCAAAGTGCGGAACCTCCCAATACCTTTTATCGGTGGCGGCCATGACGAACCCGTGGCCACTGTCGAAACAGAATCCTCTCAAAGTCCTGAATCCCTGCCATCCAATGATGAATTAATCCAACCGCATGCAATAGTCGCTGCCGAAAAGTCTGAAGCACAGGGTCATTCAGTTGCAACTGCTGCAGTTGCAACTGAAACCGCAAAACGCGCGGACAACCTCGACAATAACACAATAGCGGTTGTTGAGCAGCCAACGACGAGTACCCTTGCTACTTCTTCTGCAGTCGGTTCGTTGCCTGAAGGGGGATACGCCCTTAAACTGGCCGAGTTTGATTCGCGGGAACGGGCCGAGCTTGCCGCGTCCTATTATCGATTGGAGGGAGTCGAACCATATCTCGTTGAGGTTCAATCTGATGACGATTCGACTCTGTGGGCTATATACACGGGCAATTTCTCAACTCTTGCCAAAGCCCGCCACGCGATGATCAAACAGGAAGTCCCGGAAGCGCAAATTGCCGAACCGCCGAGTGCCGGTGGATTTCCAATTGATTTCTATTCATTGCGACTGGCTGAATTTCAGTCTTCCGAGCGCGCCGAGATGGCCCTTTCATACTATCGCCTTGAAGGGTTCTCGCCTTTTCTTGTTCAACAGCACGCCTCTGAAGACGATGAAAATTGGATCGTATATTCTGGCTTTTACACGTCGTATGCCACCGCTGAAAGGGAAAAGAACAAAACCGGTTTAACAGAAGCCGACATTGATAAATCGCCCGGTTCACAGTTGCCCGGCAACCACCCATACTGTTTGAAACTGGCAGAGTTTCAATCCAGAGAGCGTGCTGAAATTGGATTATCCTACTACCGGATGGAAGGTGTCTCTCCATATCTCGTGCGAGAGATGCGAAATTCCGATTCCGGGAAATGGGTTATTTATACCGGGTATTACCCGTCATTCAGTATTGCCGAATCCTTCAAACAAAAATACGATTTGGTGGAAGCCACGATCAATAAAACACCGTTTGCCAATCTGGTTGGAATATTTGTCGCTGCTGCTGATTTGGAAACAATGCATAAGACGTTATCTGAGTTTGGATATTCACCCTATGTTGTGAAAACGACACCCGGCCAGGGTCCAGGAATACTCAGACTTTATGTAGGCGCGTTTGCATCACAGGAAGAGGCTGAACACCAGCATTCGCAATTAACAAAGGCCGGAATCCAGTCACGAGTGGTACGGCGATAAATCGGTTGCAAAACCGGTTTGGTATTAAATACCATAAAACTACACGATAGCTATTAGCCCGTTAGCTGTTTGCCATTAGCGGAAAAACAAGAAAAACATTTCGCAAATCAGCTACAATTGAATCGTCTTATAGACGAACTGAAAACAGAGATCATCGCCAATAACAGAGATCATAGCTATTCAGCATTTGCAATACCGACATACTCAGGAAATTGTCGGTCCGGACCCCAATCGCAAAGAGGGATCTAAAATGGGCAGGGCACAGAAGCGCATAGCGTTATTCCTAACCGTCTTATTTTCAATGGTTACCATTACACCCGCCTCTGCCGATATGGGGATGATGACAGACGATCAAATTCATGAGGTCTGGGTTCAGGATACTGTTGAAATCATAAAAAGACGAACGAAACTTCAAGACGAATTCCTGGACGAAGCTATACGGCTACTGTTTGAACGAAGTCAGAATAAAGATTTGCGATCGTTGTGGCTCTTATCACTCCTTGATAACAATCCCCGTCTTTACTGGAACTGGAATGGCTTTGAAGGCAGTTTGATCCGATACGAACTCAGCGCCAGGGCAGGGGATTATGGCGTAGCCCTTCGCTTTGATACCACACAGGACCTGTCTTCCAACCCAATTGCATATTGCGATGAAGATGGTATCCCGCCTCTTAATTGCCAGGGATGTGTCGGACTTGGCTACCTTGAAGTCGATGACCTGCATGTGACCACCGTTAATGAGGAATCCCTGATTATTGATATCAGTCGTGAAGAAAACGAATATAATTCGTCGGCAATTGTAAAAACCCGGATGGGTCGAATTGAGATGGACCTGTTATCTATGGATACGGACATCGAGCTTGGCCCGACAGAGGATCTCGGCCAACAACTCGGGACCCTGCATATGAGCCGAATGAGCGCAGCTATTGAGGGGGGAAGTACAGCCGATATTTATGTAAACGATCGTAAAGCAGTCTTTTTTGATCTCGGAGTTGAAATGGATTATTTCAATTTCAACTCGCTCTCCTGGGGTGATCCGGATGGACTCAATGATTCACGCTCGACACGGGGGTCCCAGGCGGGATACATCGGTTTGGCAAATGCCCGGATTGATGACATATCTGTAGATGGTGTGTTCTTTATTCAAAATTTAACTATTGAAGAAGAAGAGGATGAAAATATTAAGCAGTGGTACAGTCTTTTGCGAAAAACCGGTCAGATGGCCGGCAATTCATACTGCCGCATAGGCCTCGATGATATGAATGTAGCGATTGAACGGATAGATGTAGACGTTCGTCTGGGCCCCACAAAGTCTCTCTCATATGATGATGGTGCATCTACACTGGGCAGTCTACATTTTGGCGGACTTAAAGTAACCAATGTCAATGGAACGGTTGATTTGTTTCAGCACTGATATTTGCCCACTTCTTATGCGCCGCTCATGCGATCCTTCTTGCAAGGCAATCAAACACAGTCTTCTACTTTTTGCTGCAGACCCTTTACAATATACAAATTATTAATCGACGAAGTTTTTTCTCTGATTTTTAAACATAAATGGTTCAAAATGAAGTACAATGGGGTCAAGTCTGCTTTTGACTCTTATTTTGAAATTTTAAAAAAATCTTATGCCCGCAATTGAGAGCCCTATCAAATAGCATCGCATGCTTTTTGCGGATTGGTCTTTTGCCATTTTCCAGGAAGAGTTGGCTGGTCGAATCGGGGTAGAATAAGCAACCGTTGCAAAATGGGAGCGAGAGGGCGTCGTGTATCGCAAGGCAACCAGATAAAAGCTGGCCAAGGTTTTTGGAATCGGCGAGGGCAGCTTCACCTAAATAATCGGCTTAAATTTCTGGCAGATAGGATGTGGCATTTCAGGTGTGTTGCAGAGAAACATGGAAAACCGGTGGCTAACTGTGGTTAAAAAAACGTTACAGGCATAGTATAGCGTCATTTTAGGTATGGCATAAGGGCGTGCGGACACAGTCAAATAATAGAAAGTCCGACTATTGGAATTGGAAAAATTGGGGTTTGGAGGGATTTACATACACAAGTTCAAACTTGGGTCTGTTCAGTATCTTCTCGCTTACCGATTTGTTGCTGAAAATCTTGAATTAATTATGATAGGACCTCTCGAGAATTACTATAGAGATTTTAAGCAGTATTATCATCGATAGGCAGAATTGTGATCCGGATGAATCGATATAAAGCGAAGAGACTCGCCATCGATTGTCAAGGTAGCCCGAAAGGATCGAGTTATTGGTATCGAGTAGATTGCATTGCCTTTTTTTGTTTTAATATTTTTATAAAACATCCAAAAGCAGTTCTTCCATCTGAGCCGCCTGCTCAGTCCTGATCAATTTTTGGCTGATAACATAGTTAAACCCATTTTCACCCAGTTGTGTGCAAACATCCGGATTATTCTTAAGATATGAGATGCGCTCCACAATAGCCATAGCGCTTTCCGGTTCAGCGAAAAGCCCGCCTTTTGCAGCAGTTAATTCCCGATGGGCCTCACCCCGTATACTGAGAATTACAGGCTTTTTGCAGGCCCAGTTGTCGAAAAGCTTAGATGGCAATGCGCCTCGGAAAAGTGGCAGATCTCTAAGCGGTACAAGACAGACTGAGGCAAGGGACAGATAATCTGCAATTTTTTCACGAGGCACTTCATCTAAAAATGTGACGTTATCCAACCCCAGTCTTTCCGCATGGCAGATCAATTCAGCCTTTTTTGGCCCGCTTCCGATAAATGCAAATACAATGTCTCTGTCACATTTCAAAATGTTGGCAGCCTCAAGGATAATTTCCAAACCTTGCGCGATTCCGTGAACTCCCGCATATAAAACAACAAATTTTCCTTCCCAGCCTAATTTATTTTCGAGACCCGGATTATATTTATAACAATAACACAATGGATTGGTGCCGTTTCGAATGAGTTTAACATGCTTTTTCGGTAGCCGCGTCTGTAACGTCTCATGGATACCGCCAGTAACTGAAACGATTGCGTCAGCCCTGTGATAGCAAAATTCAGCAATCTTATTTCCTATTTTGTATCCAAGCGATGACGTTTTAAGCTCCCCAAGTTCAGCTGCGGATTCGGGCCACAGGTCACGAACCTCGAATACTAATGGAACGCCTCGTATCATCGATATAATGCAACCTGCCAGTCCGGCAAACAGGGGAGGGGAGGTGGCAAACACCATATCGATATCTCTGTCTTTGATGAAAAAACTGTTGATAACGGAAGCGATCATGTACGAAAGGTAAAATCCGATTCTAGTACCAAATGTCTTTTTCGGTCTGGCATACACCAAGCTTCGTATTACCCGGAACGAATCCATTTGTTCTTCAAACCGGAAGCTGTTTCGATATTCGGGAGGGATAATTCCCGATGGGTGGTTGGGCACCTCTGTCATCACGGTGACGTTATGCCCTTTTCCGGACAGGTAACGGGCCATCTCATAGGCTCGGTTCTGAGTCGCTCCAACTTCAGGGGGAAAATACTGAGACAGGTATAAAATATTCATTTATTTGACTGCTGATTCAGATAGTAAAAAGTCTGGTTGCACCGGTTTTTCAATATACGTCAGTCAACAGCTTGTCTACATTTAACTGACGCCAAGATAGTCTGCCCACTTTTGCAGAATAAAGGCCCTGAAAAAAAAGGTGTCCGGCAGGTACGTTCTATTTGAACACAAATTTTCAAATTCCTTTATCAATATATCCTGCTGGAAATATGTCGAAAGAAACGATCCATATTTAAATGTGTTAACAAACTCGTTTTTCAGCGGACCTGTTATCCACTGGTGAATTGGAGTGTCAAATCCCAGTTTCGATCGCCTGCAACGGACCGATTCAGGCAGAACATTTTTCATTGCATGCCGCAAAATATATTTTGTCCATCCAAATTGAATTTTCATATTCAGGGGAAGGGACGCTATATATTCGACAAACCGGACATCCAAATAAGGTGTTCGACTTTCAACGGAAAATGCCATGGCATTTTTATCTTCATACCGCAGCAGTGACGGAAGGCTGAAATGTTCCATGTCCAAACGGATTCGATCGGCCATGGCTGCATGGATACCGAGTCCTTCAACTCTATTGCTAATTTTGCACCACCTTGGTTGAAGCATCGCTTTCAGTTTCTCTGACCGGCCGCCAAGTAAATACCGCTGCAAGCCATGGCGCAGATTACCACCAAGCAGATAAGACCAGTTTGTCGGTGCGTAAAATAACTCTCTTAAGAAAATCTTCTTTTCTCTTTGTCGTATCAACTCGCGAAACCACAAAAACGTAAATTTACGATAGCCGCACAACTGTTCGTCTGCGCCCTGTCCGTCAAGAACAACGGTAACGCCGGTTTCGCGAACCTTACGAAATATACACCACTGAGCATAGATGCTCGGGCTGACAAACGGTTCTTCCTGATGCCAGATCACGTCTGGCAGTTCATCAAGAAAATTAGAGGGATTGGGGGTTAACCAGCACGAGTCGGCATTTGTCTGATTTAATACCGATTGAATGAACCGTCGTTCATCAAGCAGGGGGTGGGTTTCGACCGAAGAATAGGTTTTTTGGTGTTCACCCACGTTCTGTTTAACGCATGGTGAAATGGCATCGTTTATCAGACAGACGATGGCTGATGAATCAATACCTCCGCTGAGGCAAGAACCGATCGGAACATCGCTTCTGAGGCGAATGGCTACGGCCTCGGTTAATAACCGGCGCACGGTGGCTGCATAGTGTTCCAGGTTGCTATTTTTCTCTTCTATTTCATCATTGACCTGAACCTGCCAATAACGCGAGATAGCCATGCCGCTTCGGTTTACAATCATGTGATGACCGGCCGGCAATTTTTGAATGCCATTGAAGAAGGTCTTTTCCGTGTGATCGACCACGCCATCCTGAATAAACGCCATGATGGTGTCAGAATCTGCCCTGGGTCGGATATCCGGAGAGTTTAAAAGCGCTTTTATCTCTGATGCAAAAAGGATCCGCTGGTCATCTGCATGATAATAAAATGGCTTTACCCCAAGGCGATCTCGCGCACAAAACAGGCTTTTTCGATGGCGATCCCACAAGGCAAAGGCAAACATGCCGTTAAAATGCTGCAGGCAATCCGTACCCCATTCGCTATATGAATTCAGCAGAACCTCGGTGTCTGAATGGGTCCTGAATTGATATCCTTTTTTTTCAAGTGTTACTCTCAGTTCCCGATAATTGTAGATTTCACCATTGTAAACGACAACATACCTGCCTTCAGCGTCATGCATCGGTTGATTGGCATCATCGCTCAAGTCGATAATTTTTAATCGGCAGTGTCCCAACGTAATCAGTTTGTCTTCAAATAAAGACATCCCATCGGGTCCCCGATGAGCCATTGCCCTTACCATCGCTTTGATCAGTTTCGCTGAGCGAGGTTGTAGGGCGCCGAATCTGTCTGAAAATGAAAAGATGCCTGCTATTCCGCACATAATCGGTATATTGAAAAAACGTGTGCCACCCGGATCGGTCATGATCGAGGTGGCACAGGTATATTTATCAATTCAAGGCTTTGAGGTTATGATTGCTTCTACAATTGTTTCCGCCTCATTCTCTGACAATCCATGGTGTACCGGAATGGCAAGAATGTTGCCCGCAAGGTGCTCTGTCACAGGCAAAACGGTTGTGCCATAAAGCTCCTGGAATATCGGCTGCTGGTGAAGTCCTCGCGGATAGTGGATTCCGGATGCAATTCCCTTTTCCTTAAGCCGCTGTGACAAACTATCTCTGTTGCAGCCGAACTGATCAGGATCCACAATTATACAATACTGGTGCCAGGCCGACTCGCTGTCTGACGTTATTTTCTGAGGGCGTATTCCGTCAATCGCACTCAACCCGGAATTCAGGATTTCTGCATTTCTTTTTCTGATTGCCAGCATGGAATCCAAACGTTTCAGCTGTTCCCTTCCAATTGCAGCCTCAACGTCGGTCATGCGGTAATTCAGCCCCATCATGGTATGGTAATATTTACCAGTCTGTCCATGAGTCCGTAAAAATTTGAGTTTATTTTCATATTCGGCGTTATTGGTGCAGGTCATACCGCCTTCACCGACAAACATATTTTTCGACGGATAAAATGAATAACACACAAAATCACCGAATGATCCTATGTCTTTCCCTTTGTAAACAGCCCCGTGCGCTTGGGCGGCATCCCAGACAACTATCAAATTGTGTTTGCGGGCAAACTGCATAATCCGGTCGATGTCGCACGGATTCCCAAAAAGATGTACAGGGGCGATGGCTTTTGTTTTTGGGGTAAGGCGTCTTTCCGCATCTTCGATATCGATCAGGAATGTATCCTTTTCAACGTCGCAAAAAACCGGAACGCCGCCCGCAGCTGTTACCATGCTCCCGGTTGCGATGAAGGTAAACGAGGGGACCAGCACTTCATCGCCAGGTTCAATAAATGCCATATAGGCCAGGTGGAGCGCAGCAGAACCGTTTGCGTTTGTGACGGCGAATTTGGCACCTGTTTTTTCAGCAAACTCCTGCTCAAAAGCATTACATTCATTGCCCTGGCGAAGTGCTCCCGATCGCAATACCCGGGTTGCAGCTTCAATCTCTGTTTCTGTTAATTGAATTGACGCCATACCGATCATTGTATTTTCGTTCTCCTTTTTATTTCATCCATAACTTCGATCAGTCGTATCGAGTCCATAATTGTGCTTCGCATTGGATCCTTTTGAACCCGCACGGCATCGATAAATGCCTTCATCTGGCGCTCAAACAGGTTCGTTTTTTCAAAGTTAAGGATATTTTTACCTTTTTTGTATTGATCGACGCCCTCTTCGCAGAACACGAAAGATGGCATATCCGCCTGGATGGATCCCATAAAGGTGCCACTTTCTCCCTGAATTTCAGCGTATTGGGAAAACGCAGGAGTCAGGAGGTCCGCCTGGCAGGTAACCGTTGTGCCACATTTCATGTGCAACTGTACAATAATGTTGTCCTCAGCGTCAGCTGTTACCGATTTGCCCTGAATAATTCGGTTTGGACGCATTAGATCACAACTTAAAACGTTGACCCGGTCGACTTCGCCGAAGAACCATAAGGCAAGATCAACCATATGAACAAGCATCTCATTGATAGCACCACCGCCACTTTCTTTTTGATGTTTCCATACCTGGTGGGATCCCCGGCCTCCAATTCTGAAAAAAGCGTGCACGATCCGCCCCAGGGCCTCGCTTTGGCCAAATTCCCCTGAACTTTCGCATATGCCAAACGCTTTTTCAAAAACAGGGGCAAATCGATAGATATAACCTATCATTCCAATTCGGTTGCTGTCTTTTGACAATTTTCCAATCTGCTGAGCAGTATTTAAATCCTCACACAATGGCTTTTCGCAAAAGAAATGTTTCCCGGTCTTTAACGCCTTGCTTATGAGTGGAAAGTGGGACGGTGTTGGGGTGCAAATATCAACAGCGGCGATCGTTTCATCTTGAAAGATATCGTCAGGTGAGCGGTACGCTTGCAAATTCTCTCTGTCAGCTAAAGAACGCGCTATGTCGTAGTTAATATCCGCCAGGACCAGTTCCACGCCCGGACTGTTTCGCAGACCGCTGATGTGTTTGGGTGCCTGTTTTCCGCACCCAATGATGCCAACTTTAATTGGTTGCATCGAGATATTTCCTCCAGTTTTTAGCCATATTGAACTCCGTTAATTTTTCTGGAAGCGGAAAAATTTTACCCGGAACGCCTTTTACAAAACTCATGGGAGGTATGTCTTTTGTAACAACTGCACCTGCTGCAATAAAGGATCCTCTGCCTATAGTTACGCCCGGGACGACAACAACGCCGCCTCCCAAACTAACACCGTCTTCGATTATTGGCCCTTCAGGAATATACAGATCCCGCATTTTCTGTGGGTACCTATCATTGGTAAGCACAACCCCAGGCCCTATGAATACTCGGGTTCCAATCGTGACGTGAGTAGGTATATAACAGTTTGTTTCGATTTTGACAAAGTCACCAATGGTAACGTTACCATCGATGACTGTGTTGGTACCGATGACGATATGGTCTCCGGTAACGGTTTTTTCACGTATCATAACATTATGGCCGGTTTGGAAATCATTACCAAAGCATGTATCTGCATAAATGATTGTTCCAGACCGAATCGTGCAATTGTCTCCCAGAATAACAGGTCTGCAATCATCTCTATATCTCAGGCCAACTATTGCTCGAGGTTGAATAGTGTATCTGCCTTTGCATTGCACATAGCTCTCAGAGAAACCGTCTGGCATTACAGCCTCCATTTTGCAAAGATTATGTGTGTTAAACAGGTTCAATCGAATTACAACAAATGATATTCAAATGCCGAAAAGATCAATCGGCAAGCGTCTTGAATTTCAATTATTTCTCTTTCATTTAAGACCTTTTTAAAAGCGTCGACCCTGGCGTTACTCACCGGTTGTCCATATAGCTCTGTCACTGCATCACGAATTGGTAAGTTCAAACTGTCATAATCGATAGCCGTTCGCTTCCAACCTTCAAAAGGTGAATATTCGTTTAAATTCAATCCAGTAAATGACTGTAAGTGAGTTGCCTGGGCGTCAGGTTCTGATACAAGATCCTCATACCTTATGAAAAGACAATGCATGCTCTCGTTATTTTTCAAAGCATTAAATACCGGGAGATAGAAAGATAAATAGTATTTGCCTAAAGCATCCATGTCTCGGTTCTGAAAGAAATGCTTTTCTCCTCTTTCGCGCATCTTTTCGCCCCATTGCAACATTGAGACAACTGCATCTCTTGGATCACGAATGATACAAATGAAGCAACACGAATCGACTAAACGATTGATCAGTGGGAAAAATTTTGTTAGCTCAGGCTCTTTCAAAACTGTCTTATGACAATTATGGAGAGATTTGAAGTTTTGAAGCAAATTGTTGATTATTCCGCAAAAAAACGATTTTAAATTGGCGTTGCTGGAAAAATACATAGCGGGATGCAGTTCGTCGTTTTTTTCTGATTTGTTGAAACAATCAATCAAATAGCGGAATATTACAGCTTCAGAGACCTGTGGGTTCACATCACGATCGGTGCAAAGGATGTTTTGTAGCAGGGTTGTTCCGGTCCTAGGTGCACCGCCTATAAAAATATGTGTAAAGGGCTGATGAGGAGGGTTGATTGCAATGTCTTTCCATTGATGGTTGACAAATTGAAGCAACGTATAATCAATTTTAATAAACGCCCCTCCAATTTGATTGAAATGGAAAACGTCTGACCATCTGCTTGCAAAGAGTCCATCCGTATGAACACTACGCACCTTTAAAGCGAACCTATCGGGTCTGCCTTCAATCTCTGAAGGTATCAAAAACGAATCGGTTGTCATCTTATAGTGCCATTGATTGGACCTTAAATCCAGAATGCCAGCTTGAAATGGACCATTACCACTCCATTCTATGCGGTCATTTGTAATCCGAATATTTCCCGGGGGAATACATTTTGGATTAATCTGAAGATTGCCTCCCGCTGAGATTTCGAGAGAAATTTGGTTTTTTTCAAAAATTTTCAAAGTCAGTGGTGCTGACCATGGACCTGCCGTATTGGTGCGGATATTGAACCTGCGGATTTTAAATATGTATTCCTTATGCTCAGGAGTAAAGCGATATTCGGAAAGTTCGTTTGTACAATATGTCCATTCTCCGGTTCCAGCGTTTTTTAGGCCTACCTGGATGGGGCATGCTTCATCCCACCAGAAACAGACGTCTATTGAACCACCTGAAGCAGTCTCGACACGGGCTCGAATTCCTGCGGGAGGTACTAGGTCGTTATCGATTGCCAAATTGGCAGCCATTTCTATTGAATTTCCTTTTAGAATTTATTGGGTAATAGGTCGAATGCGAATTGAAATCGGTTGCCTTGCTGGCAGCGTGATCCGAAAACGGAGTAAATTTTCTTCCAAGCGCATTTCTTCCGGATCGAAAATTTTATATTCATCGTCTCCGGAAAAATTAAAGGAAACAACATACCTTTTCCCTTTTGGAACAGGTACTTGTATTTCGAGATCTTCCACCTGTTGCCGGGAAGTTAATCGAAACGTCCAGCAGAAATTTGCGTTTCTGCACTTTTGAATTTTTAAACTCTCCCGGCGATGGGTCGCTGCCCACCAGTTGGCTACCTTGCTGCATGACCAGTTGACACGTTTCCCAAGTGTATCAAGCTTTTTGACCCAGGATTTTAGTTTTGCAAAATTTATGTCGGGATGGTTCAGCAGGTGACAATAATACCCTTTGGAAGCTTGACTGATTAACCAGTCCAACTTGTATATTGACGGTCCCTTTCGAGTCCCGTCATCAAGGCAGGACGTGTGCGTGATGCCAATTATTTTTTCGCATTTTAAATGTCCGTTTTTTTCAAGGACAGGAAAACCGGAATACGGAAAATCGTAGACGGTAGGCATCAACTCCGTATATTTCAGCCCAGCGTTAATTGCGGATTCAACTGAAGGGTGTCCGATCCAAAAATCACCACCGCCACCTCCATGCCAGGATTCTCCATAAACCCTTTTGTTATCAGCTATATGGGTTTCAATTGACACTCGTTCGTTTTTTTTCTGGTCGAGGCGCATTGCATGCAAGCCAATTTCATGGCCGGCTTTTTCAATTTCGACCATGTATTTTTGCTTCATCCTTCCAGGGATCCAATACCAACTTGTCCCTAATCCTGCCCTGTTTTCGTAATTTTGAAGCCTATAAAATTGTTCAGGACTTGGGATTCGATCCACATCATGACGTATAGTCAAACAGAACTTTTTCCCATAAGGCCAAGCACCGACACATAACAATGGAATATTGGCCTCACGAGCAATATTGCGTATTAACTTAATCCAGTAATGTTCCAGTTCTGAGGTATGAATGGCTGTTGGACAATCAAGAAAGGCCTCTTCCATCGGTTGCTGAGTATGATGATGTACAATTTGAGAGAAAATTTGAAAGGTGCTCGCGATTATGTTGCCGCTCTGAATGATTGCAGGATAACTCTTTCCCTCCGATTCCCAAAAAGCGTGCACGCGAGGTCGATTGCAAGGTGGATAGGAAAGGCGGTATCGTCCATATGTAAGGGGCTTAGCCTTCCATGCAGAAATTTGATTGGGCGAATACCGCTTACTGGATTGATAGCCGGTTCGAATATGTATCTTATCTATAAGTTCGGCAAGCCCCAAAGCGACCCACGGTGAACTTTGATAACCCGTTAATACTTTGAATTTTCGATTCTCAACGATCGCATCATGGAAAAAACCTTTAGAAAAGTCAAAACAACTCTCAATGGATTCGTTTAGTATGAAGGCAGCGCCCTGTGGATTTTCGTCATTAACTAAACTCCCAAGTAAAAGAATTTCCCATAGGGGGCGCCCCTCAAATGAATATAGCGAGTCGTTGCCACGGAAGAAATCTGCATCCAAAATCTGATAAAGGCGGGTTGAAATTAAATTACCAATGTCAGGGTAAGAATATTTTAAACGGCGTGCGCTAAATCCTAATGCCCACAGTAATGGAGCAGGAATGTTTGCCTTTATTCGACAAAGCCGAGATAATAATTCATCAGCGACCTGATGGCATGAGCTTTTAAGTGTAAGATCCTGAGGACCAACCCCATGAGTTAGTCGTATCGCTAAGCCTGCAACCGTCCAGGCCGCATCAAGCATTGTGTGATTGGCTTCATTCGTTCTGCGTGCATTAAAATTTTCCCACGCTGACTCGGACTGGGTGATTTCAGGAGCTAACCAATTTGCAGCCAAATGTCGAACTATTGTTCGAATTGCATCGATCGACAGGGGCGTTTTTTTCTCATAATCACTTTTACTCAGGCTGCCTTCAGTTAGAGCGCTGCTGAGGTGGGTTATCAATGTTTTTTTTTCGCTCAGTCCCGTAGCCTTATCGATCAACAAACACCATGCAAGCCATCCAAGGGCATCCAGATAAGGATTTGGAAATAGTTGATTGTGCGTTTCAAACCGGTTTCTCAATGCGATTAAATACGATAGAGCTATCTCATTGAGTAGACAGCGAATATTTCCTGATTTTTTGAAAGGTAAATCCGTCCTGGATAGAGGGGTTGGTTTGCAAGATACTCGTTTAGGGGAAATGCTGATTCGGGTATATTCTGAATTCTCCGACCCGGAAGGACAAAAATCGACGTCAACATCAGGGCCAACAACCCTGAGTTGGCCTTTGTCCTCCGTACCATTCCAACTCAATTCGTCTATGCCTAACGCATTGGCAATTTTTTTGGGAAGTGGTCCCTCTAAAAAGACCGGGCCATTAAACTGCATTATATTGAAAAAATAATCCTTTTGCCAAAAAACTTCGGGTAGCCATGAAATGATAATAAAATCAAATTTGGCAATGTGCTCCCGATTTGATAAATATTGCTGGGTATGCTTTTCAAAACTTAAGATGCCGTTTTTCTCCAATATGACATCAAAGCAGGATGTCCAGTAGCCGAATCCCATTTCAGAAAACACATATTCCATAACACTGGTATCTCCAGTGATCCAAAGAATATTTGGGCCGCATTCATCTGATGATGGCAGGCTTTTGCCAGCACGCTTAAATAATTCGGCTGTTTCGAAAATTTGTTGCAAGGGAGCTTATTACCAAGGCGGAATTGATCAGGAAGTATTTACATTGAATCGGTATTCGAAATCGTTAATTTATGATTCAAGGTACTGGTGGAGGACATCTCGTGTAGGGCCAAAAGCTATAGCATTGCCATTATCAAGAAATAGGCATTTAGTGCAAAAATCACTAACCATTTTGGTGTTATGACTCACCATAACAATTGATTTGGCCTGATTCATAAATTCGATCATTTTATTTTCTGCTTTTTTTCGAAAGTCTTTGTCTCCTGTAGATAGAACTTCGTCAATTACTAAAATATCTGGCTCTGCATGGACTGCCACAGAGAAGCCAAGTCTCGCCTTCATGCCGCTGGAGTAGTGTTTCAATTGATTATCAATAAAACTTTCAAGTTCTGCAAATTCAATGATCTGGTCGATAATGTCGTTAACCCTGTTTTTATTCAGCCCAAGGTACATGCTATTCAGATAAATATTATCGCGGCCACTAAGATCCGGGAGAAAGCCAGTTCCTAACGATAAAAGGGAACAAATCTGTCCTTGAACCTGAACGGAACCCTTGTCAGGATGTAATACACCCGTAAGGATTCGCAATAATGTGCTTTTGCCTGCGCCGTTCTTACCCACAATTCCGAGAATATCTCCTTCGTCAAGGGTAAAGGATACATTTTTAAGTGCCCAGAAAGGCTGCTTAGAAAGCCTTTTTAGATTTTTTAACCGCTTGAATTTTTTAGCCAGCCCGGATAACGACCTGTTTTTTCGGTTAAACTTCACGCTTACATCGTAAATTGATGCCGTTCTTGTATTTCTTTTTCTCTCAAATCGAACAAGGGCAGGGCTTTTATCTGAGTTGGATATTGATTTATCCACTTTTCTTTTTAAGTCCGAAGAGATTTGAATTGACACTGAATCAATAGAATAGCCGCCCTCAGTATAGTGGGAACGGATAATCCAGTTCAATTTAGTGTAACCCAGCGATGATAGCGCTTTTTCATCAAAAAACAAGTTCGGTTTATCGGCAGGCAGATTGTTTTGTCGAAAAACTATATCGCGATTTTTTTCATTAACGATCACTATTTCGTAATGATGGATATTTGAGTCGCTACAGGACCACTCCAGCAAAAATGGCCCTTTTATCGGATCCTCCGGCTTAATAAATTTTGGCCCCTTCCTGTAAGCAGGGACGTTCTGGAGCAACAAACTATCGGCTGCAGTTACTTTATTATCTGCACTTAACAAAGAACCTATTTGAAATTCATTTTTTGCGTACTTATCATCGATTGCTTCGGTGACTTGAGGTGGAACTTCAAATGCACATTCTGATGACCAGATATCTTCATCAACATATACTCCTTTTACCCACCAGACAAATTTTCCGGAACCAATTGATTTCAGATCCTGCCAAGAAATTTCAAGTTCTTTATTGGCAGCTGGTATACAACTGAAGGTTTTTATAAGCTTCCAACTGTCATGGCAGGCTACATTGATCAGGAATGATTCCACATCAGCGTCATCGCAGTTCCAAGAAAACCTTAAATTAGATCCACTGATTTTTCCGGAGGGAGCTATTGCTACGGGGCCTTTACGAAGCTTCACAGATGTACAAATGTTTTTATTAATTGCATCGATATCTTCGTTGGCGATTACTGCTAATTTCCTAGGTATTGATCTCGGTCTGCTTGACAATGGAAGGTAAATGCAAATCTCATATTTCCCTTCATCCAGGGGTTCGGGCGGAATAAATTCTTGTGTTGAAGCTGATACATTATGATACCATTTGGGTTTACCTGTAACGATGTTACGTAATAAAATGTCAACTGTTGTTGGCCGAATATCGATATTGTACTTCCAACGGATTTTGGGTATCGGAGAAACAAATGTTTCTTTGGGCTCAATTATTTCGATTATCGAATCAATATGAATCATGGGGCTTTATAAATTTAACCATCTGGCGGTTGTAATTAGTCAACTTACCCAATGCATCGTTGCCCGCCAGTGAGCGGGCTCAGGGCAAAAATGAATTCTGCTCCTAATCTTTTTATTTGAAGCACCCCCAGCAATCAGATATATTTCAACAACACTTTTTCTTTGTTGGTAAAAAGGAAATAGCCTATTATCAAAGAGAGTAACGCCTCTGCACTGCAGATAATTATAAGATTATGATTCACGAAACTGTGGTTCATGATAATTTCGCGGTACATAACAATGAGTGCAGCAACCGGATTTAAAAGATAGTAGTCGCGGAGGTGTTCGGGAATCCGTTCGATTGAGTAAAGCACAGGGGATAGGTACATAAGTATTCTGGAAATAAACTGAATAAGATTTTTATAGTCTGCAAAAAATACTCCTATAACAGCATTTATCATCGCTAAACCAGAAACAAGGGTTATTTGAATAAATAGAGGGAGTGCAAGATAAATGAGATGCAGGCCTAATTTATTACCATAAAAAAGCCCGACAACCATAACAACGCCAAATCCGAAGATTAATTTCACGTGGTTCGCTATGACATCAGATACTGGCAAAAAAACTCGCGGGAATCGTATCTGACTGATGAGGCTGAATTTGCCAGATACAGACATGGTTGACTGGGCAAAAGAGATGGTGATAGCCCTGAATGGTACGATCCCGCACAATACAAAAAGCGGGTAATCGGGTCCACCCACCTTAAAAATCACCCCTAAAAGAAGCCAATAGATCAGCATCAGCAATAATGGGTCGATTATCCACCATAAGTACCCGAAAACAAATTGTTGCTTTCCCAGTTTAAGTTTGCTGTTAATTAACTGCAGCAATAAATCCTTTCTTTCGTAACAATATTTCAGTTCATGCAACATGGTTCATATTCTCTATTGTTTTAATGTACAGCCGCGCTTCGTTTTCCCAACATAGTTTCTCTGCCGCCCTCTCGACAGATTGTTTATATTTTTCAAGTGATGTCGGAGCAAGTATTTCATTAATTGCTTTTGCAATGTTTTTTGGATTTTTTTCGTCAAAGACTTTGCCTATGTTGTATTCCTCAATTATCGAAACAATGTTAGGCAATTTTGAAGACACGATGGGCAGGCGGGCCATTATCAGTTCAAAGATTTTGTTTGGCAGGCAATACTGGTTATTTAAGCAGGTGTTTTGCCTGGCAATGATACCAATGTCTGCACCGGAAAGATACGAGAGCAGTTTTTCGGGAGGTTGCGGTTCAAGGATATGAAAACGTCCATTTGTTTTGTGTTTCGCCATGTGCCGTTTCAGATGGGCTATGAAATCAATCTGTGCAACTGGACCAATTGCTACAATATGAATTGCCGGAGCCATAAAACATATGGCCTCGATTAATTGCTCAAGACCTTGATCGCGGTAAATTGAACCGACAACGATACCAATGCGTTCGTGATTTTTTAACCCAAGATCCTGTCGAATTTGATCATTCGGTGTGGCTTTTTTATATAGACAACAATTCCGAATCAATACCGGGGGGCATATGTCATAACGTTGTTCTGTCCACTCAGCCAAAGCCGGGCCGACGGCAAAAACCAAATCCGCTGATCGAATGATACGCTCTTCCCTGCGATTTTCCAACCAGCGAAGCCACTTAGGGACACCCTCGGCGGCTGGTCCACTTCTGTCATCCGGAATCTCTAAAGCGTCGTATAACAATTTCGCATTTGATTGAGCAGCAATGCGTTTCGCTGCAAGGAGTGAATGCGTATCATGGGCCTGGCATAAATCAAAACGAAAACCGGCGGTGGCTTTATACGCTTTGCGTGCAAAACTCAGCGTGTTCGCATCATTCATGAAAGGGAGAAGTTTGCCACGCACATACTGGTATGATTGTTCAATGGCAATTCTAAACTTATTTTCAATGATAGACTGCCGCCTATTGTTAAATGCTTTAATATGGTTAATTATGTTTTTAAGCCCTTGCTTTGGCCTCTCCCAAATTTGTCTGATAATTTTTACAACTTTATCTCCTATAAATTTCAATGTAACTGAAAGGCGGTGGAAAAATGTGAAACAGAAAAAAAGTAACGCAAGAAAAACTCTAAGAATTTTGTTGTTAATACGGCCCGATTGAGAAGAGGGTGGGGAACCTTGTTTTTCAAATATCAGATAATATCTGAATCGAATTTTGCCCCACAATATTTTAGCCATGCCATATGGCTTTCGTATAACTAAGTAAAGTTTTTTAGTTTTAAGTCTAATCTTATTAATCAGCCGCTTCGTTCGCATCCTGTTTCTTCGTTTAATGCCAAACAGACGCGTTTTAATAAAATTCAGCGACTTGAGAACTTTTTGAGGCCATGGATTTAGCGTTACTTCGATATATCGGGCCTTTGGTGTAAGAGCACGCAATTCCGGGGATGGCAATTCAATAGCCACAACGGTGACGTCGAAGCCAGCCTCTTCGAGAGCCTTTGCCTGACGAACTACCCTAGTGTTTCTAAACAAACGCTTGCGTGCCAATATGCAAATTGATTTGCCACAATTTTCCATATTAGTATTTATACCGCCTCATAATTGGCATTATGATATGCAGGGAATTTGAATTCGTTTAATACACATCCCCAGAATCCGTAGAACTCACCTATCTAAAGATTCCATGCACTTTTCATCCCATGCCATTTTTACGCATTCATAAATTTTAACTGCAGCATCCCCTTTGCCGAAAGGAATTGGCCATGAGGTATCGATAGATAGTGCCTCTTTAGCAGCTTTCATAATTTTTTCAGGATCGCAACCGCTCAGCCTGTTGGCTTTAATACTGACCGTCTCAATCCATTCTGTATTTTCTCTTAGCGTAATACAGGAAACATGATGTATGCACGCCTCCTGTTGTACGCCCCCTGAATCAGTGAAAATTAATCGCGCATGAGCAACTAAATTTAAAAAATCCAGGTAGCCCACCGCCTCGGATATTATTATATTCGGAAGAGATTCAGCCCATTCTCTCAAACCAAACTCTTTCAAACGCTTGACAGTTCTTGGGTGGGCAAGAAAAAGAGCCGGCAGACCTATTTCTTTACATGTGTCCGATACCCCTTGCAGACAACCTTTAAGATTAGCTTCTATATCGACATTTTCTTCACGGTGTGTTGTCAGCAGGGCGTATTTACCCGGGCTCAAGTTGTACCTCTGAAGAGCATCCGATTTGGATTTTGCAAGTTCCAGGTGTTGTACTGAAGCGTCAACAATTGGGTTTCCAGTATGGTGAATGGCCCCTCGGATTCCTTCTTTTCTCAAATTTTCGATTGAGTGCTTACCCGTAACGAAAAGATGGTCAGATATATGATCGATGATGACCCTGTTATGTTCTTCTGGCATTCGCCAGTCATAGCTGCGTTCTCCAGCTTCCACGTGACCCACCTGGATATGGAGTTTTCGGGCCGCCAAAGCTCCAGCAAGATTCGTATTGGCATCCCCGCCAACGAGCATCAGGAAGGGCCTGCGGTCCATGGCAATTGCCTCGATACCTTCTAACATCATCGCAGTTTGACCACCATGGGTTTTTTTGTCGCTTACACCCTCTAAGCGATAGTCGGGTTGGGGTAAATCGAGATCATCGAAAAATTGGGCATCCATATTTGGTGAATAATGCTGACCGGTATGAATAATGAAATGAGGTATCGATCTACGTCGGAATTCGTGAATAATTGGAGCAAACATAACGATGCCAGGGCGAGTACCAACAATAATGCCCACTGAAGGTTTCAAATCGTCCTGTTGGAAGGTTTTGATTTCCATTGTCATTCGATTATCTCCTGGAATGTATAATTATTTGTCAAGTAAATTTGTTATAAGGCGGAGAAATTGGTATGATTCCACTTCCCAGTTGAAGTGACTCTCAAAAGCCCATCGACCATTAGACCCAAGTTGTAACGCGATATCGCCGTGGGATAACAAATAAATCACTGCATCCGCGATACTGTCTGGACTGTTTGTGTCTACAAGCATCCCGCAGTCAGCCATGTCAACCGCCATCCCTACCTCTCCCATGCTGGGGCCGACCACTGCAAGTCCAGCCTGCATGTATGCAAAAAACTTGCGCCCATTACCTCCTGAAAGCAATTTGTGATAGTAGTGATGCTGATGAGGGGCTATCGCTAATTTACAATGTTTCAAATGTGCGAGCATTTCCCTGTACGGCATGAAGGGTAAAAACTTAACATTTGCCTGTAGCCCATAATTTTTGATAATTTGTCCTAAAGCTTCGGGATCTTCCATCATCGGTCCGATAAACAGAAACAGTGCTTCAGGGTGCTGACGGGTAACTTTAACAGCAGCCCTTAAGGCATTTCGAATCCCTTTTTCCGGCATTAATCCTCCGACAAAAGCTACGCCGAGTTTTTCGGTGTAGACGTGTTTGATTTTGCACACATTCTCGTGCAGAGGATCGTCTTCAAGGGAAGGAAGATTCCAAATTGATAGAGTACGTGGATTCCACTTTCGAAAACGATTTTCGATTTGATCTTGACTCGAATCGACACAAAGTACTGCAGAAGCGAGAGACGCACCGATGTTTTCAATAAATGAAATTATGGGTTCTGCTACTTTTCGAAAGACGCCAAAATAGCCAGCAAGATGTTGCGGAAAATGCTCAAGTGCATCATATATTACTGCAACCTTGGCCCAACCTGCCCACAATCGCCACGCCAATGCAATCGGTAGTAATAAAAAATGCCCGACGAATATTGCATCGGGTCTAATTTTTTTTAATCTCTGAAATTGGTGATACCAAAGCAGTGGTAAAAGTATGAGAAGTGATGCTTTCCCCCATCCGGCTGGAAGTACAATGTGATTCGGATTTGAATTTATTTCCTTATCAAGAGCAACCTTTGATCGTCTCCAGCAAACCGATTCGACGGAAAAACCTTCAGCAGATAACGTTCTGAGAAACAGAATATGTCGTGGCGGGACTCGATCAGTGAATTCAAGAAAAAGGATGTGCAGAGTATATGCTGACTTCGGAATATGATCCATTTGATTTTAGCAAAACCTAATTTGGACGAAATTGTGCTTATTTTTTCTTTATTACCGCCATAATCAACTTGTCTTTTACTTTTTCCCACTCGGTTTTTTTACCCAAAAAAATATTATAAAAAACGGGTAAGCCTGCATGTTCCTGAATTAGCGAGAACAATTCATCGGCTTCAAATCGTCTTTCGTAATCACGGGATCCGGTGCGTCCGGCCTCTTTTGGGTTCTCATGAATTAAAAGCAACCCGCCGGGCTTCAATAATTCCATTGAGTGCTGCAGAATACCTGCAAGTTTTTCACGTTTAATGTAAAGCAGACAACCAAAGTAACTTAAAAAGTCGTAATTCCCGGAAATTTGATCGATTTTTTCAATGTTTCCCTCAGACAGATTAAGCCCTTTCTCAATATTGAATTGTCTCCATATGAGTTTTCCTAATTCAATGTTTTTTTTATTATAGTCCAAGGTTGTCACACGGTGCCCCTTCACGGCCAATTCAGCGCCTAAAAATCCGAATCCGCCTCCCATATCAAGCCCCTGGGCGGACTTGGTTATTCCATAATCAGCGAGAATCCGCTCAATTATGAAGCTCTTTTGATTGGCTCCATGCAACGCATAAATGAAAGTGCGCATTGCCTCATTTTGAGAGTCAACGACGTCTGTTCTACAAGGGTTCAGTTTGCACCACTGTTCATAGAAATATTCAAATTGGCCATGCAACATGGGGTAAATTGATTTAAGAGATAAATGTTCTCTTTTTGAAATATCGCTCTGGCGGACCGCAACCCATCGACCGTCAATGATTTTTCCATTTATTCCATATTGATGATGAAAAATATCTGGGGTCAGTCTATGATTTAACGAATTTTTTCTTGTTTCATCGATTTCAATATATATGGAACCATTTGGATGTATATCCAAAAGCAGTTTTAACAACCATGCAACGGTAAAATCGTTGGGATAAAGCAAAGGAAACTCTCTAACAACAACAATCGCGCTGACCTGCTTTGTTAGCGAAGCAAAAGAATGGGCAGGTTGTTGTCCCGTATTATTGATATCAAGATGGTTGCCCATATTGGATAGATGTACAGCATCTGATAGATCCGCATCAGGAAGAATAGGAATAATTCTTTTTGTGAATTTAATAGGGGGTAAACTTGAAGGGCTAATAACAGCTATACGACTCATTATTTGCTCCAATAAAATATGTCATTACAAAAAAAAGCAATATCTAAATTGTTCTTTTGGCCCAGTAGTTGGGAATGATAAATCGTATAACGATGTTTCCGAATGCAGCGGTTTCTCTGCATATTTGAGTATACCCTCACTGGCTCTTGATATTATAATGTTATTTCCATTTGACCTTTCTGAAAATTTTTCGTTGATGGATATTATCCTTGTGCTTTATCACAATTTTCAACATTTCGATAAGAACTTCATCATTTAGTAAATTCGGTTGAAGACCTAACTCCAAAAGACCTGTATGGGTGGGGTTGTAGTAATGCTCCTCAGCTTCCTTGCGAGGATTCTCAACTGAATTAATTTGAACATCAAGCCCCATCTCGGTGCCAACTCGCTGAACGCGTTCTGCAAGCTCATTTACTGAAAATGTTTCAGTAAATTGATTAAAAATTCGTAATTGACCCTCATCGGCTGGTTTTTCCAATGAAAGCCGAACACAGTTTAACGTATCCTTGATGTTCAGATACCCCCTGGTTTGTCCACCTTTACCGTACACAGTCAGAGGATACCCAGCTACTGCCTGGACCACGAAACGATTCAGTACCGTACCAAACATTTCGTCATAGTTGAAAAAAGGAAAGAGTCGTTCATCATCGCCGGTTTCCTCTGTTATCAAACCGTATACCGGACCTTGCATCAAGTCGGTCACCTTCAACCCCCACATGCGGACATAAAACCACAACAAATCAGTATCCATGATTTTGGTTGTATGGTATAAACTGCTGGCCTGACGAGGGTAAAGAAACTTGTCTTTCCGGCCTTTGTGTTCAATCTCGATCCAACCTTCTTCGATATCAATTTTCGGCGTGCCGTATTCACCCATCGTCCCCAGTTTGACAATGTGGGCTTGAGGGCAAAATTCGCGAACGGCAAAAATTACATTTGCTGTTACCGTCAAATTATTGTTCAGCGTCAGCATCGCTGCACGGCGATTCAACATGCTGTATGGTGCAGCCGGTTGTTCGGCATAGTGGACAATGCCTTCCGGTGAAAAATCCTGAAAAACCTGAGCGACGAAACTCCAGTCGCAAAGGTCCCCAATAAAAAGCCGGATATCACGCCCCGAACATTCTTTCCAATATTGAACACGCTCATGAAGATTGGGAACATCAAACAGTGCTTCAACATCCTCTTCCTGACAAATCTGACGACGCAAATAATTATCAACGACTGCAACTTCGTGGTCACTGGCACTCAAATTCATTGCAGTGGGCCACCCCAGATATCCATCGCCTCCAAGGATTAAGATTCGCATGGTAATATTTCTCCGTTTTCGTATTATCGGTGTGTAGGATTTGAAGATTTTTCGTAGGAGGAGTTCGGCCAGTATCTGTCTTCAGGAGTATAGTACCTTTCGATATCCTCCTCCAGTAAGTTGTTACGATGAATAAAGGTTTTTAACTCGTCCTGTGAAAGCGGCATCTCATTGGCTGAGTTATAAGGTTGATCGATTGTTTCTGATATCGTGTCTTCATATTTGTAGACAGTAGAACAGTAGAGCGAACGGAAAGCGGGCAGCACTGCAAAATAGTTTTTCAATTCTGTCGTACGCCGTATTTCTTCGTGGCTCATCAGCTCTTCATAGATCTTCTCACCGGGTTTGAAACCGATAATCTCGATTGGGATGTCCTGAGGCCGGTGTCCATATCGTTCGGCCAGTTCCTCAATCATCACCTCAGCCAAATCTTTGATCTTAATAACTGGCATTTTGGTGACAAATACCTCGCCCCCTTTAGCAATTATGGCCGAATCGATAACCAATCGCACAGCCTCTCGAATGCTCATGATGAATCGGGTCATTTCTGGATCGGTCAACGTTACCGGTCCACCTTTTCGTATTTGTTCTCTGAATATCGGGATTACCGAACCACGAGAACCTAGCACATTGCCAAAGCGAGTAGCGGCGTAGATGGTTCCATTATCCCTAAGGTTACTATGGGCGGCCGTGATCAGCCTTTCCCCCATCAATTTAGATGTCCCCATAACACTGGTGGGATTTACAGCCTTATCGCTGCTTGTGAAAATCAACCGTTCAACGCCAGTTGCTCTTGCAGCGGCGATGATATTGTTTACACCCAGGATGTTGGTTTGTACCGCTTCGAAAGGTGAGCGTTCACAAAGAATTACATGTTTGTAAGCAGCGGTATGAAAGACAACATCCATCTGTTTGAACTTGGTGAGCAGTTTGTTGAAATCACGAATATCGCCTAAAAAAAACCGTGCATTCCCGGAATTGGAGAATTCCTGTTCAAGAAAAAAAAGTTCACTTTCATTGTTATCAATTCCGATTAACTCTCTAACACCATAGTTTTCAAGAAGTTGCCGGGTAAGCTCTTTTCCAACTGTTCCGCAGGCACCCGTAACCAGGACTCGCTTTGATTTAAAAAAATCATGCATTCGTGGCTCCTCGACTCAAAGAAGATCTGTTCAGACTGATGTGATAGATGAAATTTTATTTTATTGATGATATAATGCGATCGGCCGCGTGACCATCTCCATAGGCATTCATTTGGTCACCCGGTTTTGCATTTTCAGTTGCTTCAAAAATTTTATTTTGATCCGCTCCAACTAATTGATTCCACCTGGAATCAACGGTTTCACTCCATTCTGTTTCATCTCTGAGCGTGATACAAGGCGTGCCGTGAAAAAAAGCTTCTTTCTGCACCCCTCCTGAATCGGTCAAGATAATCTTTGCAGCTTGTTCCAATCGAATCATATCTATAAACGGCACCGGCTTGATGCAGGTGATTTTTTTCTGCAGATCGGACAAGTCTCCTTCTGACAATATTTTCTCAAGTTGAAATCGAGTTCGTGGATGTATAGGAAAAACCACCGGCATTCGTTTCGTTATTTTAGAAAGGCCGAAAACAATTTCCGAAAGTCGATGTTTATCATCCGTATTTTCAGCACGGTGCACAGTGGCTAAGGCAAAATTACCTTCGCTTATTTGCAGTTTTTCCAAAATATCGCTTCGACGGCGAGAAATCTCCCCAAATTTTACAGCGGCGTCGTACATGACATCGCCAACATTAATGACCACGCCAGGTTGAGGGGAATTAGTTCTGTTTTTCAAAACAGTTTCGAACTCGGAATCAATTTGAAACATACTGCAGATTTTTCCGTCGTTAACGATGTTTTTAAATCCTTCACAGCGAAGATTGTTCACCGAACGAGCGGTGGGGCACAGAAGTATATCTGATAATTGATCGGTAACAATTCGATTGATTTCCTCCGGCATTGCTCGTTTGTAAGAACGCAATCCCGCCTCAACATGGACAATCGGTAACCCCAATTTCGACGCCGCCAGGGAGGCAGCCAGCGTGGAATTTGTATCACCGTAAACCAACACCCGATCCGGTTTACGATTGACCATCTCCTTTTCAAGGGCCGACAACATACGGGCAGTCATTTCCCCGTGTGATGCATTGTTGATGTTAAGATTGATTTTCGGAGAGGGGATTTGAAGTTCTTCAAAGAACACCGAACTCATGGCTGGGTCAAAGTGTTGGCCCGTGTGGACAATATCTTCTAAAATTAATGGTTCCAGGCCATTTTTATTGTGGCACCGGACCGCCTGACTTACCATTGCGGCTTTTATAAATTGTGGCCTTGCTCCGACGATGGTTAATATTTTCATTTGAAGCATTTCCCTTTTATCACCGGCAAGCAAAAAATTGAAGAACCGATAGCGGTTGTTATCCGACAGGCTCTAATCCATTTTTGGCGCTGCAATAGCGATTTCCACATACAGGGCAAATGCATTTGTCGGTAAGCCTCTCCCCGCACGCGCAGACCCAGCCAATCCGCTTTGCCGGATTGCCGGCAACCAGCGCGTGGTCGGGGACGTTTCGATTAACTACTGCCCCTGCTGCAACGAATGCATGTCGGCCGATTGTCACGCCACAGACAATGGTGCTGTTGGCACCCAGTGTTGCACCATACCGAACCAAGGTGGTTCGTATTTGGTCCATTTTTCTGATTTCAGCTCTCGGGTTGTATATATTGGTAAAAACCATAGAGGGGCCGCAAAAAACGCCGTCCTCCAATGTAACACCTTTATATACTGACACGTTGTTTTGAATTTTGCACTGTCGTCCGATACTGACATCCGGTCCGATAACAACGTTTTGCCCGATATTGCATTGGTCGCCAATCACCGATCCGGAAAGAATGTGAGAAAAGTGCCAGATCTTTGTCTTTCGTCCAATGTGAACTTTATCATCAATGACTGAGGTGTCATGAGCCCAAAAATCCCGGCATTCGGGGCGGGAAGGGAAAGCGTCGTGTTCCGGTGCCTCTTTCGCATTAAGGCAACTTTGCGCGGCGTTGAGAATCCGAAG
>ENA-ORCT01000125-ORCT01000125.1-marine-metagenome-genome-assembly--contig:-NODE-125-length-49515-cov-3.885978_pt1 | contig 49515 bp, 23 predicted proteins | sample MGYA00248632_ERZ508511 | MGnify/ENA primary metagenome ERZ508511 (study PRJEB26182, sample SAMN06268839) | marine metagenome | isolation source: Tt an P1-techrep anaerobic enrichment on pine from sediment...
ATTTCAGGAGGGGTCGCAGACACAGGGGTCATTCCTCTGCCGAATGTCTGGTACTTGTTCGAGATCGAAGTGGAAGATACGGGTACCCAGACAAATATCAAGGCAAAGGTCTGGCCCGAAGACACGCCAACTCCAGAGAATTGGCAGATAGATGCTTTCGATAACAGCGGAACCCGATTGACAGCCGGAACAATAGGAGTCTGGAGCTATAAATTTGGAGAGAAGTACTGGGATGATTTAACCGTTTATGAGTTATCTCCTCAGACATATTATGACTTGACAATTAATACGACAGGAGAAGGTTCGGTATCTCCAGACAGTGGCGCCTATCCCGAGGGGACCTCCGTTGCATTGACAGCGACACCGAACCCCGGCTATCGAGTCAAGGCCTGGACCGGTACGGACGACGACTCCCTGACCGCCACCACCAACACCGTGACCATGACGACCGACAAAATTGTCACAGTAGAGTTCGAGGCGATTCCTACCTACCAACTCTCCGTCAGCGTCACCGGTGGATCCGGATCGGTGTTGCCACCAGGCGGAACATATGCCGAGGAGACCACAGTTGACCTGACAGCGACCCCGGACCCCGGTTATCGAGTCAAGGCCTGGACCGGTACGGACGACGACACCCTCACCTCCACCACCAACACCGTGACCATGACAGCCGACAAGACGGTCACCGTAGAATTCGAAGCGATCCCCACCTACCAACTCTCCGTCAGCGTCACCGGAGGATCCGGATCGGTGTTGCCGCCAGGCGGAACATATGCCGAGGGAACCATAGTTGACCTGACAGCGACGCCGGACCCCGGTTATCGAGTCAAGTCCTGGACCGGTTCAGACGATGACACCCTCACCTCCACCATCAACACCGTGACCATGACGACTGATAAAAATGTTACCGTGGAATTCGAAGCGGCTCCCACCTACCAGTTGTCAGTCAGCGTTACCAGCGGGCTCGGGTCGGTGTCGCCGGAAGGAGGGATGTTTACAGAGGGGACCACAGTTGACCTGACGGCTACACCGGACAGCGGCTATCGGCTCAAGGCCTGGAGCGGGACAGACGATGACAGCCTGACCTCCACCACCAACACCGTGACCATGACCGCCAACAAGACCGTCACCGCGGAGTTCGAGGCGATTCCCACTTACCAGTTGTCAGTAATTATAGCAGGCGGATCCGGATCGGTGTCTCCGGCAGGCGGAACTTATGACGAAGGGACTACAGTTGATCTGACTGCGACACCGGACAACGGCTATCGGCTTCAGTCTTGGAACGGAACGGACGACGACAGTCTGACTTCCACCACCAACACCGTAACCATGACGGCCGATAAAACCGTCACCGTGGAATTTAGTTTCAGCCAAACACTTTATTCAGAGGATTTCGAAACGTACTCATCCGGAGAAGATCCAGTCGACTGGTATGATACCGCCCCGAAAAACAGTCTATTTGAGGACCCATCGCTCTTTACGACTTTCGAGGCGGGCGGCAGCACAGTTTTTGGAACGACATCAACTTTAAAAAATATTCATTCCCATTATACCGGTTCGGGAAGCGAAAGTTTTTCGTCTTACCGGTTCACCGGTCGGATGATGATATCATTTGCCGGGGGTGGCATAGGAATTACGTTCGCGAGTCAATATCCCCGTGAGGATGCCTATTATCGCCTACGTCGTTATGGTGACACATCGTTCCACCTGAATCCCCACGGGACCACCATTTCAGGAGGGGTCGCGGACACCGGGGTCATTCCTCTGCCGAATGTCTGGTACTTGTTCGAGATCGAAGTGGAAGATACGGGTACCCAGACAAATATCAGGGCAAAGGTCTGGCCCAAAGACACACCAACTCCAGAGAATTGGCAGATAGATGCGTTCGATAACAGCGGAACCCGATTGAGTGCCGGAACAATAGGCGTCTGGAGCTACAAATTTGGCGATAAATACTGGGATGACTTTTTGGTCGAAGAGTTAGCGGAACCGTAGATGAAAACCGGCTTTGCATCATAATTACAGAGGGTTCAATCCCTTTGTTTAAATCGCGTGACAACCATTTGGGCCGGTGAAAAGAGAAGAAGGGTTATGAAACCAATTCAACCTGTAGTGTCGATCGGAATGCCTGTCTATAACGGCGAAAAGTTCATCAGACAGGCGATAGAATCAATATTGTCGCAAACATATCAAAATTTGGAACTCATAATATCTGATAACGCCTCAACCGATAAAACCGGCGAAATATGTCGATCGTATGCAGCGCAGGATAGTCGAATACGGTATACTCGAAATAGTAAAAATTTGGGCGCGGCGAAAAATTTTAATAAAGTTTTCAAGCTGTCGACAGGCATGTATTTCAAATGGGCCGCCGCGGACAATATGATAGAACCCGATTACATTGAAAAATGTGTCAATGTGTTAAAGTCGGATACTGATGCAGTAATGGTTTATACGCAGTATAAAATGATCGATGTAATTCATGATCGATCCTGGCATTCCAATCTATGTTTCCATTTAAAATCGGAAGATGTATTCCATCGATTTAACCAGGCGATGTCGTTGGCGATTGGCCAGAATGAAATAATATGGGGTTTAATACGAACCGATGCATTGTTGAAGACCAGGCTGATCGATAAATACGTAGGTTCGGATAGTTGCCTTCTGTTGGATTTAGTCTTGAAGGGAAAAATAATCGACATCCAGGAATGGTTATTGACCCTTAGAACACATCCGGATGGTTTTCATGCGATGAAGATAAATTTTCATGAGAACCGATGGAACAGGCAACGATTGTACAAGGAACGGGCTCAGTGGTTTGACACAGCCAGATCGGGTCGTTTCTTTCTCCCACGATGGAAAATTCTGTATGAATACATAAAAATAATCATTCGCTCAGAGGTACATGCAGGCTTAAAAATTCAAATGATAGTCTATTGCATGAAAATGATTAACTGGGAAAAAAAAGACCTTCTTGAAGAACTGAAAAACGCATTTAATCAAGTGTACTGTTAAGGAACGCGAATTTAATTAATTACAATTTCCTGCTTGCCTGTTGGCCCATCTTCGGCGTTGCGTCAACAACCTCATACGTACAGTATGAAACAGCTGACGCGCCTTGAAGATGAACCAACATCCTGCGCAATATTCTTGCAATTAAATAAATCCCCGTTCCTAAGAGGATTTAAACCATGTGTAAGGATGAAGCCACTCCTGGCCAATTTACGATGGACAGGTATCAGGTTTACTTCACTAACACAGACGCTTATGAGGAACCGAGACCATTTGACAGGATGACAAACCAACTTTCGATAGTGTGATTATGAAAATTATAATATTTACTCAGGAGGACCCGATCTATATCGATCTGTTTTTTACTGAGTTTTTTAAAAAATGCAATTGCATGGATGACATAAAGGCAGTTGTAGTTTCAAAACCGATGGGAAAGGAGTCAATAATAACCTTTGCACACCAGATGTTAAAATTTTATGGATTCAAAGATTTCTTTAAAATAGGCAGGCGATATGTTCGGAAAAAAATCACATCAATGCAGATCGTTTCGAAATTGGCCATTAATTATAAGGAAAACCTTTCATTAAAAAAAAAATGTGAGAACGAAGGAATACAAGTATATATGAGAAACGATTTGAACAGTGATGATTTCAAAATTACGATGGAATCACTTGACCCGGACCTGTTCATTTCTGTTGCATCTCCTATCATTTGGAAGAACGGTTTAATAAATACACCTAAAATGGACAGCATCAATATACACTGTGCACCGTTGCCGAATTACAGAGGAATGTTGCCGAGTTTCTGGCAGATGTTCAATGGAGAGAAATATGCTGGAATTACGATACACCGCATTGACAGTGGAATTGACACTGGGGATATCATAAGACGGGAAATGGTGGAGATTTGTCGGACCGGAACCCTTGACCATTTGATAAAAACGACGAAAAAACGGAGTGCTCAAGTATTAGCCAGGGTTATAGAAGACTACAAAAACAACAAAATCAGATATAGCAAAATGCCTCAAGGAGGCTCTTACTATTCGTTTCCTTCCCCTGCAGATGTAAAAAAATTCAGATCCAGAGGTTACCAATTAATCTGAAAGGTAATGCTGTTTCAGCAGAATCCCCAGTGTAGCAGATGCCCGACCAGTATCACTGAAGCATATCGTGTTATTCAGACACAGTTCTCCTCACGCTTAATTCCTGCATCGAGTTCTGAATTAGTTCCTTTTAAGGATCCAACCAATTAAAAGGATGATTAAAAAAGCAGGCTCACGAGATGACAAAAATCAGTGTAGTTGTTTTGACGAAAAACAGGATAAATCAGTTAAAATGTTGCCTGGACTCCCTCCTGAGACAGACATTCTCAAATTTCGAAATAATCGTAATAGATGACAGTTCAACAGATGGGACGAAAGAATTCGTAGAAACCAGGTTTCGAGCGGACCAAAATTTGAAATTTATTCAGAGAGATGGAATTGGGATAGCTAACGGACGAAATACCGGCATTCGAAATTCAACAGGGTGTATTGTAGCCTTTATTGATGATGATTGCACCGCTCACCCGGAATGGCTTGCAAAAGCAGTGGATTGCATGGACAAAACAAAGGCTGATATCCTCCGCGGAGGTGCCTATCTACCAAACGGGACTTTATTTTCAAAACTTGATCCTGAATCGTTGAACTTTGCCACTTTAAATATTTTTTACAGGAAACAAATTTTTGAAAAAATAGGAATGTTCGACGAACGTTTTGTTCATTGCGCCGAAGACAGGGACATGGGTTTACGAACTGTTCAAGCAGGTTACAAATTAGTGCTAAACCCTGAAGTCATGGTATTTCACCCATTTCATTATCAAACCGTTTTAGAAAGATTGAAACGGTTGTGGGAAGTTGATCGCTACCGGGCAACAAACAGAGTTCTTCTTTACAAAAAGCATCACCCGTTTCGGACAGAACTGATATTCAACGTGTTTTATGAAAAAGGGCATATCGCTGTATTAGCGGGAATCTTTCTGATCATTCTTCAGATAGTGAATCGAATGCTTTTGAATTCTAACGGCTTATTTATTTTTATAATACTGTTCTATGGAGGAGTATATTCAGCGATATATATTTTATTTGACAACAATATAAAAAAATACCCGAGAAGGGTTATTCGATCGATATATTTACTAGGCATAGACATGGTATTAACATACTACACACTAAAAGGATCGTTCAGATATAAATTTTTAGTACTGTAGCCTTGCTATGAATAAAGCGGATTTGCAACAACTATATTTTTATCTCTGATTGTTATGCTGGGAATAGTTCGGATACGAAGATTATTACCTACAGAAGTTATTAAGGGGCTAGCGCTGCCCCTGACGTATTCATCAGCATTTTTTGTGATATTTCTGGCATTATTTGGAAAAAATGAATTCGGGATATACTTTCTTGTTTATCTTTTACCATTAAAAAATGTCAGGGATAAATTACTTTCGTTTCCAGGTGGCAGTGACATTATAGATTGGGTACTTTTAGCATTATCAATCACCTTACTGTTTAAAATATTTTCAAAGAAAAACCAAATCATATTATGTTCGAAAACCCGTAATATCATAATTGGTTACATATTCATTACAATGGTATATCTTTTCTGGGGATCATTCTATTTCGGGATCGATTTACCAATAACAATGGGAAATGATCGATTAATAAATTGGAAAAACCATATCATCCTTCCACTGCTGTTCTTTTTAACATTCCACCATGTCAGCGAAAAAAAACAAATAAAGGTTGTAGTGATATTAATTTTTATTTCACTGGCATTCGTCAGCAGGCACTACCTGTCAACTGCCCACACTTCCGGCCATTTTTTATGGGACAGGCGAGGTTCGGGAATTTTCTCGCATTTAGGGCCCAATGAATTAGCGGCGTTTCTTTCGAACTACTCGATAATAGCTTTAAGTTTCTTCTTTTCTGAAAGTTCGAAGTTATTTCGTGGAATGTGCGCATTTTTATACGGGTTTACGGGTCTCGCTATCCTGTTTACTTACTCTCGAGGAACATATATTGCGTTTATGGTAAGCAGCATATTCATAATTTTCATCAGAAAGAGGGTCCTGTTAATCGTCCTGTTGGTGATAGCCCTTTGCTGGCAATTATATCTACCGGATACAGTCGTCGAACGGATAGAAATGACCAGACAAGGAGGGCAGCAAACATTTGAAAGCTCCTCAGCTGGAAGATTGAAATTGTGGACCCATGGAATCAAACTGTTTTTAAAAAACCCCTTGGGTTATGGTTACAATACAGTTCATATGTTGGGTTTTGTGAATTATCATGAAAACAGGAAAAACAATGATCCTCACAACCGGTTTGTGGAGTTTATGGTAGAAATGGGCATAGTTGGAATAGCATTGTTTACAGGCATACTCTACTATTCCTTTCGAAGCGGATGGTATCTATTTAAACAATCGAATGATTTTTTTTATCGGAGCTTAGGTTTGGGATTCAGCGCGTGTGTCATTTCTGTCGCAATTACGAATATATTCGGAGACAGATGGTCCTACGTTGAAGTAGGATGTTATTTTTGGGTTGTCTGGGCATTGGTAGAACGCGCGCGCACCGCTGCAACAGAATAGGCATATCCGTTTGATCATACAGAGGTGAAAGTTGTTGGCAGTATTCCAGATATGCCCCATCAGGACGCCCCTTTCAATTTAATGACGACAAATGTATCTCTTTGATTCAATCCGAAAGAACTTGAATAACGACTTGAATTCGCTTCCTGTTAACACGGGCATAAATCTTAACGCCAATTTAAAAATAAAAATTTTATTCATTATCGATGAACTGATAACATTTGCCGGCACAGAAAAACATTTGTATGAGGTGGCGAATAATTTAAACAAGAACAAATTTTCTGTCGTAATAGTTGTTTTTAAAAGCAGTGCCTCTGTCGAATCGGTTTTCAAGGATAGCGGGATAAATTTATTCCGATTCAACCTTGAAAAAATTTACGGAAAGCAGGCATTCTTTACTTTTCTTAGCCTTGTTCGATTTATCCGAACCCTAAAGCCTGATATCGTCCAGACATTTCATTTTATGTCGGACACCTTTGGTTTATTGGCCGCAAAAATTGCAGGTGTCTCAAGAATTATTTCAAGCCGCCGGGATATGGGGCATTTAAAAAGCACTCGCCAACTCATATTGAACAGATTTTGCAACCCCTTTATCCATCAATTTATTGCCGTTTGCGAGAATGTTCGGAATCAAATCATTAACCAGGAAAAAATTCCATCCAGGAAAATTGTTACAATCTGTAACGGAATTGATTTCAGGAAATATAACACCGACCAACCCGGAGCAACTTCCTTCCGGAACCCAAGTAGTATCGCCTCCCCGGCATTTGTAATAGGTACGATATGCATGCTTAGAGAAGAAAAAGATGTTTTTCTGCTTCTCAAAGCTATGACACAATTAAAATCCATAATTAATAACTTTAAAATTATTATCGTCGGTGAGGGCGAGCAAAGGCATGCGTTGGAACAGTTTGCTGAAAAAAACGGTCTGTCGGAATTAACAATTTTCCCCGGTTACGTATCAGATGTGTCAACGTATATCGAAATTTTAGATGTTATTTGCATGACACCCAAAACGAATGAAGGATTTTCGAATGTCATTCTAGAAGAAATGGCGATGGGAAAACCAGTGATTGCTACTGATGTCGGAGGCAACAAGGAACTCGTAGTACATGGTGAGACAGGATTTATCATCGAACCTAATAATCATGAAGCGTTGGCACACTACATTCTGGAATTGTACCGCAACCCGGGTTTAAGAAAAGACATGGGAATAAACGGAAAAAAAAGGGCTGAGATGCAATTCCCTCTGACATTAATGATAAAAAAAATGGAAATATTATATGAAAATAATATCAAATCGAAAAGATAGAAACGCATCAACAAATAAAAAAAACAAGCTGCAGCATGTACCCTAAACCAAAAAAAATACTTCAGTTGATCAGCAGTGCAGGAATTTTTGGGGCGGAAAATGTATTGATCGATCTTTCTATGGAGTTGAAAAAGTCGGGACGCTATGATCCCATTGTTGGCGTTTTTGATAATTCGCAAAACAGGCATATTGAATTATCAGGAAAAAGTCGTTCAATGGGTGTGCCCACAATTACTTTCCCATGCAGGGGAAGAGTTGACCTGAAAACTGTCTCCAGCATTGCACGATTTGTCAATAAAAACCAGATCGATATAATCCATAGTCACGGTTATAAATCGAACATCTACAGTTACCTCTCCGCAAAACGAACGAATTCCCGCCTGGTAGCGACCTGTCATAACTGGCCGAGCAAAGCATTAAAAATGAGATTTTATGCACTCCTTGACAGGTATTGCTTACGGAACTTCGATATCATCTGCACTGTATCTGAAGGTGTTCGATTGAGGCTCATTGGCAGTCGTGTGCCCATGTCAAAAATCAGGGTCGTAATGAACGGGGTCTCGGATGATTTCTTTCTCGAGGAATCGCCCTCTTCAGGATTGAGGAAGCAATTGGGGATTTCAGAGACAGCTGTTGTTATTGGATCGGTGGGTCGACTATCTGAGGAAAAAGGGCATCGTTACCTGTTAAGGGCGTCAAAAACTATTTTAAAAAGTTTTCCGGAAACTGTATTTTTAATCGTCGGCGACGGCCCTCTCAAGGAACGCTTAAAAAACGAGTTCAACTCACCGTCAATCGTTTTCGCCGGATATCGGCAGAATGTGATGCCCTTGTATCGCTGCATGGATATATTCGTGCTCCCATCGCTGACAGAAGGTCTGCCGGTAGTATTGATTGAAGCCATGGCAGCTAAACTTCCGGTAATCGCCACCAATGTAGGTGACATTCCGAAGGTCATTGAAAACAACATTTCCGGCTTTTTGATTTCCCCCGCCCAACATGCCCAATTGGCTGGCAGAATAATTGATTTAATGCAAAACCGATCTATACGTGACCAGATTGGGAACACTGGTTATGAAGTAGTCAAACGAAATTACTCTACATCGAACATGCTTTATACATATGATTCGATTTATGACAGCATAGCAAGGGGTTAACAAAAATGTTCTGGAATATAGTGTTCTGGGCGTCCTTGGCTTTGATTTTCTATACCTATGCGGGTTATTCCATTCTCATAATTGTCTTATCATTTATCATCAGAACACCTTTAAAAAGGGACCATTTTTTACCTTTCGTTTCAATAGTTATCTCGGCATATAACGAGGAAAAACACATTCAATCAAAACTTAACAATTGTATTGAGCTTGATTATCCAAGAGATAAAATGGAAATAATTGTGGCCTCCGACGGGTCAACGGATTCCACTGACGAAATCGTAAAAAAATATGCAAAAAGCCACTCCGGTCTACAGGTCATTCTTCACCGTGTGGAAGGCAGACTCGGCAAGACAGCGGTTCAGAACAGTGCCGTAAAATTGTGTAAAGGGGAAATTATAATTTTTTCGGACGCCGCGTCCATGTACGATCGAAATGCCATAAAAGCCATGGTGAGAAACTACGCCGATCCGACAGTCGGCGCTGTAAGCGGTCGATATACATACGTAAAAAAAGAAGAGTCCTCCGCAAGTTCAGGAACCGTGCTTTTCTGGAAATTCGAAAATTTCATTAAAACCCGTCAATCAACAATAAAAACCGTCACGGGATGTTGCGGGTGCATCTATTCAATTCGGAAAAAGCTTTATACCGAGCTTCCGCCGCACATTATCAGTGACCTTGTTGAACCACTCACCATACTCAAAAAAGGTTTCAGGATTGTCTTCGAACCGGAGGCTCTTGCTGTTGAGGAGACGGCTGGGACTACACGAAACGAATTTAATATGCGAATACGGGTCATTGTTCGCGGGATGAACGGAATTTTATATATGCGGTCGTTATTAAACCCTGTGAGATATCCATACGTAGCATTCCAACTCCTGTCTCATAAGATTCTCAGATGGCTCGTTCCAGTTTTTTGCATTACTGCGTTTATTTCTAATATTTTTCTTGTGGACCGTTTGCCAGTATATTTGATTTCATTGACAGGTCAAGTAATCTTTTACCTTCTGGCAATAGTCGGTATCTGGTACGACAGTAAGCTTGTTCCGAAAAAAATTCTATATATTCCCTTGTACTTCTGCATCGTTAACATGGCCTCTTTAATCAGTATTTTCTATTTGATACTGAGAAAAAATGTCGTCACTTGGCAGACCAGCAGATAAATCCCTTCCAGATTTTAAGGAACGAGGATTTATTTAATTGCAAGAATATTGCGCCGGATGTTGGTTCATCTTCAAGGCGCGTCAGCTGTTTCATACTGTACGTCTGAGGCCGTTGAAGCAACGCAGAAGATGGGCCAACAGGCAAGCAAGAAATTGCAATTAAATTCGCGTTCCTAAGATCAGCCTCCTTAGCGCACTTGCAGAACAAAAAAAGATATAGTTGACCCTACCTCCATCAAACTATTCTGGAGTTTTGCCGTGAATAAAAAACCCAATATCCTCCTGATATCTGTCGATACGTTACGGGCCGACCATCTCTCTTGCTATGGCTATCCAACGAATACCAGTCCGCATATCGACCAATTAGCATCAGAAAATGTACTTTTTGACCAAGCGTATGCGACTGCCGGATGGACTCCGCCCAGTCATGCTTCCATGTTTACAGGCCTGTATCCATCTGAACATGGAGTGGTAAACAATAACCAGTTAGTCGAATCGATACCAACCATAGCGCAGATATTATACGATGATGGATATCACACTGGTGGATTTGTAAACAACAGCCAGGTAGGGCAATTAGTCGGATTTGACCGCGGGCACGAGACGTTTATTGAGGTCTGGAAAGGGCATCAATCGAATAACGTCTTTGAAAAAGCGGTACGTTACCTGAATCGTCAAACACATAAATTGACGGGGAAATACGATAAAGGAGCGAAACAAACCAATCGCCTGGCATTGAGATGGCTTGATCGCTATAGCAAAGGGAAAAAACCATTTTATCTATTTCTGCATTACATTGAGCCTCATAATCCGTTGAACCCACACCGAGAACACTGGAACAAACAGGCCACTTCCTGCTTTCGGTCCGGAATCAACTGGAAAAAAATACAGAAAATGGCTGAAAACCCACTGCGTTTTTACACAGATGAATGCACATTAAATCGAGAGGAGACAGATTATCTGATCAGTTTGTATGATGGCGAAATTTTCTATGTAGACCAGATCATCGGCGAAGTAATCAATTACCTGAAAATGAACAAACTGTACGAGAACACCATGATAATAATTACATCCGATCATGGTGAGCATTTTGGTGAGAAAGGAAATTTCTCTCACGTAAGCAGTTTGTACCAACCAATCATTCATATCCCATTAGTAGTGAAATTTCCCTACTTACTCGGTGAAAACAAGAAAATCTCCAGAAAAGTTCAACTCGTTGATATTTTACCAACAATTTTAGATACGGCTGGAGTCCAGATCCCTTCACAATGCCATATTTCCGGGGTGAATCTTCGAGAGGCGATTAATAATGCGACACCTTTTAGAAATCACATTATTGCCGAGTGGGAGGGACGAATTCCGTTTTTTATCCTCAATGAATTAGGATGTGATGAGAGTGACGAACGAGTCTCTCGATTTAACCATAAAATTTATACAATTATCGGCGACAGTCATAAATTCATCATGAGCGAGGATAAAGAGGAGCTTTACGATATTGTTTCAGACCCGTTAGAAGCCAATGATTTAATACAGGAGGATCCGGATACTGCAAAACGGTTAAAAATTAATTTACTGACCTGGCTTGATAAAAAGAATAGTAGAGAAATTCATCATAAACCATCGATAGTAGACGAAGAAATCATTCGTAATCTTAAAAGTTTGGGGTATGTGTAGCTTTATTCACACCAGTCAGATAAATTTTTATCCAGGGTGTTGCCAATGAATATAAAACAGAATGGAAAGCGAAAGCCCAATATCCTTCTTATAACAGTTGATTCATTACGAGCTGATTTTACAGGAGTTTACAACAAAGAAATCCATAAAAAAGGCATTACCAGAAACATAGATCAGTTCTCCGACAGGGGGTTTGTTTTTCAAAGAGCCATCGCTCATGGTCCCCATACCGCTTTAAGTTTTCTGGCCATGTTTTCCGGGTATTACCCATCTAAATTCGGCGATTGGTTCAGTACCGTATCGGAGAAACGGCCATTGCTTGCTGAAGTTCTGAAAAATCACGGATACGGGACGTATGCGTTTCATTCTAATCCGTATATTTCTCGCCATTTCCGGTTCGATAGAGGTTTTGATGTTTTTATTGACAATTTATCAAGGGGACAAAACGGTCTGGAAAAAATCAAGTTCCTTCTGTCGGAACCCTACGAGAGTATTGAACTGATACATTCCCAGGTCCAGATGCAAATGGCGAAACTTAAACAACCCTACTTCATGTGGGTCCATTATATGGATGTTCATGGGCCATATGTCTCAAGAACCGGATTTCGGTTGAACAACCATTTGAAGGCCAATTATCTATGGAAAAAGGCTTTGTCAAAACCAGAGCGAATAACACATAAGGAAAAAAATTATCTGATAGCTTGCTATCAAGAAAAAATCGCCTACCTTGATTCTCATATTAATCAACTTTTCGAGTTTGTGGATGTAGACAATACCCTTATTATTTTTACAGCAGACCATGGTGATATGCTTGGCGAAAAAGGCATGTTCGGCCATTCACGGATGCTGTACGACCAAGTCCTTCATGTCCCGCTCATTATAAAAATCCCCGGATATGATGAAAAGCGGTTTATCGCAAATACCGTTGGGCATATAGGGATATTGCCCTCAATTATCGATATTCTGGACATAGAGAATGAAATACCATTTCCTGGAAACAGTTTCGCGTCACTCCTGAAAACTTCCTGTGCTACAGATTTTAATGGAGCAGTAATCAGTGAAATCAGCAGAAAACATCTGTGTATCGAGAAAAATTCATGGAAATTGATACTTGATCTGAAGAAAAACAAAAAAGAACTGTTTAATCTTAATGACGATCCTTATGAAGCAGAGGACGTCCACGCACAGCATGGTAAAAAAGTACAGGAACTGGAAAACCTGTTAAAAGCCCACATCCGTGACAACCAATCCAACGATATGCCTTTTAACCAGAACAGATCGAATAAAATTATTGAAGAGCGCCTGAAGAGCCTCGGTTACATTTAAAGGTCTTAGATAAAAAGCCAATGATTGTACTTTGCTACCATAGAATTGTCAGCGATTATATGGGCGACCTTTCCGGACCATACCACATCCGCAAGCAAACATTCGAAAGACATATCAGGTTGCTTCATGAATTGAATATTAATGTTGTCTGCTTGGGTGAAATATTTCGAAAAAGTTCATATCCCACCCTTCCCTCCGAAACCACAGCCATTATAACTTTCGATGATGGACATGTAAGCAATTATACCCTGTCTGCTGAAATTTTGACTGGCTATCGACTTAAAGCCACCTTTTTCATCACAACTTCGTTAATTGATTCGGGCGACGATTGGTTGACCAGTTCTCAATTGAGAGAAATGTCAGCAAACGGCATGGAAATTGGGTCTCACACCCATTCTCACCGCTATTTAAATGAATTGAATGATGGAGAAGTTACCAGAGAGCTATCGATTTCTAAAACTATTCTTGAGGGCATTACGGGTCAGACCATTGAATATTTATCGTGCCCTGGCGGGAGATATAAAACTGGAATTGCGAAAGTGGCCAAAGAGTCAGGCTATACTGCCATATGTACTTCAAAACCAGGTGTAAACAGGAAGTTGGAACGCTGCCACTCGCCGGTTGTCTTTTTGGAAAGATACATCTTGCGAGGTGATATAACGGATAAGTGCTTCAAAAACATTGTCATGCGGAAAACGTCCACTCATATTGCCAATGCTGTTTACATATTAAAAAAACTGGCATGGTCTGTTTTGGGAAACGAGACGTATTACTCAATCTGGGAAAAACGCAACCTCAAAAGTTGAGGCAATACATGAGAGTTACATTCTTATGGCATTGTACTTATCCGTGGGACATACGGATTTACAAGATGATCCGCAGCTGCATGAAGTGTGGGTTCACCGTTGATATAATTTGTAAAGGCAAAGAAGGATACCCCAGGCGCGAAAATACGAACGATTTTTCGATATACCGGGTTGGAAAGCATGACACAAAACTGGGAAAAATTCTGAGTTATCCACTGTTCTTCAATCGCATCTGGTGGAATGATTGCTCTGAGATCCTGTCCAGCCGGTTGCCGTCGCTTCTGATTGTTCGAGATATTCCGTTGGCTATGACAGCTATCTGGCTCGGGCGAAAATTTAATATACCCGTGATTCTGGATATGGCGGAAAATTATCCCGCCGCCCTGATTTCTTATAAAAATCCGCACTATAAACCTTTTTTAATTTTCAATGCAGTCCTCCCAAGATGTTACGAGCAGGTAGTGGTCAACAGGATTGATCACATAGCTGTAGTCGCAGAGGAACAAATAAAACGATTGGGAAACGTAGGGGTACCTGAGAGGAAAATAAGTGTCATCCGCAACACACCCGATTCCAGCTTTTTCAACAACGGCAAGCTCTCGAACGGTGAACTGCCGGTGTCTTTTAAACAGGTCAGTCCGATTATCCTTTATGTCGGCAAACTGGACCCTCACAGAGGTGTCGATATCCTCATTCAGTCTCTTCCAATGATACAAAAAGCATATCCAAACGCCGGATTGCTTTTGATTGGCGATGGTAAATTCAGACAACAACTGGAGTGCCAGGTGAAAGAACTGCGTCTAAAAAATCACGTCTTTTTCACCGGCTGGGTCGATCATACTCTTTTACCGGCTTATATCAAGATGAGCACGCTCTGCTGCATCCCACATTACAAGAGCGAGCACACCGACACCACTATTCCGAATAAATTATTCGATTATATGGGTTTTGGGAAACCGGTTGTTTCCTCAAACCTTTCTCCGGTTTCTCGCATTATCAAAGCCACTGGAAGCGGGGTGTGTTATGAAGATAAAAATTATAAGGCCCTGGCGCAATCCGTTATCCGCACTTTAGAAAATAATGAAATTGAGAAGATGAGTAATAACGGGATGGAATGGGTTAAAAAAACCTACAACTGGGAAACCGATGGCCATAACTTTTTGACAATGTTAGAAAAATATCGAAAATAAGGAGATCAATTTTGATTAAGGTCGGGGTTATTTTCGGAACTAGACCGGAAGTCATAAAGCTTGCGCCTGTTATACTTGAGATGAAAAAATATCCGAAGCGCATTATGCCTGTTGTCATAACGACTTCCCAGCACAGGGAGATACTGAAACAGCCATTGGAATTATTTGATATTACACCTGATTTCGATCTCGATATCATGAAATCCGACCAGAATCTATTTGATGTCAGCACAAAAATACTGACCGGCATCAAAAACATATTATACCAGACATCTCCGGATATCATACTGGTACAAGGGGACACCTCCACTACTTTCCTAAGTGCGTTGGCCGCGTTTTATCTCAAGATTAAAATAGGACATGTTGAAGCCGGTTTACGGACCCAGAACAGGTACAATCCCTTTCCTGAAGAGATGAATCGACGACTGGTGGGTACACTTGCCAATTATCATTTTGCTCCAACCGACCTATCGAAAGGCAACCTGTTGAAGGAAGGAATTGACGAGAATCGAATACTTATTACAGGAAACACATCCATTGATGCTATTCAATGGGTTATTGACAACATCATTCCAAACACGTGTTGCCACCTTGATAGCAGATTTCCCTGGCTCAACTCACAGGGAAAACACCTGTTGGTCACGACTCACAGAAGAGAGAGTTTTGGCGATCCGATTTGGCAAATCATGTTAGCTTTGAAATCAATTTTGATACGCCACCCGGATGTAAATATAACTTTCCCTGTCCACCCCAATCCTAACGTTCGGAAGGTAGTTTACGAACATTTAAACGGGATTGACCGAGCGCATCTGATCGACCCTGTCCGATACGATGAATTTATCTATCTGATGAAACGGTCTCACTTCATTTTGACTGATTCAGGTGGAATTCAGGAAGAAGCTCCTTATTTGGGCAAACCCGTTCTCGTGTTAAGAGACACAACCGAACGTCCGGAAGCGGTTGCCATAGGGGCTAATCATGTTGTGGGAACAAACCACGATGATATAGTTCAGGCAACGGAGAACCTTCTGGACTGCTGTTTTAAAACTAAGGATGGCAAGGGTAACAGAACACCCTTCGGCGATGGTACAGGTTCAACGATCATTGTCAACTGGCTTTTACAAAATTTTCAACCAACCCCCCTCATAGACCTTTCTATAGCTAATTAATCGATTTCAAATCCTTTTCCAATGAATTCATCGAACACTTATTTTATTATTACCGTTGATACTGAAGCTTACAAGGTGAATAATGAAGTCCCACGCTTTGAAGATCATATATATGGCGCTATAAACGGTGATGAATGGGGCGTTAGAAAAATTGTCGACACATGCGACCATTATAATGGGAAATGCACTTTCTTTATCGATTTCTGCATGCATCATCAGTATGGTGAATCGCCCATCAGATCACTCTGCGAATGGATAGATGCCAGAGGCCATGATGTTCAAGTTCACGCCCATCCAAGCTGGATCCCTGAAACAGGTCGCCCCCTGCTCCATTTATATCCCTATGAAATTCAGTGTCAGATTATTCAAGAGCTGAAATTGCTGTACGAAAAATTTCTTAACAGGCCGCCACTGGCCTTCCGGGCTGGGGCATATGGAGCAAATTTTGATACGGTACGGGCACTCAGTAAAAATGGATTTCAAATCGACTCATCCTATTTTTTCAATCACAAGAACTGTGAACTAAGCAAGCATCTGGACAACCGTTACTATAATAGAGCATTTCAAATTGAAAAACTGATTGAAATGCCGATAACAGTCTACTCGCTTTTCAAAAAACCAGATAAAAAAAGCAAAATCGATATTAATGCCTGCTCTTACACAGAAATGAAATACGTTTTCCAAAAACTGATAGAAAACCCTCACGTCTCATATGTTATACTTTTTTTACATAGTTTCAGCTTTATAACCCAGGGGAATAAAGTGGGAATGATCAAGCCGGATTTACTGTCATTTAAAAAATTCGAAAAGACGCTTAAATTTCTCAAATCCAATAAAAATGCTGAAATAATTTGTATGAATGATTTTTTTAATTTAGTAAAAGGAAGCTATAATAGCCCAGTCAACGGTGACGATATTGTCTCATCCCGTCCATGGATGTTAATTCCTCGATATTTGGGTCGCCTTATTCAACGCCTGTCCACTAACCGGTTGTGCAATCGCCTGGCGTGGAGGACTCCGGGAGTTTGCCAGACTCCGGGGCATATGACAGACAATAACTGAAACAGTGTTGAAACAATCACCACACCCCCCGTTTTCTCAACGTGGTTCGGATTCATCAAACATCATTCTTCAGTTCATCAGTTCCGGTTACCGGTAAATTACAAGGCAGGTAATCTGAATTACAGTTCTTGTATGGCGAAATGTAATAACGGTGTCCAGTTCATTTGATAAAAGTAGATGCTGATAATCTGAATCAAAAAGGGCGCTATCCAATCCCCATTAGTTTTTAAAACATAATGTTACATTGATTCATAAAGACCGGGAATCAATTGCGACAATGCCGGAATCATCCCCGCAGAGACGCTGAAATCCTCTGGCAATGAAATTGCATAATCCAAATAACAACTCGAGATTCCAGTTACCTCGTGCTGAGGTTATTTCAAACGCATTGAGGTAAAAATGTTGTTATCAAGGAGGGAACAAGCCACCTCAGAGACACAAAACCACCACCATTTTTCGGCATGTAAGGCCTTGACAGGTCCACCTGCTTCCCAAAGGAGGTACGAATCAGAAATGGGAAAAAGAGGATAAACTTGTTAACAATTCTTTTTTCAAGAATTAAAATTAAACCCCCTGATAATCATTACAATTGAAGCTGTCTTCCAAATGATTGCCCCCTTTGACCTGTGTCATCAGTTTAATTTGAAACAGATTCGAAAACGCCATTGTTCTACGTATTCGACAAACTGCCTAACTATTTTGGGAAATATAAAGTATGTATGGTTTTAAAAGTGTAGTTAAGGTTCTGTTTATTTTCATTGGGTTAACGTTTATCCCTTCCATAGTTCTTGCAAAGCCGGTTGTTATTTTTACGGATATTATATCTGGTCCGAACACTGGCGGAGAAAATAACAACGGAATTTACCTATCCATATTTGGTACTGGATTTGGCGAAACAGCAGGGGATTCCACCGTAACCATTGGTGGAACGCCAGTTGCTTCGATCAAATACTGGGGACCGGCCCAATACGGCAGACCCGATATCCAGCAAATCACCGTTCAGCCCGGGCCGAATGTAGTCGGTGAATACCTGCCCGTTCAAGTTGTTGTTGACGGAAAACCATCCAACAGTAACATAACGTTCTCTATCAGGGACGGGAACATTTATTTTGTCTCGAAAAGCGGCAACCAATCTAACTCGGGTTCTTACGATAGTCCCAAACGATACATCGAATCAGTGTTTAACCAGACAATGGGCCCCGGTGATGTAGTCGTTATCAGGGGTGGGTGGTATTCCGACACAGGTAGCGGTTCAAACCTCTGCCGGATGGATACATCAGGGACACTCGATGATCGCAAGATGGTTATGGGCTACCCCGGAGAAGAGGTCGTTCTTTTGCCACCTGATGGTTATAGCGCTTTCCGGCTCTATTCTTCCAAAGGGTATGTTGTCATCTCCAACTTAAAAGTTAACATAAACGGTGGAAGGCCTGGCATCCAACACCCGGCCTCCTATACCAGAATCGTCAATGTGGAAATTACCGGACTTAAAGCAGGTGGGGGTGGTACGGCCGCCATCGAAGGTGACATGAACAACTCAAAAATACTTGGGTGCAAAGTTCACGACAACGCGGGCTCCAAGTTGGACCACGCGATATACGTTGACAACAATTACGATTCATTCGTCAGTAATAACGAAATCGCGTATAACCATATTTACAATCAGATCGGCGGCAGCGCGATACAAATATATACCGGTGGAGATAAAATAAATAAATTTGACAATTTTGAAATCCATCACAACCTGATTCACAGAATCGACAGAAATGGAATAGCGTTAGGAGGTAATACCAGAAATAATATGTACGTTTATAACAACGTACTCTATGATATTGGTGACGCCAGCGATACCGTTGGTCATGGAATCAGACTGAGTAGCGGTTATCTCAATAACTGTAAGGTATATAATAATACTGTATATGATGCAGAATACGCCACTTCCAGAGAAGGTGCATCGATAGCGGAAGTAAAGAATAACATTTTTTATGTATTGGGCGGACAGGATTATCTTAACGGAACCGATACAGATATTACCTATCAAAATAACTTATGGTACGGCGCAGGTGCTGCACCATCCGTAGATACCCTGCCGGTTAACGAAGACCCTGGTTTTTCCAATGCCCCCTTTGATTTATCCATAGGTCCTAATTCACCGGCAAAGGATGTCGGACTGGATGTCTCTGAGATTGTGAATGATGACCATCTGATCACTCCACGGCCACAAGGCGCCGGTTATGATTTAGGGGCTTATGAGGTTATCGAAGATGGAGGAGTGACTACAGGACCGGAAATCCAGCTCTCAGCGTCAAGTCACGACTATGGGTCCGTGATAATACAAAAATCTGCCGAGTGGCTCGTAACTATTAGCAATAAGGGATCGGATACTCTTATCGTTAATGGAATCGTTTCCGATCATCCCGATTTTACCGTTACGCCCTTTGAGATGCCGCTTACCGTTACGGCAGGCTCAAGTGAGAATGTAGTAATAAACTTCAAGCCATCCTCCAACGGGCTGACAAACGGCAAAGTAACTGTAAACAGCAATGATCCGGATGAGTCCATATTGACGATTTATTTATCCGGAACAGGAATAGAGCAGGATACTGCTGCCCCCACAGCAGAAGCGGGAGATGATAAAAACGCCATTGTTGGAGTCTCTGTAGCATTTGATGGGAGTGCGTCAACAGACAATGCCGGCATATCAACCTATCACTGGGATTTCGATGCCAGCGATGGCATTCAGATTGATGCAGTTGGGAAAACGACAAATCACATATATGAAACGGAAGGAACCTATACAGTTACGTTAACCGTAGATGACGAAGCAGAAAACGGTCCTGTCTCCGATACGTTAACGGTGCTGGTTGAAAAAGCCGGCGGGACAATCACTCAAATTTTCGGAGATTCATCGGATTCAAACATTTCGGGAACCATTTCAGACACGTTTATTGATATTGGGAACGGAAATATTAATTATTCGACCGATTCCCAGAATATGATAGTGTACACGTGGCCGGACAACAGTTCTGCCAACAGGATCGTAATGAAGGTGGATATCTCAGCCATCCCGACAAATGCGACAATACTCAATGCCGAACTGTTGCTTTACCAGTACGACAGTGACGGAGACGGCACGGATCCGATGTATGACACATCCATACATAAAGTTATCAACCACGACCCTGTAATACCGAAATGTACGTGGAATACGTACGATGGACTCAATGAATGGACAGGCGGCGCGAACGGTGGATTATTGGATATGACCCCGCCAGTCTCCTCTATGGCTTTAGACCAAAATGCCGGCTATAAGTCGTGGAATATTACCGGCATGGTACAAGAGTGGGTTCCTGATCCTTCCACGAATTTCGGGCTTATTATTGAAGCGGACGGCAGTTCGATCAAAAACCGTTTCCGCAGTTTCAGACCCTCGGAATATTCGAATCAGGACCAGAGACCAAAACTTGTTGTAACCTACTCGACAGGAGGAGATCAGGACCGGCCTGCCCCACCCACAAATCTCAGAGTCATCAGTGTTTACCCGTAAGCACTTCTGCCAGCCCGTTTTCCGCTGAAACGCGTTTGTAATGTGAAGTGTTTTTTCTCATGGTCCTTTTCAATGGAATGCAACCATGGAAAAAACACTTCAATTCAAACGGAGTAACGTTAGACCGTTTTCTACCAAGGCTTCTCTAAAAACCACCCTATCCTTCACTCGTTCGCTGACCGTCTGTGCCATTTCCGACAAAAAGGCGCCACCAGTTCCCCGCTGGACCATTCTGGAAAGTTTTCTCAGAGTCGGCAAGAATCATTAAAAGATGAATAGTTCGCGCGGCAAATTTTCGAACGATTATTTATATTGGATCGCACTAATACTGCTATCTGCTTTAGCGTACTATGAGACTTTTATCTGGCTATTTAACCGCTTCACTGCCCAGGATTCGTATTATTCTCACGGATTTTTAATTCCTTTGATTTCGATTTATATCATTTGGAAAAAGAGTGGATCTGTGGAGAATCAACAATGCGTCTATAATTGGTGGGATCCTGCTGTCTTGGTGGCGGGACTGGTCCTTCATGCGATTGGTACTGCTGTTCACATTTTTTTTATTTCAGGCATTTCATTGTTTATATATATTTTTGGTCTGTCCATTTATTTATTTGGAATAAAAGCCACTCAGACTTTTCTTTTCCCCATTTGCTTCCTGATTTTCATGATCCCCCTGCCTCTATCAATTGTATCGGCAATTCTACTCCCGATGAAGGAAATCGTATTGACGATTTCTGCTGAAATCATCCGCTGGATGCGTATCCCGATCACGGTAGACGGATTCAACATTTATCTTGAAAACTGCACGATAATAATAGGGAATCCTTGTTCGGGGCTACGTTCACTGATTTCATTTACTGCCATGGGAGCATTAATTGGGTATTTCTCAAGTCTGAATTCTCTATATATTTCTCTCATGATTGTTTTATCGGTTCCAGTGGCAATAATCACGAATATCTTAAGAACGATTTTTCTCATTCTGACAGCCGAATATTTCAGTATTGACATAATATATCCGGGACACTGGTTTCATACATTTATCGGCATAGTGGTATTTCTTGCAGGTATGGGAACGATGATAACTTTCTCCAAGGTCATCCAATGCCAGCGATTTCATTTCGATTAAAATATGTCGTAGCAGTTTTAGTCATAACGAATCTGTTTATCGTATATCACAGATATGTGATTTCAAAATTACAACCAAAACTCAATTTTGAACTTCCTCTGATTGTTGGTGACTGGAAGGGGGAAGAGGAAAGCGTTTCCATTAAAAGTTACCAAATACTTGAAGCCGACACTGTCCTTGCAAGGACATACAGTAATGAGGACAAATTGATCGGGTTCTCTGCCGTATTTTACTCGGATAATCAGGTTGGATTCCATAAACCGGAATCTTGTTCCGGTGGCATCGGCAGAAAAGTTTTTAAAGAAGGCGTTGTTGAAATCTTTTTAAATAAATTAGGCAAAACGATTAAGGTGAATCAGTTAAAAATCAGAGGGCAAAAAGGAGAAGGTATTTTATTATATTTTTATAAAGTGGGCAATTACTTTTCCGAGAGTTATTTAAAGGTTCGGATAAGAATGTTGCTAGATCAACTGCAGTTCAAGGCTTTTGATGTCTGCCTGTTTCAAATTTACTCTCCGGTCAATTTTAAGAATGATGAGAGCGCCAGGACTGATTTGAATCATTTCCTGAACGACCTCGCGCCTTACTTGTAGGATACATTTTCAAAAGAAAATGAAAATCAGAAATAAAAGCATTCGAAAAAGGGAGGCATGATGAACTTTAATAACCCGAAAAAAAATTTGGAACTGTCGCTGAACGATAAAATTGAACTGGCCAAAACCATTATAAAGTCAGCAATTCAACGTTTCCCGCAAAATCAACTATATCTTGCCTGGACCGGAGGAAAAGACAGCACAACGATGCTATGGCTTTATCGAGAAGTAACCAGGGAATTAAAAATAGAAATGCCTGAATCTATTTTTATTGATGAAGGGGATACCTTCGATGAAATATCGACACATGTTGATCAAATTAGGAATAAATGGAACATACGAATTGAAATTGTGAAAAACACTGATGTCAGTGACAAAGCCAATACAATCGGCGCTCACATCAATGTATCTGACCTGAACAAACGTAATCAAATGGAAATTAAAAAAATTGGTTTTTCTGAAAAACACTTTCCATTTGACCCCGAATCCTATGTCGGGAATCATCTAATGAAGACCGTGCCGATGAATATTTTCATAGAAACACACAATGTCAGCGCTCTATCCACAGCAATCCGCTGGGACGAACAGGATGCTCGCAAAGAAGAAGATTATTTTAGTCCACGAAAAAGTCCAGACCACATGCGAATCCACCCGATCCTTCATTTTAAAGAAAGGGACATATGGGATTTAACACACAAAAACAACATTCCGTTTTGCTCCCTTTATTATAGGGGCTATCGTTCTTTGGGGACAAAAGGATCTACCCACACAGTGTCCGATCTGCCTGCCTGGGAACAGGATTTGGAAAATAGTCCGGAGCGTTTGGGCCGTAATCAGGGAAAAGAGGAAATTATGGGACAACTGCGAGCCTTGGGGTATATGTGAACCAATACAAGACCACAGGGTTTTCAAAATCACTTCATTCCAGCCACTAAAGGGACCTGGATTACAATGAATTTGCTTAGAAAATTATATAAGAAAAAGAAAAATATGCGCACCGTCGTTATTGGTCTTGATGGCGTTCCCTATACAATGCTCAAAGACATGGCTGACCGCCAAATTATCCCAAAAATGAAATCACTTTTTGATAACGGTTATATAGGGCCATTAGAAGTAACGATCCCAGAGATATCATCAGTGTCCTGGTCGTCTTTTATGACCGGGGAACAAGCCGGAAAACACGGCATATTTGGATTTATTGACATTGCTCCCGAGTCGTTCAATCTATATTTCCCAAATTTCTCCAACTTGAAGTGTATTCCATTCTGGAACGCACCTGATCTGGTACAAAAAAAGGCGGTAGTTATCAATATGCCGGCTACGTATCCCGCTCAGGAAATCAACGGAGCGTTGATTTCAGGCTTCGTAGCTATCGACCTCGCCAGTGCGGTTTACCCTAAATCCCTTTTGCCCAAACTCCATGAGATTGGATACCGGATTGATCTGGATCTGAATAAATGTCGCCATGACCATGATTATCTTTTTGAAGACTTGAAGTTGACATTAAAAAAACGTGAACTTGCAATCGATTACCTATGGAAAGAAATAGACTGGAATCTTTTTATGGTTGTAATTACCGGCACTGACCGCTTAATGCATTTCCTGTGGGACGCTTACGGAAATGAATCCCATATCTATCATCAGGACTTCATTGATTATTTTAAAGAAATTGATGCTCTGGTCGGTCGGATTTACGATCGGTTTTCCAATCTGTCCGGAGATGGTGCGCCCAATCGCTTTTACATGCTTTCTGATCATGGTTTCACCAAAATCGAATATGAAGTTTATCTGAACCAATTTTTAAAAAATTGTGGCTACCTCACGTTTAAGCAACAGCGCCCGGATACTATTATGGAGATTGGAGAAGGGGCAAAAGCTTTTGCATTGGACCCATCGAGAGTTTATATAAATCTAAAAGGCAAGTACCCTGCGGGCACAGTCGATCAAGCTGATCTTTTTACGGTCAGAGAAGAAATAAAATCGGCACTGGAAGGACTTGTTTCACCATCAGGCGATCCAATCATAAAGAGGATCTACAGGAAAGAGGAGCTTTATCACGGACAATGCTTAAACCAGGCTCCCGATTTAGTCATATTGTCGAAGCATGGATACGATTTGAAAGGAAAAGTAAACGGAACGGAAGTGTTTGGTCATTCAGGGCTCCAGGGTATGCACACCCAGAATGATGCGTTTTTCTTTTCGGAAACTGGCGTTGCCTGTCAGAAAATTTTCAATGTAAAAAATGCGATAATTGAATCTTTTCAAGGCAATTAAAAAGTACCCTGACACAGACAACGATGCCTAAAAATTGAGTATGTATTACCACTTGGGTTTCCATAAATAACGGATGCCCGGGGCAAGTGCCAACAATGGATCCAGATCATGTCATATCATATAAATCCTGCAATCTGATTCTTCTTTATATCATCTGTTCAGCACTATCGTTCAGTTATTTCATTCCGGTATGTTATTCAGCAGGGATTACTTTAGCCTGGGATTCAAATCATGAACCGGGCGTTTCCGGATACAGACTATATTTTAAAACCGGCTCGTCAGGTCCACCATATGATGGAGTTGGGATCCTGGAAGGCGACTCCCCGATCGATGTCGGTAATATATTGAAGATAAATCTGAATGGATTGAATGCCCAAACAAAATATTATTTTTCAGTCACCGCCTATAATGCAAATGGGTTGGAAAGCCGATTTTCAAAAGAATTAATTTATGAGACCGCAGGCGATGGACCGCCATATGACAACCTGGGTCCAACAGCAGATGCCGGTGAAAACCAGACTGTGATGGAGAAAGATACTGTAATCCTGGACGGGTCAAAATCTTCCGATCCGGACGATGGCATCTTATCATACCAGTGGACTCAAACCGAAGGTCCCCAGGTTCTACCAGAGAAAACGTTCGCCGCTCGAATTGTATTCACTGCACCGACAGTTAAAGAAGGCGGTGAAGACTTGACCTTTACTCTCACTGTGACGGACCTGTGCGGTCAAATGTCAATGGATGCTGTAGTCATCCATATAAAACCGGACAGTAAGCGATCAGAATCTAATAAACAAAATGATGATGAATGCTTTGTTGAATCGATATCCAATTAGCTCGAATTGGAAATGATAACACTACTATCTCACCAAACACAGTCCGATTCCATAGCAAAATTACCTTTTTTCCCTTACCTAATTTCTATCTTTCTCGATAATCCAGCCCGAAAATAGTAGCTGATCTTTATAGGAACCAGGTGCACCCGAAACATGGGGGATTACAATGCCTCGAATTAAGATCACACTTTTATTCAGTTTTGTTTCCATCGTTTTATTAATCGGTTGTAAGTCGGATGAAGAAAAATCAAAAACATTTTTCAATAGAGGGAAATCGTATTTCGACGCTGGAAAATATAAAAGTGCCGAACTCGAATTCAGAAACGCAGTTCAAGTGGCCCCGAAATTTATAGAAGCATATATATATCTGGGTAACGCCTATCTTGAACTTGGAAACTTCCGTGCAGCCTTTGATGCATTTTCAAAGGCTTCACATATTGACCCCGACAATGTTTCGGCTCTCTTGAAACTTGCAGGCCTCCAAATCAATAATCAGGAGCTTAACGAAACCCGGAAAATTGTTAATAGAATTTTAAGCAAAGAACCGGGAAACCTTGACGCTTTGTTTTTATCTGCAAAAATTTATGAGGAGGGGAATGAATCAGATGAAGCTGCAGCTATATATGAAAAAATAATCCGGTTATCGCCTCGAGAAAGCCGGGCTTATTTGGCCATTGCTAATATAATGATACAGGCAGGCCGGTTAAATGAGGCAGAAAAATTAATCAAGCAAGCGACTAATGTGGAACCGGACGTAATGTGGCCCCGGTTGGTTCTGTTTAAATTTTACTTGACGGCCGGAGAATTCGATAAAGCTGAAAAAGAAGCAATTTACTTATTATCTGACATGCCGACAAATACGAACCTCCTCATCGCTATAGGCAATTACTATTTACAGTTCGGGAAAATACAAAAGGCAGAGCTGTTTTTCAATAATGCTCTTGAAATTGATCCTGAGAATATAGATTCGTACCTGGTAGTGGCGAAGCGATACGAGGCGGTGGGGCATCACCCAAAAGCGCTTCGCATGTACCATAGAGCCATGGAACTCATACCAGAACATATTGAAACGTTGCAATATTTAGCGCAATTTCACATAAAAAGGGGACAGCATGAAAAAGCCGAAAATTACGTTTCCAAAATGCTGAATCTGAAACCCGACAATTTTCCTGCACGGTGCCTAAAGGTAGAGTTACTTCTGCTTAGCAAAAGGCTATCCGATGCACTGCAAATAACTGACCAACTTATCAAGGAAGATCCGTCGTCCGGACGATCGCATTATTACAAAGGGTTAGCGTTCTATCACCGAGGTGATTTCCGAATTGCCAGATCATCACTGATAAAATCTATCGAAATAGACCCGGATAATCATAGTGCCAGACTCCTTCTGGCTGCAATCTATTCAATAACTCGTGACTTTGAATTGGCCGGAGAACAAATTGAATATGTCCTGCGCAAGATGCCATCGAGCTTCGAGGCATACTTACAACTGGGAAATCTTCATATGAATGCAGGCCAAATCAAGGAGGCTGGAAAAGCATATAAGACACTGCTTAAAATCAGACCGGAGCATCCTGTCGGCTACATCAAGATGGGCCGACTATACCTTTCAATTAAACGTTTCGACTTGGCCATGGCCAATTTCGAAAAGGCTCTTTCAATTGAGCCTGCGAATATAGACGCTTTCTCTGGGCTTATCCGTACTCACCTTGCAAAAGATGAGTATTACACAGTTATAGCCAAATGCGATGAACAACTAAAAAAAGCTCACGGAGACACGACCTTCTCATCAAAAATTCTTTATTTGAAAGGTATATCGCACGTCGCTCAATCGAATAAGCCCAAGGCGATTAATGCGTTCGAGGCCTCTTTGAAGGACAACCCCTACTTTATAAAACCCTACTATGCTCTGGCCGAAATTTATATTTCAGAAAAGAATGAGAATAAAGCAATCGATCAATACAAGAGAATTCTCGAAAAATATCCTGAAGAAATTTCGGTTCATATGCTTCTCGGGATTCTTTATGAGAACATGGTTCAGTTCCAAACGGCTGAAAGACACTACAGGGAAGCTTTGGAAATCGATCCGTTTTTTGCGCCTGCAGCAAATAATTTGGCTTATTTATTGGTTACCCAGAATAAAAATTTCAATGAAGCTCATGATCTGGCTCGAAAAGCCCGTGAACAGTTACCGGATGATCCCTACGTTATGGATACGCTAGGGTGGGTTTATTATAAAAAAGGACTCTTTGAGATTGCAGTTCAAGAATTTTACAACAGCCTTCAAAGCATCCCCGAAAATCCATTTGTGCATTTCCATTTAGGTATGACGCTGCTTAAACAGGGGCATATCGAATCTGCTAAGAATGAGCTTGAAACAGCATTAAAGCTTGATTCGGATTTTGGCGAGGCAAATGAAGCAAAGAGGGTGTTATCTTTGCTTTAAATCACGCCTCTGAAGTGGCCTACCCGAATTTTGATTTGAAGGTCGGAAGATACTATGAACCAAAAGACCGGAAAAATAAAGGCTCCAACATTTCAAAATGTTGGAGCCTTTATTTTTGAGCTACATCCTTTTCAGTATTTACTTTTTATCATTAAGGATAGGGAATCGTTTCCGTTTCAGACCCTCCCAAACTGCTGACTACAGCAACAGCTTCAGGCACTTCATAAACGCCTCTGAAGGTTTCCGCATATGTCTCAGATTTTCTTTTATACTTCAACTCACCCAACGCCTCCGAATAACCACCATAAAGTGCGATAGCCGTTAGAGTAACTTGTTCTTGAGATGAAGAACTGACTTCAACCACTAGTTTTGATCGGTTTGTATCATATGAGACCCGAATAAAGGTCACCACATCGCCACTCGAATTGACCGCCTCATTGGGATCGGTTTCACCAGGATCGAGACAGCCATTGCAATTGAGGTCTTCCTCGCCATCAAGCATTCCATCACCGTCGGTGTCACCGTTAACAGGATCGGTAGTTGTTGATGGATCCAAATCCTCCTGAAAAACAGATAGTTCTGTATCCGGTCCAATGTCATCCATCCCATAGCCTGATTCTGTGCCATCGAGGATGCCATCTCCATCTGTATCCGGACTGCACGGGTCTGTTTCCCCTACATCTACAAAACCATTTTGGTTCACATCTTCCAAACCATCTGAAATACCATCATCGTCTGTGTCCGAATCAATGGGATCTGTGCAGGAACTGGCTTCCAGTGAATCCGGCAATCCATCACCATCGCTGTCTGTATCAGCGATATCAGAGACATGAACAGTGCAACTATCTGAAGTTTGGAGCCCGCCGAAATCCGTTACACTCAGCAGGAAAGTCAGTACTTCTCCCTCAGGGCCGACGTCAGCTGCCGTAAAATCCGGCTGGACGGCAACAGGATCAGAGAGAATGACCTGTGTTCCGGATATTTGGGTCCATCTATATTGAGCAATGCCGTCATCAGGATCTGAAGACAAAGTTGCGTCGAGGATTACCAATGTACCTTCGTCCACAAATTGATCATCACCGGCATGGGCCACAGGCGGGCTGTTTTGCCAGGTAACGTTGACAATGCAGGAATCGGTCGATTGGAGGCCCTGGCTGTCGGAAACCGTCAATTGAAAGGAAAGCGAAACCCCTTCCTGGTTGACATCCGGTGCTATAAAAGTCGGCTGTGATCCAGAGGCATCTGAAAGAATAACCGCAGGCCCTTCAGTCTGCGTCCATGCGTAAAAAACAGTCCCATCATCCGGATCAGACGAGTTGCTCCCATTCAGCGTCACCACGTCACCCTCGTCAACGGTCTGATCCGGCCCGGCATCAGCCGCGGGGGGCTCATTGTTCCAGGTGACATTCACCACCACCGTGTCTGTATCCTGAAGCCTACCATTGTCGGTAACAACTAACTGAAAGGTCAGGGCTTCGCCATCTGCGGTAACATCTGGTGCTATAAACGTCGCTTCAGCCGTTGAGGCACCCTCCAGAGTAACCGGGATCCCGTCGGTCTGGGTCCACTGATACAAGGCGATTCCATCATCCGGATCAGTAGAATTTATGCCGCTCAAAATTACTGAAGTCATCTCATCGACAGTCTGATCCGGTCCTGCATCAGCCGTGGGCGGTTCATTGTTCCAAGTGACATTCACCACAACAGTATCGGTAGCTTGGAGGCCGCCATTATCGGTAACCGTCAACTGAAAGGTAAGCGCTTCACCATCGGCGATAACATCCGGTGCTGTAAATGTCGCTTCAGCGCTCGAGGCGCCCGCCAGAGATACAGTGGTCCCACCGATCTGGGACCACTGATACGAGATGATGCCATCATCTGGATCAGACGAATTGCTCCCATTCAGAGATACAGCATCACCCTCTCCAACGGTTTGGTCCGGGCCTGCCTCAGCTGTCGGCGCCTCATTGCTCCAGGAAACATTCACCACCACCGTATCCGTGCCCTGAAGCCCGTTGTTGTCGGTAACCGTCAACTGAAAGGTAAGCGCTTCGCCATCGGCGGTAACATTCGGTGCTGTAAAGGTCGCCTCTGCGCTTGAGGCGTTAACCAGAGAAACGGGGATCCCGCTGATTTGGGCCCATTGGAACGAGGCGATTCCATCATCTGGATCAATAGAATTTGAGCCGTTCAAAATGACAAGAGTCTTTTCGTCGACGGTCTGATCCGGCCCGGCATCAGCCATGGGCGGCTCATTGTTCCATGTGACATTCACCATCACCGTATCGGTGGCTTGGAGGCCACCGGCGTCAGTTACGGTGAGCAGAAAAGTAAGGGTTTCTCCTCCTGAGGTAACATCCGGCGCGGTAAAGGAAGCCGCAGCAGACGCAGCATTGGAGATATAAACCGGTGTTCCGCCGGTTTGTGCCCACAGATAAGAGGCGATCCCGTCATCCGGGTCTGAAGATGTTGCCCCACTTAATGTGACGTTTGAACCTTCAGCTACCGTCTGATCCGGCCCCGCCTTGGCGTTTGGCGGATCGTTCTCCCAAGTGACGTTCACACTGACCATGTCCGAATCTTTTGATCCGGCGTGATCAGTGACCGTGAGTTGAAAGGTCAGTACTTCACCGGTCAGGTTTACATCCGGCGCCGTAAAGGAAGCGATGGCGTTTGATGTGCCCGCCAGACTGACCGTGGTTCCGCCAGTTTGAGTCCAGAGGTAGGTTGCAATCCCGTCATCCGAGTCGGACGAAGCGGAGCCATCTAATGTAACGAAAGCCCCCTCATTGACAATCTGATCCTGGCCGGCACTGGCCACCGGGGATTTATTAAGACCGGTGACACTGATGACCACGGTCGCTTCATTGCTGTCTGCTGTGCCATCGTTAGAAATGTATGTAAAAAAATCTGTACCATAAAACTCTGCATTCGGCGTATAACTGAAGCTGCCGTCGGCATTCAGCGTCAGTGTGCCGTGGTTGACACCGGTTACTTCAAGCGCGGTCAAGAAATCGCCGTCCGCATCGGTATCGTTGGTTAACACGCCGCTTGCCGAATCTACTGTCAGCGTTTGGTCCTGCAGGGTATTGTAAGAATCATCGGCAGATAGTGGTGCATTATTTTCACCAGGTGAACTGCCTGCACCCGGCCCCGGTCCGGCCATGAAATTTTGTTCGATTTCAGACGTTCCCAAAGCACGGTCGTACACCGCAACCAAGCGGAATGTCCCATGCCAGGCCCGGTCCAAAGTCGCTTCGTTCCCTATATTGAAGGTGTCAGCATCATCCCAGTTGGCAAGGGTACCGCTTTTTACAAGCGATACCGGATGCTCCACACCATTGACATACAGGCGCTCAGTTGTTCCATCAAATGTATGTACCAAATGAGTTAATTCGGTGGAAAGAAAATTGTCGGTTGTTATAAGGCGTGGATTGTTTTTCGAATCTTTTCCCGTGTGCAGGAACCGAATCTCCAGGTCGTCCCCTACCTGTCCTATCACAAAATTTTGATTCCAAATATCGCCACCGATGGAAAGCATCCGTGACGGGCCGTCCTGAGTCAAATTGGCAGGAGCCAGCCAAACCTCAAAAGTGCTTTGATTTGAAGCCTTCAGTGCGTCAATCACTTTTGTCGAGGGTTCGACTGTTCCAATTTTACCTCCACTCATCACAACGCCGTTTTGCCCGACTGCCCATTCCATGCTCCCAGTGACGGTTAAGTCCATGGGCAAACCGATATTTGATTCATCGTGAATTACGGTGCCTCCTCCTTCAGTGAAAGGATAGTAGACAACAAGTCCGTTCTGTACGCGAACACCGGAAGAGATAACCGAAATACTGACCGTGGTTATGTCGCTTTCGGCGTTACCATCGCTGGCTTTGTATGTAAACGTATCGACTCCCAGAAAACCGGCATTCGGCGTGTAGCTGAAGCTGCCGTCAGCGTTCAACATCAATGAACCGTGGCTGACGCTGTTCACCTCAACGGCCGTCAGGGGATCGCCATCCATATCGGTATCATTGGAAAGGACACCGGGAGCCAATATGCTGAAGGTTGTATCCATACCAGCTGTATATGTGTCGTTGTTACCAATTGGGGTTTGGTTTAACGGCGGGGGCTCAAGTGTTCCGGTTTCAAAACTCACCTCAATAGAAAAATCGCTTTCAAGGTTTTCAGTATCATAAGCGGTAATAACTGAATGGTATACGGTATTTTCGCTTAATCCGGTCAGAGTGAATTCTGTGACGTTTCCCACATCGATCGGCGAATTGCCTTCCGATGCTTCAGTTCCATCGTAAAGCGCTCCCGGTGACCCGGTTTTGTAATACACCTTGTAACCGGCAATATCCGGTTCGGAATTGGGTTCCCATCCAAGAGTAACCTCCGCACCAAAAGTAATTACCGGCAGTAGCACACCAACAATACATGCAACCCAGAATGCGTAGGATTTTAAAACGGGTAAAGGTCGAGATTCGAGTTTCAGATTGATCATGAAGGAGCTCCGTTCTCAGTTTGAAGATTGGCTGCAGAGAGAAAGAGCAACCGCAAACGGAGCCTTAAGAGGTACGTCCGAGTGGCGTTAAAATAAAACCATCGGCAGCCCGGCTATCGTGGCTCTTTCGCTTTAGACCCGTGGCTTTGCGTCACCGTCTTTCGACGGTTTTGCCCTTTCGCTCAGATATGAAACAAATTTTCAGTGATAGTACAAAGCAATCTTAATGCCAGCCCCTGGCATCTTCTTTCAACCCGGTAATCAGAATCATTTTCGATTTCGATAAATTGAACCGACAATGCAAGCCTGTTAGCTTTTCTGTGCCCCTGATTTGGGTGTCACACAACGAACCAACCGGGCAAATTTTGGAATCATTTTATTTGTTCACTTGGATATGACAGGGAAATTATTTCGACTATTGAAACTCCAATGACAAAATTTGAAATCCATTTAAATCTGTGAAAAGATAATAAGGGTGTCTCGCCTTCACCTTCAGCCATATTGACTCGAACGTGCAGCGGAGTGTGGCTATAATCTGAAGGATTGGTCAACAATGGCGCAGATAAGCATTTCGAGTGTTGCATTATCTTGATGGCAGCACAAAAAACTATTCATCCCTTATTATTAGAGCGCATTATACGGATGAATTTTATTTATTGAATTCACTTCATGATTAAATTAAAGCAACCATGTTACCTCTTCTGCTAATTTTAGAAAAAGAAAAAGACTGGAGGGATTTCTATTTTAATACCTTTCAAAAGCACTACGAGATACGATTTATATCGGAGATAAAAGCCGCCTACTCGGAGTTAAAAAAATATCATTTCAACTTGGTATTCACAGATCTACAGGGGGGTGAAAAAAAAACGTTGGAATTGGTTCGATGGATATCATCAAACCAACCAGACGTACCGGTTATTGTAACAGGAGATTCTGAGAAAACGGAGCTTGTAGTACATGCAATCAAAAGCGGTGCATTTGATTTTTTACCTAAACCTTTTTCAGCTCAGAAGGCTTTGCTTGTCGCGCAAAAAGCGCTAAACGATCGCAGCCAAAAAAATGAAATTGATTATTTGAGACGCACTCAGGACACGATCTATAATTTTGATCAAATCATCGCCGTAAGTCCAGGCATGAAAGAAATCGTCAAAACATTAAAAAAATTTTCAACTACTGACGCTACCATTTTGATTCGGGGCGAAACCGGAACCGGCAAAAGTTTTTTATCTGGGACGATACATTTTAACAGCAAACGGAAAAGGAAACCGTTCATAAAAATAAACTGTGCCAATATACCCGAAACGTTGCTCGAAAGCGAACTGTTCGGTCATGAGAAAGGGGCTTTCACGGGTGCCGATAAATTAAGGGTCGGCAGATTCGAACAAGCCCACGGCGGAACGTTGTTTTTAGATGAAATTGGAGAAATGAGCCTGGACCTTCAGGCCAAACTGCTCAGAGTGTTGGAGGATAAATCTTTCGAACGAGTTGGAGGCGACCAGACGATCCATTCAGATGTTCGTGTAATAGCAGCAACAAACCGGAATATTGAAAATCAAATCAAAGAAAAAAAGTTCAGAGAGGACCTGTATTACCGGATCAATGTATTATCCATTACCCTCCCCCCATTACGGAAACGATCTGAGTGTCTGATACATCTTGCGAATTTTCTTCTTGAAAAAACATGCCGGTCTATTCCCAAAAAACTGATCGAATTCTCACCGTCTGTCATCGAATCGATAAAACATTATGAATGGCCGGGAAACATACGAGAATTGGCCAATACAATCGAGCGGGCAGTAATTCTCGAAGAAAGTGAAATAATCACCAAAAAAACTTTTTCGATTCCTCAACCAATTTCTCAAGAAAAGGACCAGAAAAGCAAAAAGCTTGCAGACCGTATTTCAATGGACGAAAAAGAAATTATTATAGAAACCTTGGATGAGTGTTTGTGGATTCAAAAGGATGCCGCCAGACGACTTGGAGTCAGTCCCAGATCATTAAACTATAAAATCAAAAAGTTCGGAATTACACATCCCAGATGGAGGAAGAACAGGTAATTCTTCTCCGGCAATTAAAGTTTACAAGTGCACTTTAAAGAGATTTTTAGAGAAAACTGCCGAACAACCCGTTAGAATTGACTTGATTGAGCCTCGTTCCAGAGGCTTTTTTATTTGGTTAAAAAGGGAAGAAAACAGTCTTGGCACTGCCTTTTAGAAATTTTACGACTCCGCAGTGTTTATTATCAATCGATTAGATCGAAAAAAAATATAAGGGCAGTGCAAAAGCACTGCCCTTACAAAAGACATGGCATGGAAGGTTTAGGACTGAAAAATGCTAAGGCCCCAGCAGCTCCACTTTAATGTCATCCCAGTATTTGCTGCCCAAAGAGTAACTCCACACCCCGATCTTTCCCGTAGTCAAACGGTCGGCACTGTCGTCGTAGGCATCGATCTGCCAGTCGGCAGGCTCCTCTGTGTCTTGTTCCCAGACGTTCGCTTTGATTTCAATACGGCTTCCGGTATCCTGAACGAGAATCTTAAACAGATACCAGGTATTGGTTGCCGGCACTACGCCGCTATCAGTGTCACCAGCTACCTTTGTGCCGTGCGGGGCCAAATGAAAGGCATTGCCGTTATAGCGGCGCAAGCGGTAATACCTGTCGGAGAATGGATAGTCGCTCAAAAACGTTACGCCAATGCCGCTCTTAAAAGAACTCATGCGCATTCGCCCGGTCAGCACGAATCCATCTGCAGCATCGTAAGCGGTGATCGTGTAGTGAGAATGAATGTTTGAAAGTGTTGAACTGGTACCAAAGGCGATGCCCCCCCCCACATCATAGGTTGCAAACAGGCTGTCATCCTCATCCATGCTGTTTTTGGCACCCGTATCCAACCAGCCCGCCGGATCCAAACCCGCCACGTCACCAAAATCCTCAAAATACGCATAGGAAGGCTCGACAACCGACAAGGTGGCATCATTGCTGCTCACACCTGCCGGATCAACATTGTTGAATACAATACAACGCAGCCTTTCACCGTCGTGGTCCGGGAAAATGGTCGCGGCTATGGTGTAAGACGAATCGACCGCTCCTTCGATATCTTCCCAGGTTGAGGTTGGGTCGTTCCATCGCTGCCATTGGTAGCTCAGAGGCGCTGTACCCGTTGCCACCACAGTGAATGTGGCCGCCTCACCTTCGGTGACGCTCAGATCCGCCGGGTGGGTGACGATGCTGGGCGGTTGGTCGGGCTCAGACACGGTTACCGTCGTATCCGTGGCGCCGGTGGCGCCCTCATTGTCAGTTACCGTCAAATGAACAGTATAAACACCGGCTGCAACGTAGGTGTACTGCCCCGAACTGCCCGTGGCAGTGTTGCCGTCACCAAAATCCCAGGCGTAAGCTTCAATGGTGCCGTCCGGATCAGATGAACCCGAGCCGTCAAAGTTCACGGTTAACGGCGCGGCACCTACGGATGGCGTTAACGCGCAGTTGGCCACCGGTGGCCGGTTGACGGGCTCCAGCAGCTCCACGGCCAGGTCATCCCAGTACTTGCTGCCCTCCCCCATGCTCCAAATCCCAATGGTACCCGCGGTCAACCGTGTCAGGCTGTCATCGTAAGCATCGATCTGCCAACCGGATGGTTCTCCAGAGCCCTCCGCCCACACGTTTGCCTTGATTTCAGTGCGGCTGCCGGTATCGATCACCTCAATCCTGTAAAGATACCAGATGTTGGCAGTTGGAATAACGCCGCTGTCAGCATCACCGGCCACCGTTGTGCCGTGCGGCGAGATATGAAAATCGTTGCCACTGTAATGGCGCAGACGGTAATAAATGTCTGAGTTCGGATAATCGCTCAAAAATGTCACCCCGATGCCGCCGTCGGAATCGCTCATGCGCATGCGCCCGGTAAATACAAACCCCACTGTCGCATCGCAGATTGCAGGGTCATAATGGGAATGAATGTTTGTCAACGTTGAGGTGGTGCCAAAGACCATCTCTCCATTGAGATCAAACACCTTAAACAAGCTGTTATCTATCGCCAGGCTATTGTTGGCTCCGGTATCCACCCAATCCGCCGGATCGCTTCCCGCTGCATATGTTTCGAAATTTTGGAAATAGGCAAAATCGCCCAACGAAACTTCGAGAGCCACCGCTGAGCAATTGGGTAGTTGTACCCCGGCAGGCGGATCCTGGCTGATTACTTCCCCGGCCGGTATAATGTCACTGGGGAAGTAGATTATCGTGCCCACTCTCAAATTGGCTGCGATAATTACCGCCTCCGCATCTGCCTGAACATTACCGACAACGTCCGGCACATCAATCATCTCTACCGGTTCACAGTAACCCTTACTGCAAAGGCCATTGATGAAATGCAGTTGAATTTCATTCAATTCAAGGGCTCTGCTGTAAACCGCTACTTCATCCAGCGTTCCGGAAAAGCGATAACCTCCGCTGAGATTCAACCAGCCGATATTAATCGGTGCGACCGCCGAACCAAATCCATTGCTGTAGGCTAATGTCATCGAGTCTTCAAGGATACCGTCAACGATAAGCATATTTGTTGTGCCATCCCGCACAACCACCACATGATGCCACTCTCCATCGATAAGATTTTTTGAGCCGTAGACGGCTGTCCCGACTTGTCCGGAGATGTCGGCGGTCCCGCTTTCACCCGCATTTGTATCAATCAAGTTGAAGACCGCACCGCCTTGAGTCGGGTAGTCGGTATTGCACCCGATGCCAATCCACCAATGCAGCTGGCTTGACGCATCATCCCTGCCGGCGATGACTTCGTTGGCGCTGGTGTCTGAACCGGAACACGTTTCGGTGCCTGGATCCTTTTTCATCCAGAATTCTATGGAAAAGCTATCGCTGCTGCCCCAGTCAAATGATGCGTCTGCAGGAAGGTTTAATCCTGTACCGGCACCTCGGCTGAAGACCTGCGCACCACTGACGATTCCCGTATCCGGCTCAGGGCAACTGCCGGCACACGTCCCACTGTTGCTGCTGAACAAGTCAGTATAGACACCGCCGCTGACTTCATCCAGCTTCAGGTAATGGGTCATATTTTCGGGACACGGCGGTGCCTCCTCGACGAGGATGGTAAATTCCTGAGGAACGGCAGCTTCGGAGTTGTAGGCATCTACGATAACATCATAATTTCCGATGTCACCGGCAAACCAGGTTATGATTCCGGTTGCACTATCGATAGTCATGCCCGGCGGCGATTGAGCCAGTCTATATTCAGGTGCCGGATACCCGACCGCGTCCACGTCATATGTGTAGAACCATCCCGAATAGGCCTGAATCAGCGGTTCCGATGTGATAAAGGGCTGAGCGGGTTCCGGAGGACCGCATACTGGCAGGATCTCGGTAAGCCCCATCGCGTCTTGATGATCGTTGCCGTACATCCAGACACCGGCCATTTTAGCGTAGCCCGCATCTGTGGGGTGGAGGGTGTCAATCATCTCGGTTGAATAGTTGATGTTCGCACCGCACTCCATATCCAGCAGGATAATTCGATCGCCATTGGCAATACGGTTTAACACCATATCTTCGACGTAATTATTGTAGGCGGAGGTCGAAGAACCTGTTGAGGCGTTAAAAATCGTGCCTGTGTCCAGCGAGCAGGTATCACCCTGGCGAGCGATAATACGCGAAAGCAAAACCACCGCATCCTTGCCTTGTCGAAGCTCATATTCGTCAACTTCATCCAGGATATTTGCGACAGCGTCCGCGCAGGCGGGCCCACTTGAACAAAGCCCATTTGTACCGATGTGAAGCAGGATGACATCAGGCTGATAATAATCCAGATACGGGCCGCCCGGGGGCGTTGGAGTCCCCGGGTAATCCGGCTTGGGGCTGATGCCCGTGTCCAGCAGGCTGGCAATCTGGTCGTCGGTGGCGCCGGGGTAACCGGCGTTGTCCGGATCAAAATACGGCTCGATGCCTTCACCGGCTATAATACTTCCGACAGAGTCGACATAATACCCGGCATCGGCCAGCATCCACCAGAGATGACTTCGGTAGCCGGTTCTAAGACTGGATGGTCGCGGATCACCGCTATAATTGTCGTATGTTATGGAATCACCGAGTTCCATCACGTTTATCGGTGAACTGCACCGATCCCGGTAATCCCGCCCGATATAGTAAAGGAAGCGAATCTCCGGTTCAGATATGGCACTGTTGTAGATGGCGACCTCATCGAGAATACCCGCGTAATAAAATCCGTCGCTGAGATTCAGCCAGCCGATATTGATCGGTTCGGTGGCGGAATCAAATCCGTCACTGTATTCGATGCTGATCTTGCTTTCCAATCTTCCATCCACGTAAAGGCGGTTTTCCTGCAATAGACCGTCTCTTTGGGCAACAACGAGATGCCATTCCCCATCGGTCAGGTCTGTTTCACCATAAATGGCGGTATTTTCCTCACCGGCATTTTTGTCTATGAGATTAAAAACCGCACCGCCCTGTTGTGGATAGTCCGAACGACATCCCACGCCAACCCACCAATGCAATTGGGAACTGACATCATCCCGGCCTGCGATGACTTCATTGTCGTTGGTTGTGGTACCGGAGCATACGTTGTCTTTTTTCATCCAGAATGCGACGGTAAAACTGTCACCGTTAAGCCAGTTGAAATCTTCCCCGGGCGCATTGATACCCGTTTGCAGAGAGCGACTGAATTCCTGGCCGCCTCCGAGTTTGCCAGCCACCGTCGGAATGGGGCAATTGCCCGTTGCCCGACATCCGCCATCGCTGCTCCCCACCATGTCCTCGTAGAACGAGGGCTCGGCCTCGTCGAGTTTCCAGTAGGCGGCCAGATTGACGTCGGTCGGCGGTACCGATGCTGAGCAGTAGCCTCTCCCTGCACCGTCGTTGTAATGCACCTGAATTTCATCCAAGGTCAGCGCCCGATTGTACAGAGCGATTTCATCAACGGCGCCATCGAAGGTGTATTTTTTATCCAGGCTTAACCAGCCGATATTGAGATCGACACTACTTCCAAATCCATCGTTGTAGGTTTTAGGAACCGCGCTCTTCTCCGCACCATCTACGTATATCCTGATATGAGTGGTCTCTTTCACTGCCACAATATGGTGCCAGAGATCGTCGTCGGTAATATCCTCGCTGCTCGTTGGCCAGCTACCGTTGCCACCGTTGTTTCCATCACTGCCGTCATTATCCAACAATACAAACATCGGCTGGCCTGATGTGTTCAGTCCAAGCCACCAGTGCAAGCCGGTTGAGCGGTCATCTCGGCCGATAATCACGTCATTTTCAGGAATTGGCTGAGGCAGCGGCCGTGTCATCCAGAGTTCGATAGAAAATTCGTCGTTCGCTCCCCAGTCAAAACTGCCATCGTCGGGCACATTGATCTCATTCGTACTCCCGTTGAAACTTCTGGCGCTGCCTAGGATACCGCCAACCCGTATCGGACAATCCGTACACGTGCCGAGGCTTCCACCGAAAGCGTCTGTAAAAGTACTCCCAACTGTGTCATCCAGTTTCCAATAGTGTTGCATACCGATGGGACACCCGGTCGGTCCGTCTACACTGATGGTGAAGCATTGTGTATCGATCAACTCGCCAATGCTGACTTCAACACATACATTAAAATAACCGGCGCTCGTGGGGAGCCATTCAATCAAACCGGTGTCCGGATCAATCGTCATGCCATCCGGCGCTTCGGTTAACGCATATATCGGCATCGGGTTGCCTGTGGCATTGACATCGTAGGTGTAGGGCTGCCCCACTGTCGCTTCTGTCGCTTCTGCAGATACGATCTCCGGCGCCACCGTTTCACAACCACCGTGGCCGGCAAGTCCGTTGGCATAATGGTGCTGAATTTCTGCAGCGGACAAAGCCCGTTCGTATATTGCTACTTCGTCGAGTTGACCGTCGTAGTGGTAACCACCGCTTAAATTCAGCCAGCCGATATTGATGGGAGTTGTCGTTTCAAAACCGTTCGAAAAAAAGTGACTCACAGCACCTTCTTCAATTCCGTCAACATAGATTCGAATCTGGTCGGATTCAGTTGTCCTTTCCCGAACAGCAACGATGTGATGCCATCCCCCAGCGGTTAAACTCGTCGCCCCTTGTACGACTGCAGAATCGTTATTGTTTGCCCACAGACTGAAGTTCGCAACGCCTCCACTGGTGACCCCAATCCAGATATGAGGATTCGGATGAGTCAGCCCCTGTCGACCGATAATGACAGCATTACCACTGATATCACCAGGCTCTGCCATCCAGAATTCAACCGAAAAACTGTCATCTACTCCCCAGTTCAGCCCATCTGCGACATCAACATTCAGCCCGGTGTTACCCGTTCGGCTAAATCCCTGTCCACCATTGACGATGCCTTCTCCTGGCAAAGGACATGCTCCAATGCATATTGCACTATTTCCACCGAAGGCGTCATCAAAAGTGCTTGGGCTGCCGATCTCATCGAGTTTCCAGTATGAGACCATTCCGCTCGGACAATCTCCCGCATCAGATACTGTGATGGTAAAACATTGGGTATCGGTTACATCATCGCTATTCACCTCAACACACACATCAAAATCACCGGCGGCCGTGGGCGTCCACTCAACCAAACCGATGAGCGGATCGATAGTCATTCCATCCGGAGCCTGTGTTAATGCGTAGGTGGAGGCCGGGTTGCCGATGGCATCGACATCATAAGTGTAAGGCTGTCCGACAGTAGCCTCTGCTACTTCTTGAGAAATAATTTGTGGCGCCACCGCTTCACAGCAACCATAACTGGCCTGTCCGTTGATGAAATGCTGCTGAATTTCAAGTTCGGTTAACGCTTTGTTGTAAAACGCCAGTTCATCGACGATGCCGGCATAGCGGTAGTTATGATTGAGTAAAATATAGCCAACATTTACCCCAACACTTTCCTCGAAACCGTCGCTGTAGTTATATGTGCCTTCATCAATTAAAACCCCATCCACATAGATCCGGTTCCAACTGTTGATACTTGGATCGTTATCGATGTATTCTCTTACGGCAACGATATGGTGCCATGCACCCAGATTGAGTTGCGGGCCCTTATTGCCAAGGTACAATCCATTGCCGGTTGTATCTCGCAGTTGAAACCCGACCTTGCCGCTATCGGTGCACCCAATCCACCAGTGCAGGTTTGTTGGCCCGCCGTCTCGGCCCACAATAACTCGGTTTCCCGAGGTGCTTTGGTCGGTCCACATCCAGTACTCAATCGAAAAGCTGTCCGTTTGGGCCCAGTTGAAAAAGGCGTCAGGGCCATCATCGGGAATAAGAACCTCATCATCGGTGCCGTCAAATTGCTGGGCATCTCCCACAAGTCCAATGACAGCTGTCGGGCACTTGGTATTGGTACAGTCGGCATCATTTCCGCCAAAAATATTGGCATAAGGTGCCGCCGATTCATCCATTGGATAATAGGCATCCGTACCATCTAAACAGAAAGCCGTTGAAAAAAATGTCATGTCTATAATGATGTCAGAAGTATTGCCTGAGGGATCGGAGATTGTTCCGCTGAAGCTGTAATCTCCCAAGGGATAGTTTCCATTTAATCGCAGGAAGGTATCGCCTTGACCGATAAGCTTCTGCAACCCATCAACGAGCATGTAGCCGGGCCCGTCTGTCACGTTGAGATAAAACATCGGTTCATAGCCGTTGATGATTTCCCACATGACCCCTTGCCATCCTGTTGCCCCGGCAACCAAGCCACGTCCCTCCCAGTACTCGAAAAATCCGTACGGGTGAGAGGAAATAAAGAATTCATGGTATCCCGTAGCAAGCGGCATGTTGGCGGTGGCTTGGTCAACATCCAGATAGTAGTACTCCTGAGCAGGATCCAGATTCATTGAAAAACCGCTGGTTAATGATCCTGAAACAGGGTCCCATTCCATTTGGTTGATCGATTGCCTCAGAGTTAAATTCGTAAATTGCGGCAAAGCGGGTTGAATGGCTTCATACTCTATAGTTACATTGAACAGTTGGGGTGAAAGGGCTGCATCGTCCGTTTCAAAGTCCAGTCTGTATTGAAAGTAGCGGCCTGTAAGTGACATATTCTGGTGATCATCCACGCTCACAAAGCTTTCACCGATACAGTCGGGGTCATCACAGCCTCTTACGGATAAGGTTAATCTTGCGACACCTCGATCGTACAGCGACTCAACCTCTTCCGGGCTGAACGCGCGTTTCCATATGGCAATTTCATCGTAAAGGCCTTCAGCGGCGTATTGACCTAACTTTCCGCCCTCATAGTCACCGATTGTTAGAGTATCGTCCGAGGAAAAATCAAAGGGGAGGCCCACCCAATCCGGTCGATCAAAGTCCTGACCGGGCACCAGGCTGCCATCCATGTAAAACGCGATATTGGGAGGGTTGTTGCCGGATTTCACCAGTACCAGATGATGCCATTCCCCATCATTCACTCTGCTCCCCTCAAACACCTGATAGTTTCCGGTTCCCGAGGGGCGTACCACGCCACCGCCATTTTCGGGACCAAGGCGTCCCATCCACATGTGGGAACCACCATCGCGGCTGATATGAACTTTATTTCCGCTGCCGCTCTGGGAAGTCTTGACCCAATATGCCCAGGTAAAGTCTCCAATACCGAAATCAAAGTCATCTGTTCCGGATTGACTGGCATCGATATCAATATAAGTATTGAGTGTATCATCTACGGCTTGATCGATCTTTCCTGCCAGATAAGACATTTCGTTTCCATAGACAATCCCGTTGTTGCCCCATCCGGACGAATCCAGGATCGTTGCGCCACTGGGAATAGCGCCGAACCCATTCATATACATCAGCAGGATGTTGTCAGTAATATCAATGTTCAGGTTGCTGCTCCAGGAAATGCGGTTCCAACTGACCTCCTCCCCTGCGTCAAAAACCTGTGAGACATAGAATCCGCTGACAGTATTAGCCAAAACAATCGCATCAAGTGCGTCATTGAAATATGTTTCTTCAAAGCTGCCGTTTAGAAAACTGTACGTTGTCGTGCCGGTGCCATCGGAGAGAATGTTTCCGGAATCACCCTCGGTAATGTCCGCACTGGTCAATTGATTTGAACCGGTGGCTGCACCGGTCATTTGAGGCATTAATTCTTCTCCAAGTGGCATAATGGTTATCGGCTCGCGAATTGCTCGAACTACCAAAGGCGCAACCAATATAACGCTCATTACGATTAATAGTAAAACTGCTCTGCCAAAAACGCTTTTTAAAAAATTTTTGATCGCCATGTTCACCTCTCATCTGAAGCACATACTGTTAAATTGAGACGTTGCTGATGATCGGATAATTTTTTTTTCTGTGCCTGTAGGTAGTGACTGAATGGCATGTGATGCATCAATTCAGGCAGGAGTTCAAAAACTTCCAGGACTGTTAATTTTACCGCGGCATGGGCGTTGAAGCGTATTCAGGATGGGCAACGAGTGTTTGACGTACCTCGCCTGAATTCTGTAGGGAAATAGATATAAACAATTAGGTAGGCGAGGGGAAAACGGTCACTCTGGATGGCACTCATTCAAAGGAATGATATTAGCCAAATGAGATCTATTAACAGAGGCAGAACTTTATTATTTCGCCAGTCCCTTCAAAATACCTTTTGATTATGTATGGTTCAGACAGAATCGTGAGAAGGTGAAAACAAGCACTTTCTTATCCATTTACAGATACAAATCCGGAAGATCGACATTTTAAAACAGGTAGAAACCTCCTATTTTTACAGGTTATTTCATTGATGGTATTTGGAGTTACAATATCGGGAATCTTCTTTCAACTCAAGGTGGATTTTTCCAGAGTATAAAATGAGAGTTCCATATACCTACTTTTAAAGATAGAAGAAAAAAAAATGGGCAACTGGTGTCTGAGTCAAATTGTCTGACAAAATGAACCTGTCGGGGAGCAATCACATCTTGAACGCATTGTTACCTTTTTAAATAAATAAGACACTTGAAGTTGGCTTTTGTTTTTTCCTTCATTTCCATCGAGCATGCTGTTTATTTCTCAGCTACCACAAGTTGTCTCCAGAGCGTATACCTTTTGCTGACCGCCCATTCCAATTAACAAAAGATACCGATCTGCGTTTGTCCGAGCAAATCTGCGTCCTGATCCTTTCTTTGCGTCCTCTTTCTATGTTATGAAAAAAAAATCGGGGTTGAAAGATCCACGCATAGACAAGATATTCTCAAAAATATCCCCTTCTTCCATTACTCTCACCCCAGATGGAGGAAAAACAGGTAGCTCGAAAACAACCCCTATAATTCCACAAAGAAAAAAAGGGGCCAGTTGAGTTCTCGTTAAGAGAATACCAACTGGCCTCTTTTGTTTTTGGAAAAACGGATCTCATTACAACCTGTAATCCACCGCAGACCTACGCGGACACGCGCAGACACTTATCCGGCCAACGGCCGGACCGGACGCATGATTCCATCGCTTTCGCGAACAAACGCATAGTGTTGTCTAATCCGAGTTGAATTGCCAAATTATTTTGAAAGGCGTGGGTCAAAACGATGGATGATAGCAAAAAATTCGAGATAATGTGCCGAAAGACTTACGAGGATTTTCTATATCTTCATAAACGCTACGTACGTTCTGTTTTGTATGGTGGGGAAAATGATACTTAGCTCCCTTTGCCAGTCCGTTCCGATCAGTAAATGACACCGATATATATCCTGATATTGTCTTCCTTTGCGGTCTTTGCGGCTTTGCGTGAGATAAATCTCTTTTACAATGAAGTTAATGAAGGGCATGAAGATTTAAGGAGCAAATCGAAACATTTTGTTTTTTCACAACGAAGTTCATGAAGGACAAGAAGAACTACAGAAGAAAACAATTTATTTTTCCTTCGTGTCCTCAATGCCCTTCGTGGTTAGCCAACCTTTTAAACTTTTAAATAGCGAATTTTGCTTTTAAATACAGCTACATGAAATCATAACCATCCGATAAAAACAGGTGATTTTTAGATTTAAAACGACTACGCCCCCTCACCCTGCCCTCTCCCCTGGGAGAGGGAATGTTCTGAGGACATCTGCCTCAAGAGGCGATTGTTGTCACGCCCTTTCAGGGCTCGGGTTGATGGGAATATAGAAACCCGGGGTGTTACCCCGGGCTGGTATTTGTAGCCCTTTCACGGCCAAACTGATCTGCGTTTATCCGAGCAAATCTGCGTCCTGATTCTTTCTATGTTATGGAAAAAGGAAAGTCGTGACTAAAAGGCCCATGCATAGACACTTGATTTTTATTTATAAAATGGATACGAACCCCTCACTCTGCAATCTCCCCTGGAAGAGGAAATGTTCTGAGGACATCTGCCTCAAGAGGCGATAGTTGTCACGCCCTTTCAGGGCCATTACGGGTACTTCTCAGAAACCTTCTCTGAAAAATCCCCCCTCGGTCCCCCTTTACAAAAGAGGGAAGTTTTAAGCCCATCTCCATTTGTTAAGAGGTATTTGATAAAGTCATTTTTAAATGAACCTCATATGGGAAACCGGTGGTACACATTCCCTAACTATCGATCACTTACCCACCACATCCAGTTCGAGCTTGGCTGTCGGCGGCTTGGAGCCTTTGATTGACCCGGGGTCCTTGACGGAAACCCGCTCCGGTGCGATTCCGCTGTCACCGGTCAGTTTCGCGACAATTGCCTCGGCTCGTTTGCCGGCCAGCTCCGGCAGCATGGTTTTGGGAAGGGGCTCACCCTTGACCAGGCGGGCGTAGAGTTCCTTGGACAGTAGGCCGGGATCAACGGGGACTTCGGGCTGGGATTCTTCAGTTGAAGCGGTTTCCTGCTGTTTCTTTTCCGCTTCTTCAGCCGGGGTCGGCCGAATTTCAGCTATAATTTCATTAAACTCCGGCGTACCGAAACGTTCCTCGAACATCGCTTTAAGCGCACTCTGGGTATCCGGGTTGCTGTAGTCCACCGGCCCCGGGTCTTCCCCGGGTTGAAGCTCGGCACCAAGACGACCGGCCAGGGTCTGCCGTACGAGAAGGCCCTTGATTTCAGCGCCGTCCGTCTTCGGGTTGTATCGCCCCTGGACCACCACCTTGAGTTGAGGGCGCTTCTGCAGCGCCTGAACCAGGGTCTGCAGTTTCTCGGCCTCGGGCGGCGGCACCTTGGATTTGCCAGGCTCAAAGGCAACGGCATCGAGGTTTTCAGCGTCCTCGCCCAGCAAAGCCCCCAGAGCCCGAAACGGAGAGGTGACAACCTTGGTCAACAGGTTCACCAGAGCCTTCCAGACGATTTGCCCGTAGCTGAACTCCGGGTTCTCCAGATCGCCTTTTACCGGCAGGCCGATATCGATGACGCCATTTGCATCCTCGAGCAGTGCGATGGCCAGATCCAGCGGAAGATTCGGTGCATCGGAGCTTTCCACTTTTTCGCCGAGCTTCAGGCGATCGACAACGATCTGGTTATCGCCCTTCAGCTTACTGTTTTCAATTTTATACTGAAGGTCCAGGGACAGTTTCCCGGAATCGATCCGCCGTCCGGCAAACTTGCCCGAATATGGCGTCAGGTTGCCCATTTCCACGTTTTTAAAGGCCATGGCGATATCGGTGAACGTTTTGGGATCAAAGGTATTGATCTCCCCGCCGATTTTTGCCGAGCCGTAGTCGTCAATCTGTCCCTCGAGCTGGACCTGCGCCCTTGAATCCTTCTCCGACGATGCCCCGATAACCACTCCGCCAAGTTCATGGATCCGGGTGGCAAACTGCGGTGTGAGACTCAGGTCGGCAAAAATAATATCGCCTCCGTCAACTCGCAGCTTCTGAAGGCGCACGGGGAAGGCATCTTCAGCGCCCGCTGTCTTCGCCTCGGCCGGCTCGGGTGGTGCCGGAGGGGAATCTCCGGCCGGTTGTTTAACCACCTTTGTCACGTTGACCGATCCATCCTGGGCAATAATGAACCGCCCCACCGGCTTGTCGAGTTTGAGTTCGGCTATCTCGAGCCGGTTCGGTTCAAGCCTGAATTTCAATTGCGATGTACTGAGCTTCTTCCATCCGAGAAACGTATCCTCGATCCCGTGCTCGATGATTTGAAGATCAGACATATCGATGCCACCGTCGTAGGCCAGATCCGCCTCTTCCTTCTGAACGCCGTAGCGAAATTTTCCGTCGGTGGAAAACGTCCCGGATTTCAAGACGAGATTGACCAGCGGATCCAGGTACGGCTGAACAGATGCCAACGCCACATCTTTTACTGAAATATCGGATTCCACCGAAGGAACCGCCGGGTCGACACTGCCGCTGACCGTTACACGGCCACCCTCGGCAATGGCAAAATCCACGTCCACGTCCATCGGGGATCGGCCGTCCACGTTGGAAAGTTTAGCATTAAACGGCTTGAGGGTAAGCAGGGCGCCCTCCCCTTTAACCGTGCGATCGGCAAAGGCCACGGTAAAGTTTGAAAGGTCGACAGTTTTGGATAAAAACTGGAAGGTCACTCCCTGCTCAAGGGCCTCTTCAGCCTCACGTTTGACAGCACCGCTCTCCGGAGGGGCAAACAGCTGGACCATATTCAAGCGGCCGTTCTCGTCCCGCAGCACATCGACGGATCCTCCGTCAAGGCCTATGCGAGAGACCGAAAAGGACTGCCCGCCAAGATCAAACGCACCCTCTTCGATCGCGAGTGTATCCACTCGGATGGCTGGAGCGATATCCACAGCCCCCATCGCGATGCCGGTCAATTCCACAGCCAGGTCTCCAAGAGACAATTTCAAATCGTCAGCTCCGGTTTGAGCATCGAGGTGAAAGCCAATCCGGATACCGTCAATCCCGGCGGCGATGGGCGGTGTCCGACTGCTGTCCACGTATTCAAGGGCAATATCGCTGAATTCAATTGCCCGGATATCAACATCAAACGGCCGGCTGTCCCCTGCCTCGACACCGGATTCGCTTTCCGTCCCTGATTCGGGAACCGCCTCAGCAGAATCCGCCGGCTCGGCTTTAACAATCCGCTGGACATTGAGGATGCCCTTGTCATCCACACCGAGTTTTACCCCGCCGCTGCTGAAGTCCAGTTTTCCCACCTCGAGCTTCCGGCTGGCCAGATCGAAACTCGCGTCGCTTAATTCAGCCTGTTTCAATTCGATAAACGGCTGATCCGTTTCAGACAGCTTCAGCCCCAGATCCACAAGCCGAAGCCCAAGTTTATCCAGAATCAGTATCGGATCAGCGCCGCTCAGATCGACGGTATAAGCCGTATTGAAACTGAGCTGGCCATCGGGTTTATCGACATTCACGCTGTCCCTCGCAAATTCCCACAACGTGGCAAGCTTGATACCTTCAAATCCCAGGGTACCAGTTGATTTCAGGGGATTGAGAGCCACGTCACCGGACCAGCTCACGGCGCCTCCATCACCGGTTGTTGCCCGCAATGCATACGGGCCGGTTCGCTCGGGGAGCGTCGATATATCATTCAGTTCAATGGTCAGGGGACTGATACTGACCTTGGCCGGCGTCGACTGTCGCTGGTCGGTAACATCGATCCGCCCGTCGATGATCCGGATATCCTTCAGAATCAGCCGAGGCGGTTTCGAGTCCGTCTTTTCAGGAGTATCTGTCGTTGAAGGCGTTTCTTTACTGTCCGGTACCAAACGGGCCAGGTTGAGCGCACCATCGCGGTCCACAATCAGATTGATTGCAGGCTCTTCCAGGCTGAACGCCTGTAACGTCCACGCCCAGCGAAACAGACTGCTGA
>ENA-ORCT01000129-ORCT01000129.1-marine-metagenome-genome-assembly--contig:-NODE-129-length-48073-cov-3.638074_pt1 | contig 48073 bp, 39 predicted proteins | sample MGYA00248632_ERZ508511 | MGnify/ENA primary metagenome ERZ508511 (study PRJEB26182, sample SAMN06268839) | marine metagenome | isolation source: Tt an P1-techrep anaerobic enrichment on pine from sediment...
CGGATAGAGGCGTTTCCCCCCACGCGCTGAAAGGACTTTTCCTGGATTAGTCGCAACAGTTTTTGCTGCACCATTTTTGATGCGTTCGATACTTCATCCAGGAATATGGTTCCACCATGCGCCTGTTCGAAGAGTCCTTGTTTTCGTGTCTGAGCCCCTGTGAAAGCTCCTTTTTCAAATCCGAACAATTCTGCTTCCAAAAGGGATTCCGTGAGCGCTCCACAGTCCACTGTAACCATTGGCCCGGATTTTCGCCTGCTGTTGTGATGGATCGCCCTTGCCGTTAATTCCTTTCCCGTTCCGGTTTCTCCATAGATCAAAACCGTCGTCTCTATCGGCGCCACGGTTTCGATCTGGCTGAAGACGGTTTGCATGCCTTCGCTTTTGCCAATCAGATTGTCGTAACTGTATTTTTCGGAAATATCCCGGCTCAACGTCTGTACTCGACTGATCAACCGCTGGTTTTCCTCCTTAAGTCGCAATTGTTCCTCGATCTTGTTGAGGGTCAAGCGTATTTGCTCGAAATTGAGAGGCTTGACGATAAAATCGTATGCTCCCGATTTCATGACCTCAACTGTCGTCTCGACAGTGGCGTATCCGGTGATCGCCACGACTTTGACGTCCGGATAATCCGCTACGATCCTTTTAATGACCTCCTGACCGGGCATCTCCGGCATTTTTAAATCCGTCAAGGCGACATGGATATGCTCTTGGGAGAGGATGTTCAGGCCAGTGGCTCCGTCGGATGCTATAAATACGTCATGTCCCCATTCGGTCAGACGCAATTTGATTGTCCGCAGAACCGTCTGCTCGTCATCAATTACCAGTACATTGAGTTTCATCAGGCAGAGATTCCTTTGATCGTCATTTTGAAATTCTCTTGTGGAATTGATTGAAAAGATCGAGAATATCGTTATTTCCGAAGGGCTTTCGCAGTATGGGGATATTTTGCGATAGGCGGGCGCTATCAGTGGTATCCGGTGTATCGTAGGCGATTAAAACGATTCGGTTCGTCAATTCAGGTCTAAGCTCCCCGATTTGTTCCAATAGAGAAAAACCGTTTATAATCGGTAGTTTGTGTTCTATTAGGAGTATTTCGAAATCTCGTTTAAGCGCCAGATCGAGCGCCGCGCGACCATTGGATGCCGTCTGCACGTTGCATCCCAGACGTGTGAGATATTTTTTCAATGCATACCGGACATTTCGCTCGCTATCTGCCAGAAGCAAGGATGCCGGTTTCCATGACAGTTTGACGGAATTCGACTCCTGGAAAGAGGACGCTTCCGATGAGACTGGCAAACGCACAACGAACCGTGCCCCAAAGCGGTACTGACTATCATAGAATACCGATCCTCCGTGCCTTTGAATGATCCCATAAACGACGGAAAGACCTAACCCCGTTCCTTTGCCAATTTCCTTGGTGGTGTAAAACGGATCGAAAATCTTTTGTCGATGCTCCTCATCGACGCCCGGACCGTTATCTTCGAAGGCAATGACAATCCATCGGTCCAGCATACGGGTTCGTATAACGATTTGGTCGCCGGTCCCTGACTCTGTGATGGCGTCGACCGAATTCCGAATCATATTATCGACCACCTGCTGAACCTGGGTCGGGTCCGCCAACACGGGATCGATGTCCCGGGATAATTTTAATATCGGACGAACACCGACCTGCCTCAACTCCTGAAAACGAATGCCGATTAATTCATCGATGATTTCATTCACATTCACCAGTCGTTCGTCCATGTTGTTCTTGTACGAGGCGGCAAGAAGGTTTTTTACGATACGGCTTGCCCGTATTGCATCCTTCAATATGATTTGCGCCGCCTCGCCGGTATCGTGATCCAGGTTTTGGTTGATTGCCAGATATTCTGCGCACCCGATTATGCTGGTCAGCGGATTGTTCAGTTCATGCGCTACACCGGAAATAAGAAGCCCCATGGAACTCATTTTTTCCGCCTGGATCCGTGTTGTTAATAGCTCGGTTTCCAGGCGCACACGTTCCGTGACGTCGTTTACGGTAAGGACAGAACCCTTGATGTTTTGATCCGGCGTGATCAGTGGTCCGGACCGGACCTCGAAACAGAAATGCGTTTCTTCTTCCTTTAGCAAGATCATTCTTTTTTGTCCGTAAACACGCTCTATAGTGTCCCGGGTCTCATCGATTTTCCAGAAATGATTGGCGGGTCTCAGACCCAATTCCGCAATCGTTTTTCCGATGATTTCCGCTTCTGGTATGCCGATCGAACGGAATGTATGCTTCATTTTGGGGTTTGCATAGACGACTCGGTCGTTTTGATCCAGATAAAGAACGCCCATTGGAACGGATTCGACGAGGTTTCGATTAAACTGTTCGGTCTTTTCCAGATGCTTTTTAATAATCGCGACTTCCTGTTCCAGCCGGAGGGCGTATCGTTTCTCCTTGTCCAGTACTTGCTCTCTTAACTGCACCTGTTCGGTTATGTCTGTGATTTCCAGCGCCAGAAAGGAGATTCGTCCATTCTGATCCTTGATTGGATTGGCATTGAACAGGTAGGAGCCGGATGCGGAGGCTCCCTGTTGAGGCTGGAGCATCACCTCGAGACTGGATTTTCGGCCGCTTTTGGCACGCAGAATCGCATTTCTCAGCAAGTTCGCTTCATTGCCGGAATTTCCGGTGCGGGCAAGATCCCAAATATAAGTGCCGCTGACTTCTTCGAAACAGGAGCCGAAGGTTTTCATGAACGCTCTGTTGCAAGTGATGATCCTGCCGTCGGGATCGCTTTTGGCGATACAGGCACTCATGGAGTCGATCCATTGTTGAATTTCTTTTTTTTCCCTCCTTAACTTCGATTCCAGATCCTTTATCTCCGTAATTATCTTTCCTTCCGGGAGATAAGCGATGACGTTACCCTGGTTGTCAAAGATGGGGGAAATGGAGAAAAGGACAGGCACCTCGGGACCATCTGCACTGTAAACAATATCTTCTACTACTACGCGCTTCCCGTCCAGCGCCCCTTTCATCAAATAATCGGAGAGTGGTACGCCCCCTTTGGAGTCTTTTCGCCACGGCGAGTCATTAAAGTGCATGCCCTGCACTTCTTCCCATGTCGCTCCCACAAGCCTTAGCCCGGACCGGTTGGCAAAAAGGATATTTCCGTCAAGGTCCAAAATGCCGGCCATCGTTTCCAACTGATCAAGGGCGAAGGCAAAAAGATTCAAATACTCGATCGAATGCCGGTTGGGGTCGAAGAACGGATGATCTCTCTTTTTCATTGGTGGTTCATTCCCGGATATTGTTATTCCAAACCGAGGGCCATTTTCAGGCGGTTTATGATGTGAAACACGATCATTTGGCAACGGGCATCATTCGTTTCCTGAGCAGCCTTTCGATAATGTCCGGCAGGCCGATGATATCGTCAACAAAGCACAACTGGTCCGATGGAAAGTAACCTTGTTTGTCATTGTAGAGGCGCTCATCATCCCGATCCCGCCGATCGCAGTACACCATCATCGCGCACTCCTCGATGCCGAGGTTGGCGAACGGGACACGGTCGTATTTGATAATCGGATTTTTTTCACTTTTCCCCTCCTCCATGGTTCTCCTGTTGTCTACCCGTTTCGCAAAATTCAGGCCATCGGTGCGTTCGATGTATCAGAATCAAATGGCGCAAATGTCAATACCCGCTTTTACATTAATATGAATTAGAAGACCAATAATTTCAGGATACCGATAAAAACAGACATTATGGCCGAAAAATCAGCCATAATGTCTTGGCCGTATTTCGGCTTTAATCAATCTTTAGCCAGAATGGGGAATTTGAAATGTTTTAATTATTCTGTCAGGATTCGGAACTCTTTATACCGGAATGCTTGGAACACTGGATTTGTCTGTTGCTGACATCTACCCGTTCGGTACGTCAGATGATACCGGATTAAGTGAGCACATTTGGCAAATTCGAAGATTATGACATTTCCGCCGCATCAATTCGATACGGCCACATCCGTGAAGTACTCGGTAGATGCAGCGGGCGGGTCGAGGGGGAAAAGGGCGCGGCTGCTTATTTGGCATCCATCCGTTCACTTTGCGAAAAAAATGAAAAAGTTGGGAATCCCCTTTGGGCGGTCGAGGAAAAAGACACTGGAAAAAAACGCTAATTGAGTCGATCGAGTATTCTCTGAACCACAGTGTATGGATCCAATTCACCTGCTATGATTTGCCGGACGATGTCGCCAAACTCCTGCTTTTCGGCGTAGATGGCCTCCAGACGCCGGGTGACTTCCCATTCCAGTAATCTGGAGATTTCGTCTCTTATTTTTTTCTCCAGTCGGAAAGCCCTGGCGTCAGAAGATTCGAGTCCGTTTATCAGAATTTCGACGACTTTCGAAACACCTTCACCCGTAGTGGCGACGGTCTTTTCCACGGGAATGTTCTTGGAACGCTCATCCGCGGCGAGTTCCAGCATCATGGAGATGTCGGCCATCGTCTGTTCTGCTCCTGCGCGGTCCGCCTTGTTGACGATGAATATATCGGCGATTTCCATGATCCCGGCTTTGATCGCCTGAACACCATCGCCCATCCCTGGAACGCAGACCACCGCGACCGTATCGGCCGTTTTCACCACATCCACCTCATCCTGACCGACGCCCACGGTTTCGATGAGAATTATGTCAATGCCGGAGGCATCCATAATTTTCACCACATCCCTCACAGCCACGCTGAGCCCTCCGAGGGCACCCCGAGTGGCCATGGAACGAAAGAAGACATCATCGCTGGCGGTAACCTTGTTCATCCGCAAGCGATCCCCCAGCAAAGCGCCCCCCGAAAAGGGGCTGGACGGATCGACGGCGATAATGCCCACACGGTGGGAATTGTCTGCCATGAGATGAGCCAGGCAGTCCGTGAGTGTGCTTTTGCCGGCTCCGGGCGATCCGGTAATGCCGATAACCCGTGAGTTACCGGTATCCGGATATATCTCCTGCATTGCTTCGAGCCATCCAGGTTCCCGGTTTTCAACCCGTGTAATCAACCTGGCCATGGCGCGGATGGAACCGTTTTGCATCTCCCCGATGAGTTGTTTCCAGTCCTTTCTCATATGGCGATCTCATTTCCCGTGAAACGTTGGTTCTCTCTTCTCTAAAAACGCTTTGAACCCTTCCATGAAGTCATCGCTTTTCATGCAGACATCAAGCACGAATGACTCGTAGTCGAGGGCCTGGGGCAAATCCATTTTGTGAAAGTTCTGGAGGCCTCGCTTGGCAAAGGCGATAGGTATCGGAGCGTTTTTGGCGATTTTTCCGGCGAGTTCATAAGTCGCCGGCATGAGTTGATCGTGGGAAACCAAACTGTTGACCATCCCCAGTTCCAGAGCCTCTTTGGCCTCGATAACATCTCCGGCGAAAATGAGCTCGGCCGCCTTGGCATAGCCGACAAGTCGGGGCAGGAAATGAATCCCACCCCAGTCCGGATGGGCACCCCGGCGGGTGAAGACCTGGGCGAACTTCGCCTTCTCGCTGGCGATCCGGATATCACAAGACAGGGCCATGTTGCATCCGCCTCCGGCGGCAACGCCGTTGACAGCAGCGATAACCGGCTTCTCCACGGCATTGATGGCCAGAACGATTTTCGACATGGTGTGTCTTTCGTTGGAGACCGTTTGGGCAAGCGCCTGGGTTTTCCCGGAAACGAATTCCTCCACATCACCTCCCGCGCAAAAGGCTTTGCCAGCACCGGTGATGACGATCACCCGAACATCCGAATCGGAACAGCAATCCTCCACCGCTTCCAGTATCTCTTCTCTCATATTGCCGCCGAAGGCGTTATATTTTTCGGGTCGGTTCAGCGTGATGGTCCCGATGGAATTCTCTTTGTCGTATCGAACGAACTTCCGGTTCATTTACATGTCCTCCTGGTTAAACTTCCTATGAATCCGCTCAGAGAGTATGGATGCATCCCGGACCATTTCGGATAAGATTCCCTTTATGCTTTTGATATCCCGAATGACGCCTGCGATCTGACCGGCCGGCATGATGGCCGTGTCCGAATCGCCGCCGGACTGGATGTATCGTCTGGCCGCGGCGGCTCCCTGAATCTGGCTGTCTTCCTTGCTTTTCTCGGGATTCCGGATGCCTTCCGTGGCCCGGTTTTTTAACACCCGAATGGGCATGGCGTTTTTTCCCAGAAGAATGGTCGCCTCGCTCGTCGCCCGCACGATGAGATCCTTGTAAAAGGCCGGAACCGGTGCTTCCTCCGTGGCCACGAAACGTGTACCCAGTTCGACGCCCACCGCGCCCAGGGCGAGGGCGGCAGTAAGTCCCCTGGCATCGGCGATGCCGCCGGCAGCGACGACCGGGATTCGCAAGGCGTCGACCAGCATGGGAACAAGGCAAAAGGTGGTGGTACCGTTTCGCCCCACATGGCCTCCGGCCTCGTGCCCGGTGGCGATGACGCCGTCGACGCCGGCCGCTTCGGCCTTCAGGGCCATTTCCACCGTAGAAACCTTGTGGAGCACCTTGATTCCGAAATCTTTGAGAAGGTTCATGATGTTGGCCGGATTGCCCGCCGAGGTGGTAATGGTGGAGATTCCGCAATTTATGCAGACTTCCAGTTGGTCGAGTGCCTCTTTTCGGTAAATCGGGATGTTCACGCCGAAAGGCCGGTCCGTGAGTCGGCCTGCCTTTTTGATCTCCTTATGAAGGCGGGAGGGTGAAAGCCCGGAGGCGGCGATTTGGCCGAAGCCGCCGCTATTGGATACGGCGGCGGCCATCTCACCCAACGTGATCAAACGCATCGGGCCCAGAATCAATGGGTACGCGACGCCGAGTATATCTGCCAGTCTGTTTGGTTTCATCACGATCTTCCTCGCGCGAACGCCGGAGCCTCAAGACAGTCTCGATCGAATGAACTCCGCTACTTCCTTGACGGGGGTGCCGGAGGTGAACACGCCGGCAACGCCCATCTCCTCGAGTTCCGGGACGTCTTTTTCCGGTATGATCCCGCCGATGACCACCATCACATCGCCGGCACCCTTTTCCTTCAATTGGTCGATGACCTTTCGGGTAAGAGACATATGGGCGCCGGAGAGAATCGACAGCCCGACCACATCGACGTCCTCTTGGATGGCCGCCGAAACGATCCGATCGGAGGTTTGCCGCAGCCCCGTGTAGATGACCTCGAATCCGAGGTCTCGCAGGCCGTAGGCAATCACCCGCGCGCCTCGTTCGTGGCCGTCCAATCCGGGCTTGGCCACCAGGATCCTTACTTTTTTTTGCTCATCCATGGAAATCCTCGTAACTTTAGCATCCCCGGGTGAGATGCCCGGGGAGTCCAAAAATTCGCCAGGGTGATTTACACCATACCTTTATCCACGCCGCAGGCGATGAGCCGTACGAATTCGTTCGCCGGTTTGTAAAAGGCAATTTTGTATTTTTCATGCAGCGTTTCCAACCGGTCCCGGGTGGCCTTGACGCCCTTTTGGCTCACGTAGCGGGCGGGGCCGTGCCAGCAGTCAGGAAACCCGATGCCGAGCACCGCAGCCAGATCCATGCTGTAATAGGTCTTGACGACATCCTCGTCGAGACAGTGGAACGCCTGGTTGGCCATGGCCAGAAGAAGCATTTCTTTGACCTCATCGTCGTCGGGGGTTGGCAGCTCGCCGTTGGTGGCGATGAACTGCAGCGCTGATTCGTCGGGCTCCATGCCGTTTTTATAAAAGCAGGGCTTGCCGGCGCCGACATATCCGGCTTCATACATCTTGACCAAGGTCTCCGGCATCACCATCAGTTCCGGTCGTTTCTCCTTCATATTCAGTCCGGCGTGGTAGATGACGAGCCCCCCCGCGGTTCCGTATACATTCAAAGGGCCTTGCGGAAATCCTGCTTCCAGCGCCAAGCGGTCGACACGCCACGGGTCGACCCCCAACTCCACCAAGCAGAATCCGGCCATGACGTAAACGCCGAACGTCCGGCTGGTGTAAAAGCCGGGGCCGTCGCCGACGACCACGCAGGTCTTGCCTTGTTTTTGCCCGGACAGGAGCGCTGTCGCCAACGCGGCTTCAGAGGTTTGCTTTCCCTGGATGACTTCCAGCAGGGGCATCAGCGGAACGGGGGAGAAGTAATGCATCCCGACGACCATTTCGGGCCTGCTCGATTCGGCGGCGATTTCATCCATCATCATGGTTGACGTGTTGGAGGCGAATACAATGTCCGGGTTGACGTCCTGCACCATTTTGAGGATTTTTCGTTTCAGGCCAATATCTTCGAATACGGCTTCGATAACAAGGGGAATGTCTTTCAGGTCGCTGTAGTCATCGGATACCCGGATTTTTTCAAGGAGCGCATCTCTTCTTTCGGCGGACCACTTGCCCTTTTGCACGAGGGGCTCCAGCCCTTTACCGATCTTCTCCTTTCCGGCCTGGGCGGCTGCCTTGTCCACATCGATCAGAATGACCTTGATGCCCTTGTCGGCGCATACTTGAGCGATTCCCTGACCCATCAATCCGGCACCGATGATGGCCAGTTCGGGCGCGGGTGCCGCTTTCCTGGTGTTCGCCCTTGTCAGCTTCGGTGCAACGCTGTTCATCAGGAAGAAAAAGTCGATCTTGTTCTTGACGTTGGGATCCGCAATAAGCGGTGCAAAGTAGTCCGCCTCTTTGGCCGCCGCTTCCTCCACAGAGAAGCCGATCCCGTCGGCCATGGCGTCGATTGCAGCCTTGAGGTATGGTTTTTCGGGGCATGCGCAGAACTTTCTGCGAGCCTTTTCGATCACTTCCCGTTGTTCCGCTTCACTCAATCCTCCGGGATCTTTCCAGTTGTCGGTGTAGTTGCGGTTTGCAAGGCCGGGGTTATCCGCCAGCCATTTTTGCGCTTCGACAATGCCTTCCCCGGTGGGAACCATGGTTACCAGCCCTGTTTCGACGTACGCTTCGGCGGGAAGCACCTGGCCCTTCATGACAACTTCCACGGCCTTCTTGACGCCTGCGATCCTCCTGAGCGTTTCCGGTCCGCCACCGGCCGGAAAGAGGCCGATGTTCACCTCCGGCAGTCCCAGTTTGGTCCCCGGAGAGGCGAAAATTTTATCACAGCTCCAGAGCAGGGTCTCGAAGCCGCCACCGAGGGCTGTCTGCCCCGGGAGGACCGCAGCAACGGGAAAGGGGCTCTTGGCCAGGCCGGCCAGTGAATCCTGAAGCTTCATCACGATGTGCTTCAGGTTAAAAGGCGACGCGTCCTTCATGATCTCCATCAGGTTGGCGCCGTCCAGAAAGCTTTTTTTCTTTCCAGACACCAGGATCACGCCGCTGGCGTTATCCTGATTGGCTCTTTCCGTCGCGGCGGTCAGATCCTTGATGAATTTTTCACCGATGGTGTTGACTGGACCGGCGGTATCGATTGTGAACGTCGCGATTTTCGTATCGGGATTGATCTGATATCTTACTTCCGGCATGTCGTTCTCCTTTCAAGCCGACTATCCTTGTTTTCTATGCAGGCGCTTTTTCAAACGCGAACGATGATCGCCTCGCCCTGGGTCAACCCGCCGCAGATTGAGGCCACGCCCGTTCCACCGCCCCTTCGTCTCAACTCGTACATCATGGACATCGTTATTCTCAAACCGGATGCACCGACCGGGTGACCGATGGCGATGGCTCCGCCGTTGACATTGGTTTTTTCGATAAGCTCGTACCATTTCTTATCGTCGTTTTCAGATAGTATCCGGGTGCTGACCAGTGGCATGGCAGCAAACGCCTCGTTGATCTCGATGAGATCCATATCGTCGATGGTCTTTCCGGTTCTCGAGAGGATCTTCTTAATGGCACTCGCCGGAATCCATGAGATGCCGTAAGGCATGTCGGTATCTCCTGCCTGATCGATTATGGTGCCCAATATGGTCAATCCGAGTTCCTTGGCTCTTTTCTCGGTCATGATGACCATGGCCGACGAACCGTCGTTCAAGCCAGGGGCGTTGCCGGCTGTGGTGGTCTTGGCGCCGAATACGGGCGGCAGCATTTCGATGGCGCCGACGGATCCGTCGGGCCGGGGCATTTCATCGGTCGTGAAAAGATACTTTTCACGACCTTTCTTCACCATGATGGGAGAGATTTCGTCATCGAACTTATTCTCTTTCATCGCACGGCTCCATTTGCGGTGCGACCCCATGGCGAAGCTATCCAGCATGCGTTTGGGGATGTCGTACTTTTCGGCCCCATCGGAGGCATCCACGGCCACGGAGTGATATCCCGGATAGGAGATGGGAAAAATGGGATCGGGCATTTTGATCTCGCCGATGCGGACCCCTGCCCGGAACTGCCGGCTTACGTGAGGCGTTTGGCTCATGGCCTCGATGCCGATGATCAGCGCGGATTCGATTTCACCGAGGCGAATCCCCCAGTGCGCCATGCGGAGCGCGGAAAGGGGTGAGCAGCATGCCGTATCGATCGTGGTGGTGAAAACATCGAGACCGAGTTTCAGCCCGATCTGCCTTCCGATGACCGAACCCGTTTCGAAGGCATACGGAATGCAATTGCCGACGAATATCTGGTCGATCTTTTCGCGGATATCCGTACCGACTGCGTCCAGAGTGGCGTTGGCCGCATGGACCGCTACATCAAGGGGGTCCATCTGTGAAAGAGAGCCGAGGTATTTTCCAAAAGGGGTCCTCTTGGCACTCACGATAACACAATTTTCGCTCATCACTTTTTCTCCTTAAGCGTTAAATGTTTCAAACCATATCATCTATCCGAAAAAGAAGTGCTGTATGAAAAAACACAGGTGAAACGGCGGATCGCTGGTTATCGGCGGACTTCCATCGCCCTTAAGATCGAATCGATGTTCTCGACCTGATCAAGGTCGAGAATGAGATTTTTCAGATTGTCCATTTTGACTTCTCCCATCAGCGGGGTGGTCAAATCCTCGAATTTTTCGCTGATTTTTATTTTTTTTACTTCGAGTGGCGGAATGTCTTTCAGAATATTGAATGTCTCCGTGTGGACCGCACCGGCATTTGTCTCTACTTCTACTCTTGCCTGCAGGCCCTTAAACTCATCCGTTTGGATCACTACAATTTTATTCATAAGCGCGTTTATTTCAGGGGCATTGACCTTGTCGTCGGTAAATGCTGCAATTCCGGTCTGCCCTCTCGTCAGTGCGTTCGCCACACAATAGGCGATGCTGAACTTGCCCTCCCGTCCGGATTTCGGTTGATCGGTACCGGCGGCGTCCACGGACAATTGCGAACAAAACACCCTTAAAAAAGCGATATCCGTCAGGGCGATACCGTTTTCCATTACAACGGAAAGCGCCCCTTCTATGGGAGAGTGGGTGGCATGGCAGGATGCATGGTATTTTTGCGCCAGATTCTCGATATCCCAGGTCTTGCCCAAGGTGCCGAGAACCTTATCATTTACCTTTCCTTTCATGACATGGAAGAATCCGTGGTTGCCCTCGAGGATATCCTCAGCGCTAGTAAAGCCGTCTTTGGCCAAAAGGACCGATACCAGGCCCGCCTGGGAAGAGCGGCCGGCGTGAAAGGGTTTGCACATGGTACCGAACACCCGCTTCAACCCGGACGTCTGGGTTCCGGCGATTCCCAGGGCATTGACCGTTTGCCCTTCGTCCAACCCAATCAATTTGGCGCAGCCTGCCGCCGAGGCGAGGTGGCCCAGGGTCGAGGTGGCGTGGTACCCGCTCATGTAATGGTCCAACCCCGCGCAGGCGCCGATGGCGGCGCCTACTTTCAAGGCGGTGATATAGGCGGTCAAAAATGCCGCCCCCGACTTGCCGGTCCATTCACCGAGGGCGAGAAGTGATGGGAAGATGGTTACCGACGGGTGACCCAGAAACGCTTCCAGGGTGTCATCATAGTCGAGAACATGGGAGGCCGTACCGTTGATCAGGGAGGCATAGCTAGCGCTTGTTTTTACGCCGTGACCGATAACGGTTGCATGCGGGTTGGATCCCATGATATCGGCGTATTGCAGCAGTTTTTTAACCGCTGGGTCGTCCTTGCCAGCCAGGGTTACGGCTACCCAATCTAGAAAAGCGATCTTGGCGTGTTCGTACACATCCGGCGGTATGTTCTTCACCTCGAGTTTTGTGATGAACCCCGCCAGTTCTTTTGTCATTGCAACGATTTCTTCGTTCATTCGGATAACGTTTCCTTATATTTTGTTTTAAAGACGAATCTCTGGTTCATGCGATGCCCGAAACTTACGGCGCGTGGGTCCGTGTTTAAACGTGTTGACGTCAGTTTACTCTTTATGCCAGGGTAGCCTCGCCATCGGGTTGGTCCAGAAGAGGGCCAGAAAGAACGAAGTCAGAAATCCCCCTATAACGAAACATGCGAAGGTGGTGCCGTTCCAAAGCATTGACGAGGCGTCTTTCAGCAACCAAAACCCCAGCGCTAGGTTAACCCATCCCCAGACGACATTGACGGCCGGGCTGGATACTCGTCCAAAGGGAGTCATGTGCGTCCTGCCGCAAATCCCCCGAACAATGTGGGGAATCGCGTTGAAAATAAATGCGCCTGAAACGAGCGCTTCTATGTAGATCGAGGGCATATTTGCTCCTTAAAGTTGACCATACATCCGTGTTTTCTCTATAGTTTGGGGGGGGCGGCCTCCCCGAAAACATCCCTAAGCACGTCGCATATCTCCTGCAGGGTCGCGTAGCTTTTGACGCAGGAAAATATATCCGGTATCAGATTCTTCGATTCGTCCCTGGCGTTTGCCTTCAATTCCGAAAGGCAGCGCTTGACCGCTTTATTGTTCCGGGACGCTTTCAATTGGGCCAGATTTTCGATCTGGCGGGCCTCGGCTGTGGCCATCAGATCGGCGGAATAAACCTCTTCGACGCTGCGGTCGATGCTGACCTCGATTTCGTTGGCGCCGGTAAAGCAGTTCACACCGACGATGAATTCCTCCTGGTTTTCGATCTTTTTTTGTTTTTCATAGGCGCTTTGGGCCACGGCTTTTTGCATATATCCGTTTTCGATGGCGGCCACCGCACCGCCCATTTCGTCGATCTTATCGATTTCCTCCTGGGCAGCGCTTTCTATCTCGTCGGTCAGTGCTTCCATGAAATAGGACCCGGCCCACGGGTCAAGGGTTTCTCCAATCTTGGCCTCGTAAATAAGAATTCGTGTCGCGTCGTGAGCAAGTTGCTGGGCCTCGAGGCTGTGACCCAGTCCCAGCGGTTCGTCGTAGGGTGGAAAGGCCCCAGGGATTCCGCCGGACATTCCCGCGGCCATCCCACCGACGACCGAACGGGAAAGGTTGTTTAACGGCCGTTTCAGTTGCGTGCTGCTGCAACCGATATGCGCCGTGGATACCTGCCGGATCATCATGCTCCTGGGGTCTTTGGCACCAAATCGGTTTCTGAGTATCCCGGCCCACATTCGCCTGGCGGCCCGTTGAAAGGCGATTTCCTTGTAGATCTCCATGCTCCCGCCGAAACCGTTAAATGTGAAGTTGGGCGCGAAGGCATCGATATCCAACCCGGCATCGATTCCCGATTGGAGGTATGCCGCCCCGATGGCCATGCTGAAGGCAAGGTCCTGCTTCCGGGAGGCGCCCGCCTCACGCATGTGGTACCCGCCGATGCTGGTAATGTTGAACCTGGGCATGTGCTTCGTGCAAAAGACGAGCGTGTCCCGAAAGAGGCGCAGGGAAGGACCTGGCGGGAAGATGTAGGTGCCGCGGCCCACGAACTCCTTGAGAATGTCGTTTTGCGGCGTGCCCCGCAGTTTCTCCAGAGGGATACCGCGTTGTTCGGCCAAGGCCGCATACATGGCGATAATCACGGCTGCGGGGGCGTTGATGGTAAAATTCGAGGCGATCTTGTCCAGATCGATATCGCCGGTATAAGGCTCGTATATCACCTCGAAGTCGCGCAACGAGTCAATGGCGACCCCAACGCGTCCCACCTCTCCCTCTGCCCAGGGGTCGTCGGAGTCGTATCCGCACTGGCTGGGAAGGTCGATGGCCATGTTAGGCGCACCCTTTCTACCCATGGCGTGCATGCGTATCAGGTAGTCCCGGTAGTCCTGTGAAGTTCCGAATCCGGCGTACTTTCCCGCACTGCTTTCCCCCCATTCATGCCGCGCCGCAGATTTGGCCAGCCGGGGCGCAAAGGCCTGCCAACGGGGAAGGGGAGAGTTCCCGGCAGTAAACGGATATTGCCCGGGAAATCCGATTTTTTCCTCGAAATCGAAGCCGTTGATGTCGTCGGGGGTGAAAAAACGGGTGGCGGAGAGCTTAAGGCCGTATTTCTCCAGTGTTGCGGAAACGGCCGTATCCATCCATTTCTTCTTTGCCGATTTTATTTTTTGCTTGTCCATTTTTTTCACAACCTTTGGTTTTGTTGGCCTAATTGGTTAGATACAATTGCTTGAGCTCGGATTTTTTTATCTTGCCGGTGGCAGTCATGGGAAACGCGGCGACGATTTCCAGCCTGGATGGAAATTTATATTTGGCGACCTTATCCGATAAATACGCATGAATATCTTCAATGGTAATCGTCTTACCCTTTACTGGAACGACGATGGCCTTTCCCGTCTCGCCCCACTTTTCATCGGGGATGCCGATAATCACCGCATTTTCGATATCCGGATGATTTGCGAGGACCTTTTCGACTTCCGCCGGATAGACATTTTCGCCACCGCTCCGGTACATGTCCTTGGCCCGGTCGACGATGTAGAAGTATCCCTCTTCGTCTGTGTATCCCAGATCGCCTGTGAACAGCCGACCGTCCACGATGGTCTCCGCCGTCTTGTCCGGCATCTCCCAGTATCCGGACATTACCGTGGGGCCAGTGGCGACAATTTCGCCGATCTCGCCGGGTGGGAGTTTGTTGCCGTCTTCATCCTCGATCCAGATATCCGTAAAGAATCCCGGCAGGCCGATGGAACCTTCCTTGCGAAGGATGTCCTTTCTGGGTAGCATCATCATTGCCGAATTTTCCGTCTGGCCAAAGCCCTGCTGCATGCACAGTCCGTAGCTTTCCAAATCACGGAGCAGGCTGGAGGGAGTTCTCTCTCCTCCCCCGAGGACCCTGCGAACGCAACTGATGTTCACCTTTTCGAGGGCGCCGGCGTTCAGGATGAATCGCCACATGGTGGTCAGTGCAAAAATTACCGTCGGTTTATAGGTATTGATATCCTGGGCGAATTGATCGGGTTCGAAGCCTCTTCGCATTATGAAGGAAGCGCCGCGGCACAAGACCGGGGTTGCGATGATGAAAAGACCGCCGGAGTGAAAAAGGGGCAGCTGGGAAAGGAAAACGTCGTCCTCCCGCATGTCGGTATACATCATGATCTGGAAACACTTGAAAAAGGTCTGGCCGTGGGAGAGTACCGCCCCCTTGGGAAGCCCGGTCACACCCGATGTGTAGATGATCACCAATGGGTCATCGATGTCGATCGGATCGGAAACAGCGGGTTCCGTCGTGGCCTGCTCCTCGACGATCTCCCTGAAGTCCGTCGCCCATTCGGGGCAAGCGGTGTCTTTCGCGGCCCCTGTTTGCAGGCAGATGAATTTATCCGCGTCCACGTTGACGGAATTACGGATGGGATCGATCAATTTTGTAAACAGATCGTGGAAAATCAAAAGGCGTGCACCGCAGTTGTTGAGCTGGTACTCCAGTTCCCCGGATACCATTCTGCAGTTCAAGGGGACAAAAATCAGACCGAGTTTGGCCGCAGCGAAGTATATGGCCATAAATTCCGGACAATTCAACAAATCCACGGAAATGCGATCTCCTTTTTTCAACCCGACTGATTGAAAATAGTTGGCCAAACGGTTCGTGGCATCGTTCAGGCGGGCATAGGAAACCGGCTCGTCTTCGTAAGTGAAGGCGACTTTTTCAGGCGTCAACTGGGCTCTTTTACAAATGATTTTTCCTACATTCCATTTCATGTTTACCTATTCCTTTTTCGTAACGCGGGAATTTATGTGAACGTGTTGGTTGAAGAAATGATTCAGTACTTTCTCACCAATAGCAGCAAACATTGTGCCACAATTGAGACACAATTTCCGGAGCGTGATGTGGGCCGTGGTAGAAGTTTTGGATGCGTGTCATTCAAGGCATTCGGGGACAAGTAACGACGGTTGGGATCAAAGGTCAAAAAAGGAGAAAAGAAGCGAGGGGGAAAGGGAGATGAGAAAAAAAGACATAATGGCTGAAAAAGATGTATTTGTGTCTGAATTGCAAATGAGAGAAAAGGAACATGCTGCCGTGAAAAGGACTCTCTTGTTGCCTGAATGGACTATGGATGTAAAGAAAAATTGATGGTTCCGGTCATTTGTACAGAGACGTCACCGGCCTTTAGGTTGAATGCACCGGGCACTATCTCCAAACCGAACAAACCCCCGAAAAAAGGGTTTGCCGGGCTGACCGGACTCGCCACAAACGAATAGCCTTGCAGCGCGATGGATTCGGCTTCCGCTCCGGTAAGGTGCCTGTCTATGGTAACGGGAATGGTGATCATGGATGAAACGGCGCTTGCCGTCATATCCCTTAGGTCACCGCCGATATGATAGCCTGGACAGGCGACCCGAAGAATTTGGAAAAAACGCACCCGGCTGAAGATCAGAGGCTCCCGAACTGCTGAAGAGAAAAGGTCAGGAGATCCGTTGAACAGGTCCACGATGACCCGTGTCGGCGTGGAGACTTTGAGGGAGAAAAGATAGATCGTGGTCTCTTGTTCGTAATCCAGGTCTGAGAAGGGATTGTAAATCGGCTCGGTGAAATCGGTGGAGTTCAGGTTATGGCTGCCATTGTTGGGGATCACGGTGCTTTCGTTTGAGTTGGCTAAGCCGGTACCGGATGGTTTTGGCCTGAAGGGCCGGTCACTGATACCTCTATAAATGAATTGTTGCCGCAACATCATTAGTGGCGAGTAAACGATACCATAGCGGCACGGCTCAACCATCCTGCATCCTTTGGGGGTAGGACTCTGTCCCCCCCTTTGGGGCAGGGTTCTTTACAATCGGGGCTGAAATGAAAGGCGCCGACGCGATCCCCAGATTCGCCGGCAGCGCTGTCGACGACCACTGTCCATCTCATCGTTGCCGCCGGTCTTTTCCCCGACGGCCATGTATGCAAGGCGACAAGAATCGAGACTAAAAAGGGGATTGGCCACGGTGTCGTATTCGGGCTCCTTTTGTGCTGTTCTTCATCACTTCCATTTAAATGCATTCAGACGTTTAGGCCACCGACCCCGCCACCTCGATGAATTTGCTGACTGCGCCCAGATTCCCGGTCAATTTGGAAAGCGATCCCTTTTTTAACTTCAATGCCCCGATGGTCAAGGCAGCGACGATGTTTCGCTTGCCATTGAAAACTGCTTGATAGGTCCCCGCTTTTCCCTCCAGGATGATGTCGACCTCTTCATCCGGTTTACTTCCAAACCAAGATGGTTCCGCCGTCGGCAGCCACATGCCGAATGCAGTATCCTTTTTGAGTTTGGCCTTTCGGTCCTTCAGGACTCGAAAATGGATGTTACTGTCGAAACCTGCCCCTTTGTTTTGAAAATCCTCATTGTTCTTCAGCGCTTCGACAACGGCTCCCACCCATTCTTCCGTAAATTGTTCCATTTGCTCTTCCTCTATTTTAATGGTTAACGATTGGTTATCGGTCGACTCCAAACGTGCTTTGCATCCGATGATTTCACCAGACGAAATGACAAAGGTGACTTTCAGTACATCATCGCCCATTTGAACAGGTTTTCCATCGCATGCGGCAGTTGGCCGAAATTATCGATAAATTGAATGTTTTTTTCATATTGCCGTTTCATTGCGGCACGGTCTTTGTAGCCGATTCCGAGGGTCACCAGGTGAATCCGGTTACGCTGGCAGTAGTCGATGCCGTAGCGGACATGGCAACCAAAATTGGATTCTCCGTCGGTGATGTGGATGATAATCTTTTTGGTTGCGTCGGCCGGCATGAAATGGGCCGCCGTGATGATGGCCTGACCGGATGCGGTGAGGCCGTTGGGGGGAACGGATAGAACGCGATTCCCATCGATCAGCCGCGAGATCATGCAAACCCCCTCGACTTCGAAATAGCCGTATACCTGTATGCGGTTCTGAAATCCGGCGAACGCCTTGTGGATGGCCCCCAGGGTGTTTTCCACCATCCGCCACTTGTTGTGTCCGGCCATGGACGCGGTCGCATCCATAAGAATACAGACATTCCAGTCCACAACGGGAAGCGTTTGTTTGTCGTAGAAGCATCGGCCGGTGATCGGCGCCCGGTACAGCCGCCTGCGGTCCACCCGCCCCGCATCGAGCCCCCGATTGAGTACGGTTTTGCGATTCGCGTAATTTTGAATGATCGACTTCAACCTGGAGACCATTCTGGGATCGATAATCGGGCGGGCCGGAATATTGAAATCCCAACGGGACGTTGGCACGACATCCGGATTGTCCGCGCCGGCAACAGAGCGGATAATGGGGGTGATATCCGTTGAATAGACGGCAAGTTTTTCTTCGACCGCCTGCGCCAAGTCGGTGGGCAGCTGACGTTTCGCATCCGCCTTTTTCGATGGCGCCTTGTTCACCGCTTTGGGCAAGACAAATGTTTCCGGTATCCACTGGAGCCGGTTGTCGATCCGCTGCCATCCCCGGACCATCTCCATGAGCCCGGGCAGCGCACCGGAATATAGTGTCGCCCGCTGGTCGCAGCGATCCACGACCCTTTTTTTCGAACCCGCGATTTTCCTGAGTTGCATCGTCAGTTCGGCCAACAGCCCCAACGGCTTCTCGAGCGATGGGTCCTGTTGCCCTTTTCCGCAACCGAACGATTGCATCCACCAATGTTGAAACAGATCGTCGACTCTCGGGGGTGTTTGGATCCCGGCAACCGCTCCAATGGCCCTGCTGCGGGCGATTTGGGTATAGCGGCCCAGCATGGAGGATTCGGACAGAATGTCGATAAATATGGTTTCACCCGAGTGAACAATCTTGTGAAGCAGGATCCTGTCGGCCGGACCGAGATCCCGGGAGCGCTCCTCCACCTTCGACCAAACCCGATCGACCCACTGGGTCCGTCGAAGCGCTTCATGCACGGCGATGCCGACAAGATGGTCGAATTGTTGGGACGAAACAGGATAGACGTCGCCCAGCACCAACTCCGGATCAAGGACGATTGCATCGGCGTTGCTCGACATTCCGGCCCATTCCACCTTTCCCGTATTGGACCCGACGTATCCGACGACTTTGTTCAACGCTCTGAGGATATTGGCCAGTTCGGTGGCTTCCAAAGGTGACGTGTTCTTGCGCCAATAGGTGGATATTCCGTTGCCTCTGGGGATGTCACAGGTGTCCCCGGAAGGCACTGCCGGTGCAGGTCCTGCAACCGGACAACCCCCTTGCTCCTTAATAGCGCGTGTATTTGGATCCGTTCCCGCCATGCGTCTTGCGCAGCTCCATGTGAAGCGATAAAAGAATGGACTCCAGTGCGTCGTTTCCGATCTGCATACTGCTGATAAAAGCGTCCTCTACGGTCGCCCCGACGGATAGCATTTCGGCGATCATCAGGGTGTGGCGCGTGGAGACGATCATCGGGTCTTGGGCGTTGCCCCTGAGCTTATTGGCCACATTCACGATGGTCTGGGCCTCGGCCTCGGAAATGCCGGCTTTATGGTGAAGGACATCGGTCTCCACATCCATGGGAAGATAATCAAGGGTCGTCACGTAGAACCTGTCCCGTAGTGCGGCGTCGAGCATCTCGGTTCCGATGAATTCGTCGCCTTCATTGAGCGTGGCGATAAAGACCACGCCGGGGGCGACTTTCAACAGGCCGATTTCATCCAGCCACACCTGCCGATCTTCCGCGAGAACCGAGAAGAGCATGTTCAGTGCCTTGGGGTGTTCCGGCCGGTTGATTTCCTCGAGATGGATGACGCAGCCGGGCGTCTGAATGGCCTGCGGAAAGAGAAACTGTTGGTAGTAGGTTTCACCGTCCTTGAGCCGATGCTCTCCAAACAGCTGCCCCGGCTCCGAAAGAATACCGATCTGGAAAGTGGCCAGCGGCCTTTTGTTGCGGGCGGCAAATTGCTTCACCAGTGTGGATTTTCCGCAGCCCTGTTTGCCCGCCACCAAGAGGTTTACCGGATGCCGCCGGGAGAGCGTGTGAATCCGATCGAGACTCTCGATGATCATATCAGGGAGAAAGTAGTGGTCTTCGGCTTCGGGAATGGCAACCGAAATGCAATTATCCGTCATGGTTGTTCACGATCCTTGGTTCACATCATTTACGCTTTTCGTGGCAAAAAGGAAGTGCCCGAGAATCCGTCGGGCACTTCGCGAAGCCTTTACTACTTACCGTGCCGTTCCATCTGGCGCTGGGTGCGACGGTGGTGCGGATCGGCGCATTCGGTGCCGTCTGTGTCGATGAATGCCATCTGGTCGTAGTACTTGCATTTTCCGACGTCCACATTGAAAAAGGTGATCATGGCCGCATCGCCTTCCTGAACATAGACCGGCGGATCAACGGTCAGGTCGGTGCCCATCTTCAACACGCCGCAATATCCCCTGCCGTCGGAACCGTATGCGTTCTCGGAAAAATGTTTGCACTTGCCGCAGGCCTTTTCCGGAACCGTCTCGCGGCTCTCGACCCCCTTCTTATTTAAGATGTTGCCGGTCATGGTGTCGCGCATCTGGGCCCATTCGCCGCCCCTTCGCCTCGATTTACGTCGTGCCATGTAAATCCTCCTGGGGGTTGGGATTATGTTGCCTGAGTCACGTTTTCGATGCCTGCCGACTTACCCCAGGGATCCTCGCCTGCCTGCATGATCCGGGTGGCCTCATTTTTCATTTCATCGACAACGAGCCACGCCTGACATTTCGCGCATTGCCGAAGGGTTACCGAGGCATCGATACGTGGATTGTATAAATAACGGAACTCTTTGATTGAAGCTTCGACACCGCATCCGATACATTTCATTTCTCGTCTCCTGTTTTTTCTTTTTATTCCATTGTCCCCAAGCAGGATGAACTTGCCCCGGGGCACTGGTCCCGGGGCAAGCGCGAATCCGCCTATAGTCCAACGACGGTCCGCTGAATGATGTTGTCCTGGGTTTTACGGCTGATGTCTACGAAGTGGGCACTGTAGCCGGCCACCCGCACGATCAGTTCCTGATACTTCTCCGGGTCCTTCTGGGCGGAGCGCAGGGTGGTGTCGTCCACCATGTTGAACTGGACGTGGTCCAATCCCAAATCGGCCCAGCTCTTCATGTAGGACTTCCACATCGTATAGCCTTTATCGCCGTTCAACTGGGTCGGCGACATCCGCTGATTCAGCAGGAACGCGCGACCGTCCTTCACATGATCGATCTTGGCGCAGGACTTGAGCACCGCCGTGGGGCCCTTCTTGTCCAGCCCAGGGCCCGGCGAGATCCCGCCGTCGTATAGTGCGTCTCCCAGGCGCCTGCCGTTGGGAAGCGCGCCGACGAGGCTGGCGTAGTGGATGTTGCCGCTCACGTTCTCGGGCAGCGCCGGCCAGTTGTTGCCGCTGGGGCATTTGATCTCCTTGCCGTGCCGTGCCACCTCCCGAAGACAGCGGACCATGATCTCGTCCACATAGTCGTCGTCGTTGCCCCATTTGGGTGCGTTCCTGACGAAATCCAGCCGCATTTCCTCATACCCTTCCCAGTTGGCTTCCAGGGCGGTCATCAGCTGGTCCATGGTGTATTTTTTTTCGTCGAAGACCAGTTTCTTGACAGCGGCCAGACTGTCGGCGTTTTCCACCCAGGTAAAGAAGGTGACCCAGCAGTTGCCTCTTTCCCCTTCGGGGCTCACGGCGTCCAGACCGCTTTCGACGGATCTTTCGGAGATGGCGGAGAGGAACGGGCGGCCGAAGAACTCGGGGTCCTTGACACGTCCCAGGTTCACCGTACGCACCAGGATTTTCATCAGCCACTCCATCTGCTGCACCCAGGCCTGGAAAAGCTCCTCGAAATCCTTGAAGTTTCGGGGATCGCCGGTTTTCGGCCCCATCTGCATGCTGACCACCCGGTCGTATCCGTCGGACAGAGCGTATTCCACCATCTTGACCGTGTTGGCTGTGGCCGAGGCCATGCGCATGGGCTGGAAGCCGTGCTTGGTCGTCGGGCAGGGGGACATGCAGGCCTGGTGCACCCAGGTCCGGGCCTCCTCGATGGGATGGCCGTACCAGTACATGGTGTTTTCCACCAGAACCGGATCGTTGCGCATGGACGGATAGCCCAGCCCGTGCCGGAGACACTCGAAGCACTCCCGCATCACTTCATCCTTGACCTCGGGATGCCATCTGAAACCGAAGGTCGGGTTGGAGACCCGCACCAGGCGGGCCGCCTGCAGAAAGGCCACGGTCAGATCGTTGCAGGCGTCCGTGCCGTCCTGGTTCACGCCGCCCAGTGTCCAGACCCATGTCCCGGTGATCCCCTGCAGGCCTTCCCGGGTCCAGCGGGGGCCGAACATTCCGACCTCGTGGGCCCGGATCATGAATTCGCCCACCAGATCTAGGGCCTCGTCCTTGGTCAGGCGCTTGTCGATGTTCACATCCTTGTCGTAAAACGGGCCGTGGTAGTAGTCCGGCCGGCCGGGCCAGGCGCCTTCGTAGGCCTCTGCACGCGCGATGACCTGGATGAAGAGGTCAAGTTGAAAGGATTCCTGGAGATTTCTCGGGGCCTGGGCCGGAATCCGCTCGCAGGTTTCGGCGATCTGCAAAAGCTCTTTCCGACGCTTCGGATCGGTCTCGAAATTTTCGGCGATGATTTTCGCCAGGCGGGCATAGCGGTTGGCATAGTCGATGACCGCATCGAGAATGATCTGCATGGCCTCCCAGTTAAGAAGCTTGTCGTATAAGGGGAGAATGTCCGGACCCGGCATTCCCTTGGTCTCCTTTTCCACGGCTTCGATGTTTGCGTCGATATCGTCCAGGATGTCCTCGAAGCCCCGCTTGCCGGTGAGGATGTATTCGTAGTCCTTGCCCGAATAGCCATAGGCGGATGTCGGGGAACCCCATCCGATGACACCGCTCATGAACTTGACGATGTCCTCGGGGTCCAGCACCCGGCCGAGTTTGTCGATAGCGGTCTGTCCGCTCCAGTAGTCGTTGATTTCGGCGATCAGTTCGAGGGATTCCTTTTCCGGCTCGGGGATGACGCTCTGTTCGTTGTACACCTCTTCATTGACGATGCTGGCGCCTTCCGGATACCACTCCAGGGTGTTGGGCAGGGTACCGACGTATCCGACCAGCTGGGCCTGGTCCGTGATAAAGATGGTCTTGTTTTCCAGGTAGTGGGCCAGTGCTTTGGCCTTGCGAAGCATTATCGGGTCGTGCTCGTTCTCCTTCCAGGATTCGGTGAACAGTTGCGCCCGCTCCAGATTGACTTTGATCCCCGGGGCGTAATTGCCGCCGATGGCGCCCTTTTTCCAGACCGCCTTGCGAAGATAGTCGAGCCTGGGCGATCGCTCTCTTTCAGCCACCCACCACCATTCCTTGCTTTCCGCGTTGGTTATATTCGTTTGTGTCGCCGTTGACATTTGGCGCCTCCTTGGCAAGCTTATTTTTTATTGAAATTCGGACATTTTGACGCGTCATTGTCCGCATCGACGGGTCTTGCCTTGTGATAGGCCTGACGGGGGTCGACCACCCGCTGTACGCAATCTCCGCACGAATCGTCGTCTTCGAACGGGAAAAAACTGGTGCACTCGCTACATGTCGTCATGGGGCTTCACCTCCTTCCGAAGTTATATGGATAAGTTAACAGTCAGGGTCACGGGAACTGATAATTCCATCATAAGGCGCCGACTGTTGGCCGGTCTGAAAGGCGCGACCGCTGGGTATATCGCGGGATATGTGCCTGTGGGTGTAACGCCGCACACGGGCCAACAGCCAATAAGGCTGGGGAACTATTTTTTCCCGGGGCCCTTAATTGACTGCCGCGGAGGGGAATGGATCGTCCGCGGCCGGTTGACCATTATGATTTTGAGGATCCTCAAACCCGGATCCGCCAATGGTTGCGTTCAAATTCGCTTGGGCATACATTTCCAGGATCGGCTCAACATCCCAGTTGGCCAGCGCTTCGTATTCGGCCATGGGCCAAGCCCTTCCCAGCCATGCGTATTTGTCTTCACACCAGTTGTGATAGGGCAACAAATCGATCCGATCGACCAGACGCGCGAGGCGCTGTAGATAAGCGATAACCGCTTGATGATAATCGTAGGAATCGGTGTGATCGGGAATGACGAGCACGCGCAGCCATATTTTTGTCCCATTTTCTGACAGGTTGATCAGGTTCTCGAGGATCGTCTGATTGGGAACACCCGTCATTCTCAGATGCTGGTCCGAATCGATATGCTTCAGATCGTACAATACGACATCCGCTTTATCGGCCAGGTGTTTGAGGTTTCCCCAGGGACCGTTTCCGGAGGTGTCCAGGCAGATGGAGATGCCCCTTTGCCAGGCTTCGTCCATGAGCGCATTCACGAACTCAAATTGGGTCAGCGGTTCGCCGCCGCTGATGGTCATTCCGCCACCGGAGTTTTCGTAAAAGATTTTATCACTTTCCACTTCATCCAGAATCTGTGTCACCGTCATCGGTTTTCCCACTGTCTCGAGCGCGCCGTACGGACAAGCATCAACGCATTTCATGCAGTGGTCGCATCGATCCCGGATGATCTTATAATAGGACGTGTCTTCTTGCCTTGCCTGCTCAGGGGGGATGGGCGGATTGATGGCGTTTTGAGGACAAGCGTCGAGGCAGGCGCCGCATTGGACGCACTGCATTTTCTTCCAATACAGTTCGGCGGAGGCGGATTGGGTTTCCGGATTGTGGCACCAACGGCATTTCAGGTTGCAGCCTTTTATATATACATTGGTTCTGAAGCCCGGTCCGTCATTCACGGAAAATCGCTGCACCTTGGTGATTAGGACATCCTTTTTCATCTATCGACCCTCTCTGCAACACTCATCAATTTATAAGCTATCGCTACGGTGGGAGATGACCAAGCCGCCTTTCGTTCTCATTTGCCCCCTATTCTGCAATCCGGATGCCACATGTATCCCAAAATTAAAGTTGTGAAAAAATATGAATCGCTTTCAATAACGGAATTTCATTTAAATATTTGAAAATTGCAAAGATACGGCTTCTCAGGAAGATTACGGGAAGGGTGTATCGGTATTCATGAAGGGCGTGAACGGGCCTCATGCGAATTTGAAAACTCTGAATTTTCGGACATATCGTCCGTATCGAAGGAGTTTTTGTCTGTTTTTTTCAGTCCCATGATCAATTGTCGGTCCGCTAAAACATCGCCGGGCAGAAACACGTGGCCGCCCCTTCAGTTCGGCCAAAATGATTTTTTTTCGGCCGAATGGGCCATTTTCCACCCGATGGTTCGTCATCCAGTAAACGACCGTTTTCCGGTGCAGGTAATCGCCGGCATCCAGCTAACCATTCGTTTATATGCCTCATTCTAAATTGCATCTTGAGTCGGACCGTTTAAAGTCGACTTTGATGGAACAGCTGGCATCTGACTTGCAGATTTTCGTCAGCAAAATCAGGTCGTTTATAATTTTTTTATACCACTTTGTGAATGCAATGTGTTTTTTTGCAGAGGTCCCTACACTCAAAAAGCCACTCTGTGAAAAAGGAGCGTGACATGCCAGCTTTGAGTGAAAGCGTAAAAAACTGTTTGGCATCCCCGGAAAAAACCAATGTCTTGAGCACATCAAATAAACATGGCGAGAATAACATCGCCATGTTCGGCTCATTTCTTCTCGAAGACGATTCAACCTTGAAGCTGATGCTGGGAAACAATCGAACGTACGCCAACCTCAGGGAAAATTCCAATGCCGCGCTTCTCGTGACGCTGCCGGGAACAACGGGGATGTAGACAAAAGGATGCCGCCTTTATCTGACGGTGAGGGCGATAGAGGATGGTGGCGACACCTTTGAGCGTCTGAAAACCGGTGTCAAGGAAAAGGTCGGCGAGGCAGCCGAAATGCTGAAGCACCTTGTGACGTTTGAGATTACTGATTCGAGACCCATCGTCGACATGGGGCAGGGAGTATAGGGCCATCAATTGTGTGCACCTGTTGCCAGTTATCAACATCCATTCAGCCGTCGATTAAAGTGAATTGAAACAGAAATGATGATCGATCCGGATATTGCCGTTGAAACCCTTTTTGAGAAATTACCGGTAATTGCTGTTTCAGGCGGTGATACAGCGTTGGATTCGATACTGATGGAAGTTATGAGGGCTCTAACCGCTCACGTCGATGCGGACATCGGCCAGATTACCCTCTTGCCCAAAGGAGGGGTGGGAGAGAAACTGTTTGTTTTAAAGGATGGCCGGCCATGGCTGGAAAAAGGAAAACATCTCAAACCTCTTGAACCCAATAAGGGATTCACTGGCCGGGTATTGGAGACCGGCGAGAGTATCCTGATTCGAGATATCTGGGATAAAGGCGAAAGGAAGGGGGGCAATCCTTTTCTTGAAATTGCCGACTCCATGGATCCGCATTACATCGAGGACATTAAAAATCCCGTCGCCAGCAGCATCATCCTGCCCATCAAGCGGGGTGACGAAGTATTTTGCACCATTGAGCTAAGTCGCTATCGTAACCAGAAACCGTTTACTGCCGATGAGAAAAAGAAGTTGGAGAAGTTGTCCCGCCGGTATGGTTCACTGGTCATGGACTATATCATTGACGTAAGAGACCGGATCACCGTCAACATCGCTCACCACAAATTGCTCAAAATGGCAAGGCTCATCGCCTCCAATAATCCCATCGATCACCGTGAGGTCGTGCAGCCCTATACCCGGCATTCAGCCGCGGACCTTGTCATGGTTTTGTTCAAAACCGGAAGTTTGCACGAATCCAGCTACCGCCTGGTCTGTGCCAAAGGCGGTGATGTTAGGGAGGTGTTGCTGAGCAACTTCACACCTTCGGCCGGCAGCAGTTTGAAAGATGATTTCGATTCGATTTTTCCAGTGGAAGGAGAGGCCGAAGACAGGCGGCTGGTCAATTTTTTATCAAGAATCGAAAAGATGCAGGGACTTGAGAGGGAAGAACGGGATTTCGTCAAGGCATGCCTGAAATTAACCAAATCATACGTGATATACCCCTTGCACATGCTTGGACAGGAGTTGGGAATCGTTATTCTGGGATCAAGTCACCCCGGCTTCTGGAAATATCTGCACATGAACCCTTTCCTCATCGTTTATAATTCGTTGTTAAAATCTTTTCTCTTGAACGAAAGGCTCATCAATTTTCTTTCCGACATCAGCTTGAAGATACACAATCCGGGTTTCTACTGTCTGGGGGCGATAAAGGGAACAATCTCAAAACAGGCCCCGGAATTGTTGGCCGATTCCCAAATGATCCGTGCGTTCAATGGGATGGAAGACCTTTTTACCGAGTTGCATGACCAGGGCCGGGTGCTGAGATGGCGGTATAAAACCATTGACATCATCAAGTGGCTGAGGGTGTTCGTCGATCGCAAGGAACCGAAATTTTCATGGATTACATTAGACTATCGTCTTGAGAACGGTGACTTGGATGGTGGTCGCAAAATCAAGGCCAGCGACGAACAATTGGAAACTATCTTTGAAAATCTTTTCACTAACAGCATCCGGGCCATTAAAACTAGAATTGCAAAGGATTCCACAACAATCGGAAAGATTGAAATCATCATATGGGAAAATGGCCCTTCCATCGAGGTCCTATTCAAGGACAATGGCATGGAATATGAGACGGTTTCCGGGCATGGAAGCGCTCAGATGAAGGAGGAAATGGATCGTCTCGGGGGAAGGATCGAGATCACTCGCAAACCGTATCGAACCCGGTTAACCTTTCCCTCCGTCCAAAACTATGAAAGGAACTACAAATGAAAGCAAAAGTACTCTTTTTCGATGACATTTTCAGTAAGCGATTTCGTGATGAATTGCCACCGGACCAACTGGTCTGGGACGACAATTGGGTTTCTGCCGTGGAAAAAGGGCTAGCCGAATCGGATAACAGGTCCGGGTCAATCTTCGAACTTATCAAAACAGGCGATATCAACACATGGCCAGAATCGATCGAGCGGGAGAGGCCGGATATTGTCCTCATCGATCTGTTCTGGCCGGCAGAAGCGGCCGTTCAATTCAACGATCGCAGCAGAGGAGCGGATATCGCACTTTCTGCCATTGCAGGCATTCGAGGCGAGTACCCGGAGTTACCCATCGTCTGTTATACCTTGAAGCCGGATAAGGCGCTGTTGGAAAAAGCATATAAAGACGGTGCGACCATGTTCTTGGAAAAAGTGGCGCTGGCGCTCCCCGAGGTTCAGAGCCCTTTAAAGTTCATTTTTATTTACCTGTTGAAGCAAGCCGGTATTGCCAACCCTTGATCCCGGTACTTTCGTGTAAAAAAGTCAAGGTGACGGGGCAAAGGTGCACTTCAACCGTGCGTCAAAGAGAAATCATTCAAATCCCATCCATTGGTTTTGTGCCAAAGCCTGGTGCAATCAAACCGTCTGCAAATGGCCTTCCATTCTTCCGTGAAGATAGTGGCCGGGGTTAGGCTCACCAAAAGATATCCGAAGATGAGGGGCTTGCAGGCCGCGATCTGTAATCCCCTCTGAGGATTTGATGCGCCGAAAATCATGATTATCAGCCCTGCCTGAAAATGCATTGCTTCCATAAAAGCCACCACAATTTTTTAGAATTCTTCGATGACATGGCTTTCTGTGAGGCTGTGACAGATTGCCGTACTTCTCTATGTCCTGAGCCTCCTCCTTCATTAAGTGATATGAGACGGAAAGATTATCAACCTACCGGTAGAGATCGGCGAAAATGTCAGCTAAATAAGACAAATTGACCGAAAAAGGCCGGGCTGCTTTTCGGGGCGATCGTTCCATCTGTATAAATCCATACCGCACCGTTCGTCATTGTGAAACGGGATATGCACAAGTGGGGCTGTTTTATTGGACGGGTACTATGCTCATGGCAGTCATTGCCATTGCATCAATCCCATCCAGCGGGTCAGGGCCATGGTATGATAGTTGCTGTTATATGTAAATAATCGGCAATGATTTCATGGTTACAGGAGATATCGATTAAAGGTCGGAAACCGGGATAAATAATGAAAGATGATAATGCCCACCTGTGACCGAAGATTCCCAACCTCATACCCATCGGAAGGAAAAATTGACTCATGGCCCAGCAACTAAGTGATCGAAGAGATTTCCAGTTTGTATTGTTTGAACAGCTGAAAATCGATGAATTAACACAAAGTGAACTGTACGGCGATTTAAATAAAAAAACGTTTGACATGGTGCTGGCCGAGGCCAGATCCCTGGCGGTAAAAGAGATCTTGCCCACCGCCGTTATCAGCGATCGAGAAGGCTGCGCATTCCAAAACGGCACCGTCACACTACCCGAGGCGATTCACCGTGTTTATGACCTGATCAGGGAAGGGGACTGGATCGCCCTTTCCGATGACCTGGAGGCTGGCGGGCAGGGGATGCCGCTCACGCTTTGGTCCGCGGCCATGGAGTTGTTTCATGGGGCGAATACGGCGGTTGCCTCTTACCCCATGCTCGGCCATGGCGCTGGAAAGTTGATCGAGGTTTTTGGAACGGCAAAGCAAAAGGAGTTATTTCTAGAGAAAATTTACTCCGGCGAATGGGGCGGGACCATGGCACTGACCGAACCCAGCGCTGGATCGGACGTGGGAGCCCTGGCCACAAGGGCCGTGAAAAACGGGGACGGCAGCTATCACATTGCGGGGAATAAAATTTTTATCAGCGCAGCCGAACAGGATCTTACCGAGAATATTATTCATCCGGTGTTGGCCAGGGTGGAAGGTGCTCCCGCCGGAAGCGAGGGAATCTCTCTTTTCATCGTTCCCAAGATCTGGGTTCATGAGGACGGTACGCTGGGCGAGCCCAATGATGTCGTGTGCACAGGCCTTGAAGAAAAAATCGGTCTCCACGGTGGTCCCACCTGCAGCCTTACGTTTGGGGGAAAAGGCCAATGCCGGGGATGGCTCCTCGGAGAGGAAAACAAAGGCCTGAAGGCAATGTTTCACATGATGAACGAAGAGCGGCTTTCCGTGGCCATTCAGGCCCTGGGAATGGCGAGCGCCGCAAACATGTATGCCCTCAACTACGCCAGGGAAAGAAAGCAGGGACGTTATCTTACCCGAATGGCGGATTCGTCCGCACCCCAGGTTGCCATCGTTCAACATCCGGACATCCGGAGAATTCTCCTCTGGATGAAGGCACAAATCGAAGGATTGCGCAGCCTGAACTACTATACCTCACTTTGCATCGATAAGGTAAAGGTAGCCAGGGACGATGAGGAAAAACAGCGGCTTGAAGAGAGAATCGCCATGCTGACGCCCATATGCAAGGCCTACACTACCGAACGTGCTTGCGAAATATGCCTGCAGGCCATCCAGGTTTACGGCGGGTATGGTGTCTGCAAGGATTACCCTGTGGAGCAGCTTTTTCGGGACGTGAAGATCAGCACCATTTATGAAGGAACAACCGGCATTCAATCCATGGACTTGCTTGGCAGGAAGATCGGGATGAAAAAGGGACGGGTCTTCATGGATCTTATGGCCGATATCGGCCGAACGGCGTCCAAGGCCAAGGCGTTTTCCGGCTTGGAGGATCTCGGAGAAAACGTGGAGGGCGCACTCGCCAAATTTGGTAATGCAGCCATGCATCTGGGAACAGCAGCGGCCTCAAAGAAAGTCCTTGCGGCGTTCGCCCATGCCACCCCGTTCATGGATATCGCCGGAGACATAATGGTCGCATGGATGTTGCTCTGGAGAGCCGTGACGGCCCAGCCGAAACTGGAGAAAATTATAGGCGATGCCGATGATGAGAAGAAAAAGGCAAAGATCGAGAAGAATAAGGACGCTGCCTTTTACAGCGGCCAGATCATGACGGCCCGTTATTTCATTAATTCCCTACTACCCGTTTCCCTCGGTCGGATGGACGCGGTGATTGCCTTGGAATCGGCCCCTGTGGACATTACCGACGCCGCCTTCGGCGGCTGATTCCAGTTCTTTGATTCGAGACCCAAAGGAGTCAACCATGGATGTTTTGCAATATACACAAGCGCATCAGAAGTTCCGGGAGCACGCACGAACCTTTTTCGCCAATGAGGTCACCCCTTTCGTAGACCAGTGGGAAAAAGAGAAAATAGTTCCCCGGGATATCTGGCGGCGCATGGGAAGAGAGGGACTTCTGTGCACGACCGTTCCCGAGCAATATCAGGGGCCGGGCCACGATTTTCTGCACGCGGTAATTGTCGGTGAGGAACTTTCCCGAACCAACCACTACGGCTTGCTGGCGCCGCTGCACAGCGACATCATCGCTCCGTACATTACCGCTTTCGGTTCCGAAGAGCAAAAACAAAAGTATCTTCCGGGCTGTGTATCCGGTGACATTGTTTTGGCCCTTGCCATCACCGAGCCGGACATCGGCAGCGACGTGGCGGCGATGGCCGCGACCGCAGTCGAGGAGGGGGACGAAATCACCATTGATGGGGCGAAGACCTTTATTTCCAACGGCATTCACTGCGATCTCGTCATTGTCGCCGCCAAAGACCCTGCCGAGAAGAATCCGTACGCTGCCGTTTCCCTGTATCTCATCGAAAACGGCACGCCAGGTTTCAAGAAAGGAAGCAAGCTCGACAAAATGGGCATGTACAGCCAGGATACCGCAGAGCTGTTCTTTTCCGGGTGCCGGATCCCCAAAGAAAATCGCCTCGGCGCCAAAGGGCACGGGTTTGTCATGCTCATGCAGAAACTGCAACAAGAGCGTCTGGTATGCTCCCTTATGGCGGTGGCAACCGCGGAACAGATATGCGAACAGACGCTTTCTCACTGCAAGACCCGATCCATGTGCGGAAAGCCGATATCCAAATCGCAGGCGATTCAGTTCAAAATGGCGGAAATCGCCACGGAAGTTAAAATCGGCAGGGCCTTTTTGGACAAACTGATTGTCGATCATATGGAAGGTAAGGACGTCAATACGGAAACCTCCATGGCAAAATACTGGACATGCGAGATGGTCAATCGCGTGGTGCGGGAAAGCTTGGACATCTTCGGCATGGATGCGGCCACTGAAAATTGCCCTTTGGTCAGAACGTTTCGTGATATGCGGGTATTGCCGATTTTCGCCGGAACCAGCGAGGTCATGAAGATTATCGTGGCAAAGGATCTGGGATTGTAGGCCATGAAAATGGTTTGATCATGCAGTGGACGATTGTTGCGAATCGCTTTGTCTCATGCAAGGCGGTCCGTTGAGCGGCAAGCGGATGCCCTGACAGGCGCCGGCGGCATTTCATCAGCACAGGAGGGTTTCATGGGGTTCGAACTCACAAGACCGCAAAAGGATATTCAGAAAGCGGTCAAGGAATATGTTAAAGGTGAATTTAAAAGAGAAGTTGTCGAAGAACTGACCGAAAAGAAGCAATTCCCCGAGGCATTGTGGAAAAAAGCGGCTGACCTCGGTTTTATCGGCATCCACTATCCAGAGGCTTGTTCCGGTCAGGAACTGGGCCTGCTGGAAGCCGCCCTTGTCGCCGAAGCGCTTTGCGTGGGGGATTCCTCTGTGGGCGCTGCCCTGGCGTTATCCGGTTACGCTTCCGAAACGCTTTTACGCTTCGGCACCGAGGAACAAAAATCCACATGGCTTCCAAAGGTGGCCGAAGGAGATATCCTTTCCTGTGGCGCCTTCACGGAGTCCGATTGTGGCGATGATCTTGCCGCCACGAAAACCTCCGCCAAAAAAAACGGCGACCATTGGGTGATCAACGGAACAAAGAACTTCGTCATCAACTGCGGCCCGCTGACCGGCTTTTACCTGGTTTTGTGCAGGACCGATGTCGAGGCGAAATCGGAAACCAAGGGGCTCAGCCTGATTCTCGTCGAAAGCGACAGAAAGGGGGTTTGCATTCGTGACGTCGGCTCCAAGACGGGGTTACGCCTGATCGATTGCGCGGATGTGGATTTCTCCGATGTGCGCGTGCCGGTTTCAAACACCATCGGCAAGGAAAACCGTGGCTTTTTTCATGTTTCGGAAATCCTGTGCGAAAACCGTATCCTCGTTGCGGCGCAGGCTGTCGGTATGGCCCAGGGGGCATTCGATCGGGCGCTTTCGTATGTGAAATCCCGAAAGTTGTTCGGTCGCAAGCTGTCCCAATTTCAGGTTACCGAACATAAGATTGCCGAAATGGCGGCAAAAATAGAAATGACACGGCTTCTGGTCTACGCGGCTGCTTCGGATTTCGACGGCGGCCACGTCGATCAGAAAATGGCTGCCATGGCGAAAATGTGTGCAACCCGGGGGGCCGTTGAAGTCGCATCCGAAGCCATCCAACTTCTCGGAGGATATGGTTTCATGACGGAGTATGAAGTCGAGCGCTTTTATCGTGACGCCAAACTCGCTGAAATCATTGAAGGCAACCCCGTTAACCAAAAAGATGCTATCGCCGGTGCGATTATAGGGAAGAAGAATCGATGAGAAAAGAATTGTGGATGTCGATGTACAGATCGCCTATCTTTTCCGAATCCCTCATAGCATTCTGGAGTTACGATAACTACTCGATACTGGCAAACCATTCGAAAGGAGGGGACGCAAAGCTGCTGGCCCAAATTTCCAGTCTTTGAAGATAAGGTAACACGGCAGCTGAAGGAGAACGGTTGCATCCTCCGGGGATTCCCCGGTTGACGCCAGATGAATCACGGAGGATTGCCACATATCGTAATGTTATAGTAGTGCATTTTCCCCTATTGTCTTGATGGCAATAACTGCATGAATTACCATGCTTTTTTCATTCCCGTGCTATCTGCAACCACGTATAAAATTCCCCTTTGGGGGCTGGGCCGTATCCAGAACTGTTGGGTAGAAAATCGTGATTGGTTGGTTCATTAACCAGACATCAGGGAACCATAATGATAAACAAAACAAAAATTAGCGTTCTCGGAGCGGGTAGTGTGGCTGTCGGTACGGTCAGTTCTTTAATCACTGAGATGGGTGACGCCGTTGAAATCGTCATTTGTAATCCGAGGACGCCCGAAAAGCCAGAAGGATATGCCAATGAATTCAGGGTAAGAGAGACGATATTTCAAAGAAGTGTCGACATTGCTTGGACCGGCAACCTGGAAGATATTGCAGAATCAAGCATTGTCATCATGACGTTGGGAAAACCGAGAGTGAAGGGTATGTCACGAGAAGATTTATTCATAAATAATGCACAAACAGTCTACCATTTTGCAAAGCAGGTTTCACGTATCGCACCCTATGCAATATTCATCAATGCATCAAATCCCGTTGATAAAATAACGTATATCGCTCAAATAGCGGGAGATTTTGATTATAACAAGATCCTTGGAATCGGTGGCACTTTGGACAACGGGAGGTTTGCAACAAACATTTCAGATGAGACGGGTATTGATCCCATGCATATCTATTCCCGCGTACTGGGACTGCATGGTCCGGATATGATCCCGATCGTCTCTGAAGCAACGATTGGTCCGGATATGACCAAATTGTCCAATATGCTAACGGAGGAACAGATTACCAGAATCAAACAAAAAACAACAAAGGGAGGCGCTTACGCGAATGAAACCATAGGTGGGACTTCTTTCGCGGTAGGGGCTGCAATTACCCTTATGGTCAAGAGTATCATAAATGATGAGAATTCGATGCTTCAATGTTCAGTTGCGGCACGAGGCGAACCTTATGGTATTCAACCGTTTTATGCATGTGAAGGCAACGTTGCCACAAAAAGATATCCGTTTATCGGCCTTCCTGTAAAGTTGGGAAAAAGCGGAATTAAGAAAATTTGTCCATTGCGTCTTGATCCCTACGAACAGGAGCAGCTTTGTTCATCTGCTGCCAAAGTTGCTTTGGATTTAAACGGATTACATGAGCCTCACGGCAGGTTCATGAAAATCTATAAAAAAATCAGTTGAATGATGAAGAATGTATCATAAATCCAGCAGAGAGAATTGGCGCTGTATTTCTGAGGAGATTTTTTTCGTTTTAATGGCTGAATTTTCGATCCATATTTTTGATGCTTCTATCGGTGAATGATTTCAGATCGGGCAAGTGGTCACTGCCCAATTCGGTTTGGCTTCTTCAAACCACTGTTCGATAGACCATCGAAGGCCAATGAACCATTCAGCACTTCGCATGCCATAATGACCTCTGAAAAAGCAGACTTTTTAATTTTTATTCGGTAGCGGTGCATGTAAGATGGCGATCAAACAATCTCGAAACTTCCATTGAGGGTATCCTTTTTAGATAGGCAACGGCGATTTTCAATACCCGATGCATATCGGCGATTATGCCCGAATTATAGGCCACATTGACCATTTAAGCTCTGCTTTCGATGTATCCCGACCATAATAATCGCACCATTTCTGTGGCTCAACTACTTGCAGTATCTGACCGAGCCATCTTCAATAAATAATTCAAAACAAAACCAAACGGGGATTAATTTTTGATTGGTGTGCAATTTGCAGTGAGGATCGCTGCGGGCAAAGAAGCACCTATAGGAGAAGGTTTAGCCGTGGTCATTCTTGCCCGAGTTAAATCTACCTCAGGAGTCAGCTTGGTAAGAAAATGAATCGTAGTAAATGTGACATAGAAAGAAGGATAACCATAAGCAAGGACTTCATCGTCTACATGTACTAGGTTGTCAAAGACGCATCGCGAGGCGCCCTTGACAATACTCATGCCTTCACGCCGGTAAGATTCGTTTGCGGGACCGGAACGTTTTCCCCGGAGTTGGAAAGACAATTCAAGGGAATGGGAGCGGGTCAAAAAAGAACTGTCTGTATTCCCGCCGAGATTTGTCATGGAGAACGGAAAAAAGGGAACACTCTTAAAATACGGAAAAGCGAAGTAGTGCAAACTGATTGTGTCGTTGGCGGTCTTCTAAGAAGAGTGAACAATTTCTACCATCATAATTTCAGAAACAAGGAGGAAAACATGAAACCATGGATTTCAAGAAGTACGATTCTCGTCTTGGCATTTGCCCTGATGTCGGGGTTGATCGTCACTGAACCGGCTATAGCCAAGGAAAAGGTGTACAAGGTCCAGGTACCCAGCCAGTTGCCTGTAAGCCACCCCCTTACCAAAGCTGTTCAGATTTTTTGCGACACGGTCAACGAGAACGGTAAGGGCCGGTTCGAATTGACCCACTTCCCCGCCGGTCAGTTGCTGACCGACAAGGAAATACCCAAGAGTATTTCAAAGGGAACGGTTAAAATTTCTTTGGCATTTTTACCCTGGTACAGCGGTATGATACCGGATATTTACCCCTATGCCGGTAAAGTCACGTTGACTCTGGATCACGCCCTGCGGCTTTGGCGAGGCCCTCTGTTGAACCACTTTGAACAAAGATTGAATGAAAAGGGCAACGCTCATATCATTGCGCCTCTGTTGTATTCTTTTAAAAATGGTTACATCACCGAAGAGCCTGTTACAAAACCAGGTGATATGCAAGGCATGAAAATCAGGATACCCACCAAGGTGATGGCTGTCGAGGTTGAAGCTTTGGGTGGTGTGCCCACGGTGATGAGTTCTGCCGATGTCTACATGTCGCTCCAGCGGAATACGATTCAGGGGGCAACGTCCGGGCTGCCGTCAATCTATGTCCGTAAATGGTATGAAGCTGCAAATAATATCATTTCAGTGAAACCGGCGCCTGTGGACTTCCACATTATTGCCAACCAGAAATGGTTTGATGACCTGCCTGCCGACCTGCAGCAGGTATTGATGGATGCCGGTGAAACGGCATCTAAAAAATGCACCCAAATGATTGTGGAGGCCGAGAACAAGGTTGAAGCCGCCTTGAAAGCTAAAGGCGTCAATATCTACAAGGTTTCCATCGAAGAATACAATGAAGTGTACAATCCGATCATGGAACCTGCACTGAATGCGGCGGCAGTAAAAATGTTCGGCCAGGAAATGACGGACGCCTATAACAGTTGGGTCGAAAGCACACGCTAATCCTGATTGATTTATCTCGGAGAGATTCCCACCCTGTTTGCTGTCTTCCGGTAGACCGTTCCTTTCGTTGACGGCAAACAAGGTGCGCTGCGAATACTTGCTTTCGGTAAAAAAGTAACAACACACATGGGAAACCTGGTTGAGGTTGGAGAACAATCAAGATGATTCGTTATATTGACAAGGGGGCGGGGATGCTTTCCGCAACCGGCAGCTTTTTTTCCGGAATCCTGCTGCTGGCGATGATTGGCATTATCATATTCGAAGTTTTCATGCGTAAGATTCTGAATGCCCCTACCATGTGGTCCATTGAGCTTGTCACCATGATGTTGGTCTGGTTCGGCTTCCTGACCTTAGCGGTCATTCAAAAGGAGGGGCGTCATGTGTATGTCGACCTTCTGGTGGGCAGACTGGATCCGCGCACCTTCCTGATGTGGCGCACGGTTCCGCTTGTTTTCAGCCTGATGCTAATGTTGGTGTTGGTGTATTTTTCCGGCATCGAGTGCTGGGAGGCTTATGCGTCGGGTGAAACCACTGCAACGATCTGGGCGCCGGCAATATGGCCCTTGATGATGGCTTTGCCGGCTGGTGGAATATTGATGTGTTTTCAGTTGGTTGCAGAGATATTGACCAATATTCGGACGCTGATGGACTGTGCTTGGGAAAAGGCGGAAGGCATTCCGGACGGGCAAGCGACCTATTCCAACAAATTGTTTATTGTTTTGCTGGTGGTATTCAGCCTCCTCACGGCCGTCTGCACTTGGATGCTGGTCAATTATCCGTTGCCGGGTCTGGTGGCCATGCTGCTTTTATTTCTTTTTGGAGGGGTGCCCATCTTCGTTTCTTTAGGGATCATGGGCATAGCCGGTCTTTACTTGCATTTCGGTGGCAGTCTCGCCATCACCCAGGTGCCCACTATTATACACCACAGTCTGGGGAACTTCACTCTGGCGGCTTTGCCACCCTTTATTCTTTCCGGTTTTTTGCTGCAGCGCTCAGGGGCCGGTGAGGAATTGTACGAACTGTTCAGCAAATGGATGGGACGCCTGCCGGGTAGTCTCGGTGTGTCCACCATTCTTTCCTGTGCTTTTTTTGCCGCCATCTCCATCTCAAGCGTGGCCACGGTGGCCACCATCGGCCTGATAGCCATTCCGGCGCTGGTAAAACGGAAATACGATCCCACCTTTACTTACGGTCTGGTAGGGTCCGGGGCGACATTGGGGATCATGATTCCACCGTCAGGGACCATGATCCTGTACGCCATGATAACCGAGGAGTCCCTGGGCCGTCTGCTGATTGCCGGCATCCTGCCTGGATTGATGTTAAGCGTCCTCTTTATTGTTTACACCATCTTTCACGCCGTACGTTCCAACACCTATGAAAAGGAAGCGGTTGCCACCTGGAATGAGCGCTGGCGCGCATTGGGAAAAGCCATTTGGGTTATTCTGGTGCCCACCATTATCGTGGTGGGTATTTTCAGTGGTATTTTCACGGTACTGGAATGCGGGGCAGTGGCAGCTCTTTACACCATCGTTATGGTTTTGGTCAGACGAAAAATCACCCTCAAGGACATCCCGGGTCTGCTGTCGGAATGCGGTATCAACGCAGGCTTTATTATGATCATCATCGCCGGGGCGCTGATCATGGGCCGCTTTATCACCCTGCTGCAGGTCCCTCAGATCGCCATGGATACCATCGCTGCGATGAATCCTTCGCCCGGAATGGTCATATTCGCCATTGTTTGTCTTCTGACCGTCCTGGGCCTGTTTTTAGAGGCAGCGTCCATCATGCTGATTACCCTGCCGGTGGTCTATCCAGTGATCATCAGTTTAGGCTTCGACGGCATTTGGTTTGCCGTGCTCATGACCATTGCCATGGAACTGGCCCTCATCACCCCGCCGGTGGGCATGAACCTCTATGTAATCCAGGGCTTTACCCAGGCCAAGCTGGGCACCATCATAAGAGGCATGTTGCCGTTTTTTATTCTGATGCTGCTGGGCATGGTGATCGTCTATTTTTATCCCCAGATCAGTCTGCTTCTGCCCGGTTTGATGTAATTTAAGGAGAATGCCAAAACGGCAGCTATCGAGCCGCATGAAGGCGGTGCCATAGCGTTTGTAACAACGATGTTTTTATTGATCCTTTGTCTGGGTAATTTACTCTTTGGGAATTACCTTAATAAATGCCGTGCACTTTTCGACAGATGCCGTGTCCGGCACCAAACAGGCGTGGGTACCAGGTGACCTCGTCGGGAAAGGAGGGGAGAACGATTATACGGATCGGCTGCACGCAGACAGTTGATTCAGACTTTTGTTTAGGTAGGTGAGTTATTTATTGGCTTTTTTATCGAATGTTGAGGAGAAAAACGGATGAAACGATTTTCAGTGATTGCGCTGATTGCTCTGGTGATCGTTGCGCTGGCAATGCCGGCTGCAGCATTTGAAAATATTTTTGGTGGCTACTGGCGGACCCGTGCGTTTACTCAGCAGCAGTTTTCCGGCGACAACCGCAATGAGTCCGGTGACCTGAGTCGGGTCGATACCCGGACCCGGCTGTACTACACTGCCAAGCTGAACGACAACCTGTCGTTTGTCAACAAGTTTGAGTTCGACGCTGTGTGGGGCGATGATAATTTGGGCGATATCGGCGCCGACGGCAAGGTTTTCGAGATCAAGAACTCCTATATCGATTGGAAGAAGGGTGCCATCAGGGCCACCGCCGGTATCCAGAACTTTACCGCCAACCGAACATTCAGCATCGCTGATGATGCCTCCGGCGTCAAGCTGATCTACACCCTGAGCGATTCCATCGTAATGCCCTTCTCCTGGCTGCGAGTTGAGGAGGGATACGAGAACGATCAAGGTATTGATGACAACAAACTGAACGACGGTGACGTGGATCATCTAACTTTCTCTCCGCTGTTCAAGGTGGGCGACAACTTCAGGATCAATCCGACCATTATCTACGTGACCGGTCAGGATGCCCGCGGTCTGGCAAAGTTTGCCGCCGATCTTCCCGCCGGTTTCGAATTTGACAACATCGATGCGATCGCCACAACCCTGAACGTGGATGCCGATCTGGACTTTGCCTCCATCTGGTTCACCGGTGGATTTCAGTCCTGTTCGATCAAGGTCACCGATGGCACCGCCAGCGATGACGTCGACCTCTCAGGTTATCTGATTGCCATGGGCGCCGATGCTAACCTGGGACCGGCCGCTGTTCACGGGCAGGTCTTCTATGCCTCCGGCGATGAAGACGATGACTTTGACGGAGGCGCATGGATTGCTTTTCCGGGCGCTTCCTACTACTGGTCGGAAATCATGGGGCAGGGCATTTTCGACAACCGACCATCCAACGGCTCCCCGGGTATCAAAGTCAGCGACATCTATGCCGGTAACCTCGGCGCCACCCTCAAGCCTATGGATAAACTGACAGTCACCATGGATGTATGGTATGCCGCACTGGCAGAAGACAACGCTGCCGGCGATGATAAGCTGGGCACGGAAGTTGACCTGAAGGTCACCTACAAACTGGTGGAAGGTTTGAACCTCGACGTGGTAGGCGCCTACTTGTTCGCCGATGATGCAACCGGCGATGACGATCCGATCGAAGTCGGTACCCGTCTGTCCATCTCCTTTTAAAGAAATCCGGAACACATCGTAGCGGGAGTAGGTAGGCAATCTGTTGGGAAGGGGGTGGTTTCTGCGGCCACCCTACCCAACAGAACGGTACGAACCGCCCAAGTATACCGCTTCTCGATTAAAGAAAAACGCAAGTATCAGTCTAAAGTCACCAAAAATTGCCGTTGCAAAGACCGGGAAAACTGCCCTCACGAATGGAAACTCGCCGACGATGGTGCGGGTACAATTGTTAAGGCACACAATAAATATATCTGGGGACACAACGCATCAATACTTGGTCTTCCCCTTCAAGGTATTTAACGCTTAATGGCATCCCAGGCCATGCAAAAGGCCAATTCAATTTCTTCATCATTCAAATACAACCTTTGATTGTATCGTGGATTGGCAAGATGGAAAAGGGGGTTGAACATATAAGCAAAAAGTAATTTTCGATCCGCATCTTTAATGATCTTTTGTTCGACACCTCGTTCCAAAATATGGACAAACGGATCATAATGCATGTCCAACGTTTCTCTATCTACGAGATGGTTGTATGGTGAGTTTTCGAATTGTTCTATAAACAGTGAGAACTCCGGGTTATCCGCATAATATTGATACAGGCCTCTCCAAGCGTTTTTCAATATTACCCGTATTGGAAGCGATTCATCGAAAAAGGATAGCATCGTATCTCTTAGTTCAAGCTTTACCTCTTTGTATATAGAGACCAAAAGGTCTTCTTTGTTCTTGAAATAAACATAAATCGTGCCCGGTGAAACCTTAGCTTCAAGAGCGATTTTTGAGATGGTACCGGAGGCGAATCCGAATTTATTGACAATCTTTACGGTGGCTGCGAAAAGGGCTTTTCTTTTTTTATTGTCTTTCAATTTCATGTTTAAAATATTAGGGACTGCCCTTGCTGAGATGCTTCTATCTGTGAATGATTTCAGATCGGGTAAGTGGTCACTGCCCAATTCGGTTCGGCTTTTTCAAACCATTGTTCGATAGCCCATCGAAACCTAATGAACCATCCAGCACTTAGCATGCCATAATGGTCTCTGAAAAAGCCGACTTTTTAATTTTTATTCGATAGGGGTGCATGTAAGGTGGCGATCAAACAATCTCAAAACTTCCATTGAGGGTATCCTTTTTAGATAGGCAGTGGCGATTTCCAATACCCGATGCATATCGGCTGTTATGGCCGAATTATAGGCCATATTGACCGATTCACACTTTGCGCCCAATTTATCCCGACCATAAAAACCGCGCTATTCCTGCGGCTCAACTACTTGCAGTATTTGACCAAGCCATCTTCAATAAATAAGTCAATACAAACCATTCGAGGATTTACTTTTGATTGGTGTGCAATTTGCACTGAGGATCGCTGCGGGCAAAGAAGCACCTAAAGGAAAAGGTTCAGCCGTGGTCATTCTTGCCCGAGTTAAATTTACCTCAGGAGTCAGCTTGGTAAGAAGATGAATGGTAGTAAGGAACGCGAATTTAATTAATTACAATTTCTTGCTTGTCTGTTGGCCCACCTTCGGCGTTGCGTCAACGGCCTCATACGTACAGTATGAAACCGCTGACGCGCCTTGAAGATGAACCAACATCCGGTGCAATATTCTTGCAATTAAATAAATCCGCGTTCCTAAGCGTGACATAGTGAATTGAGGACGCGGAAAGAGATATTCAAACCGTTCGGTAAAAGGGGACATGATGATGGAAAATGACATTTTATGCATAGAAAGAAAAAACCATGTCGGCACCCTGATTCTCAATCGCCCGGACAAAAAAAACGCCTTGTCGCAAGAACTGCTGATAAAAATCCACCTGATCCTGACAGAATGGTCAGAAGATGAAACCATTCGAACGGTCGTGATCACAGGTTCGGGAAATGAGGCGTTTTCCTCCGGCTACGACGTACTGGCCATTCCGTCCAACCTGACACCGGAGATGGCGGAGCTGGCCAAAAACCATAACCCGCTTGAATTGGCGCTCGCAAGTGTGCGGGAATATCCGTATCCTACCATTGCCATGCTCAACGGGTACGCACTCGGTGCGGGTTTGAACCTTGCCCTGTGCTGCGATGTGAGAGTGGCGGCAGAAGACGTTCATGTGGGTATGCCCCCGGCAAAACTTGGTTTGATCTACCATCCCGAGGGGTTGCGACAATTTGTTGAGGTTATCGGTTTCAGCAGGACAAGGGAACTTTTTTTTACGGCAGATTCATACAGTGGCATGCAAGTCAAGGAAATGGGAATTGTTGATCATCTCGTTCCCCGGTCTGAGTTGTCGAAAACCGCTTACGAAATGGCTGAACAGATTGCTGGAAACGCACCGCTGTCCCTTTCAGGAACAAAACGAATTTTAAATTCTCTCGCAAACGGCCTTACACTTTCAAAAGATGACTTGAAGTCGGCGGAAGACCTGATCGCCAAAGGGTTTATGAGTGATGACCTGAAGGAGGGGCAACGGGCTTTCATCGAAAAGCGCAAACCCGTTTTCACCGGTAAATAACGATATCCTGAGAGATCCTTCCGCTGGAGAAGAGCGAAATATCACAATATCAACATATTGCGACTATACAGAGCGTTCTGAGATGATTTCCTCTATGGACAAACCGGAAACCACCTTGAACGGGGACGCCAATTGGGGAATATCGGCACGGTGCATCGCAATCGAAAAGAGTTTGCCAAGGCGCTGGTCAAATACCGCCAGGTCATAGACACTTTACAGGATGAAGGACATCTTTTCGAAATTGCCGATCAATACGGGAGTCTGGCTCACATTCACGCCATGACAGGAGATGTCGTCGAGACCGTCCACTGGTATGGAAAAGCCGAATAACTATACCTGGTGGTATGTAAAGGAGAAAAGGCCGGTATGGTGAGAAAAAAATCGACACACTATCGGCCGTATCCGGGAGAAACGGATGAACGGGCTTTTGGTAGCTGAAAAATTTTTCCACTCAATGGGGCGGCCGATGCTCGATCGAGAGCTGGGCCCCGACGTGGACCGGATCGCCGCCGGACTCGTTGGGGATGGTTTTGAGTGTTATGGTTTTGATGATAAAATTTCACGTGACCACGACTGGGGGCCGGGATTTTGCGTTTGGTTTCTTGCAGAAGACTTTGAGAAATATGGCCAATGCCTCCAGAGTGCCTACGACATGCTACCGGATATCCATGAAGGTTACGGTTCGAGAAAAACAAGTCAATTCGGCGGCAAACGCGTGGGCGTTTTTGAAATAACTAGTTTATATCAAACATTTATCGGTCTGGATCTCGTCCCTGAAGAATTCGACGAGTGGTTGGTGATCCCCGAGAATTCCCTGGCGGCATGTACCAACTGCAAAATTTTCATGTATGGCCCGGGTAAGTTTACCGAATACCGGCGCAAACTGTTAGCTTTTTATCCTGGCGACGTTAGACGCAAGAAGATCGCTTCCCGATGCATGACGATCGGTCAGTCGGGGCAATACAATTTTCCTCGTCTCATCCGCCCCCAAGAATCCCACGCCGCCAAATATGCCGAAGTCAAGTTCGTCGCCGATGTGATCTCATTGGTTTATCTCCTGAATCGTCGCTACACGCCATTTTACAAGTGGATGCACAAGGCACTGAAACCCCAACCAATCCTCGGCACCCAGATGTTTGATCGGATTGGTGCGCTTACGCTGGAGCATGTTTGTTCAAAAAGAGAGGCACTTATCGAGACGATCACTGCCTTGCTGATTGATGAGCTTGTCCGGCAAGGGTTGAGCCGCGAAACGAGCAGCTTCATCACGGATCACGGACCGCAGGTACAGGACGGGATTCGCGATCAACACCTGAAACAGCGTAATGTATGGGCTGGATAAGATGAGAAAAAAACATCTAATTTTCGGCGTCAGTTACTTTTACGGAAGGGTTTCACGGAAGCGCTCGCATGCGATGGGGGATATCGACTCTGTATCGTCAATCGGGGAAACCGCCCCATGAGCATCACGGGTGTCGAGGAAATCGTATGCGACCGAAAGGATATGGCCGGCACACTAGCCCAGCCATCATTGACGAACAGCGGATTTCCCTTCCATTTCCCCTGAACGGGCACCATATCTATTCATGTTTGCAGGTAGAGTGAACCCTCGATTTTTCGAATACGCATTTTCCGGAGAGTATGCAGCAAACGTGGAAATGGTACCGGCAATCAACGACGAGAGGGAGCAGTTAGGAGGTTTTGATATGCAAAAAGACCAAATCATCGCACAAATACTCGACAAGGAACTGAAGATGTTCACCAGCGTAAGGGCCGACCAGCCGGTATCGTGTCAGCAAAATGCCGACGAGTTCAAGGTGTTCCGATCCGCCCAGTTTCAGGCGTGGTCGAAAGAAACTCTGGAAAGCTATCTCAACGATCTCGAGAAGGCCGAGTCGGATGGCTTGAACCTGATGACACTCAAATACGCACGGATGGAAAACCAGATTCCCTTGATCCATGATAACCCTCAGGTCATGCAGATGATCAGTGAGATGGTGTCCATTCAATCGAATTGGCAAAAAGAGATGATCAGAAAATTTCCGTCGATTATGACCCGCGGCCGTCCGATTGAGGAAATATCCAGTACTTCGGCAATGACATCCTTTAAAAACTACCTTTCCTGCGAACTGGAAACGTACTCACAAATGACGCTTACCCATCTCTTCCGCGATATCATGAGTTGCCACAGCAATGGGATCAATATGTCGGAAACGATTTATGAAGCCATGGTCATGAACTTGGGATACGCCTCGCTCGCCGAAGCCAATGAAGAGGCCAGATCCGGTTAATAGACTGCTTGAAAAATCCGCATAGGGCCCCTGACGATGTTGGAATACGTCTCAACGTAATACTTTTTGATTTTTATCAATCAATTCTACAATGGAGTCATGACGATGGACGAACTGCTGAAAAAACGCCTGGAAGAGCTTGAGGCCATAAGGGCAAGAGTAATAATGGGTGGAGGGACGGAAAGGATCGAAAGACAACATGCAATGGGCAAGTTGTCGGCGCGTGAAAGACTGGACATTCTTCTTGATCAGGGCAGCCTGATGGAGATGAATATGCTGGCTGGCCAGGCACTCGGGTTGCCGGGTGACGCGGTTGTTTGCGGGAGTGGAACGATTGACGGCCGAACCGTGTTCGTCTATTCGCAGGACCCGACGGTACGCGGCGGTTCTATCGGGTTGGAGCACGGGATAAAAATGTATCGAACCGTGGAAAAGGCACTTGAATTAAAAGTTCCGTTTATCGGGCTTCACGACTCTCCCGGGGCGAGGCTCCCCAATGAAAGGGAACTGGAGATACTGGGTATGGGAAAGCGCTCTTATTTTTCGAGTCTTTCAGCGAAACACGGCGGTTCCATATTTTACCCGAACACCATCGCTTCAGGCACAATTCCGCAGATTTCCGCCATCATGGGGACATGCGGAGGAATATCCGTATACTCACCGGCTCTCACCGATTTTATTTACATGATCGATAAAAACAGCCAGATGTTTATCACCGGTCCCGACGTGGTAAAGATGGTGACCGGGGAAGAAATTTCCAAAGACGATCTCGGTGGTGCCCGCGTTCACGCCGAAAAAACCGGAACATGCGATTTCCTCCACGCACAGGAAGAGGCATGCCTGTTGGATATCCGTCGATTGCTCGGTTTCCTACCTCCGAACTGCGATACCCCACCGCCTGTTTATCAGCCAGGAGACGACCCGCAACGAACGTGCTCTGAACTGAACGACATCGTCCCGTCCTCGCCAAACAAACCCTATGATATGCATAAGGTGATTCTTACGATTCTGGACAACAACGATTTTCTGGAGGTTAAAAAGGATTTCGCCAAAGAAGTGATTGTCGGTTTCGGTCGCCTTGACGGAAAAACCGTCGGGATTGTGGCCAACCAGCCTGCAGTCATGGCCGGCGCCATGACCACGGACAGTTCGGATAAACAGGCCAGATTCATTCGATTCTGCGATTGTTACGGAATTCCCTTGATTCTTCTGGTCGATACTCCCGCCTATATGCCCGGTTCCCATCAGGAACATTCGGGCATCATCCGGCATGGGGCAAAGGTCCTTTACGCGCTCTGCGAAGCCACGGTTCCGAGAATTTCTTTGGTATTACGCAAAGCATACGGCGGCGGCAATCTCGGTATGGGCGTTCTTCCCGGACTCGGAAACGACATGGTGCTTTACTGGCCGATTATGGAAACGGGAATCCTCGGGGCCGAGCAATCGGTCATGCTTCTCTATGGCAGAAAACCCGACGCGACACCCGAATACATTGCCGAAAAGCTTGCCGAGTATCGAGAAACCTACGCCAACCCGATGTACGATATCTCATCCAACATGAACGTTCAGGATGTCATAGCCCCTGTTGAAACCCGAAGCTACCTGATTCGCGCCCTCACCATCATGGCCGACAAACGCCGGCAGAGGCACGGGAAGCGGCATGGAAACATTCCGCTATGATTTGTTGGCTATTCGTACTGAATCAATATGTTGCCATGCGATCAAAATTTAGGGCTCACGAATAAATAAGTTCGTAATTTTGGGCGTAGAGGCGCCCGGTCGGCAAGGCGCGGAAACGCAGGTATATCGGGTATATGTCGAGTTTTCGCAACGCAGCCGGACGGGATGGATCGACGTCCAAAATGTGAAGTTATTTTGGAGTGGGCCCTTAGTTCTACACCATTTCTCCCATCATGATTTCAGAGGTAATAACATGCAGAAAACGACCATATCTTCAAATCCGCTGTCCGGTATCCGCGTTCTCGATCTGACTTCCCTGCTTCCCGGTCCATATTGCACAATGATGCTGGCCGATCTCGGTGCCGATGTCATCAAAATCGAAAGACCAGGGGTGGGCGATATGACCAGACATTACCTTCCCAACATTAAAAAGGAAAGCGTCTACTTTTTAGGTCTGAACCGCAACAAGAAAAGCCTGGCGCTGAATTTAAACAAGGAAAAGGGAGTCAGCATATTTCTCGATCTCGTTAAGGGCGTGGATATCGTCTTCGACAGTTTTCGACCGGGTGTCATGGATAGAATGGGCATCGGATACGAGACGTTAAAAAAGATCAATCCCCAAATCATCGTTTGTTCCATTACAGGCTATGGCCAGGGTGGCCCCTATGCCGACAAGGCCGGTCATGACATCAATTATCTGTCGATCGCGGGCATTCTGGGATCCACCGGGAACAGGGAAGGGTTGCCGACCATACCGGGGGTACAGATCGCAGATCTTGGCGGGGGTGCCATGCTGGCGGCCGTTTGCGTTCTATCGGCGCTCATCGATAGAGAGAAGACCGGCCAAGGGCAATATATCGATGTTTCCATGACGGACGGCGCCTTGTCCTGGCTTGCCCTGTACGCGGCGAAGCACTTTTTCGACGGAACAAACCCCGAGCCCTCCAATGAGATATTGAGCGGTCGCTACGCCTGTTATAATGTTTATA
>ENA-ORCT01000130-ORCT01000130.1-marine-metagenome-genome-assembly--contig:-NODE-130-length-47946-cov-3.598279_pt1 | contig 47946 bp, 44 predicted proteins | sample MGYA00248632_ERZ508511 | MGnify/ENA primary metagenome ERZ508511 (study PRJEB26182, sample SAMN06268839) | marine metagenome | isolation source: Tt an P1-techrep anaerobic enrichment on pine from sediment...
CGTTTATCAAGTCCAACGTTACTTGTTTGGACATCCTGAAAAGCAGTTTCATAATCTGGTCAAGCTTTATTTTCTCTTGCTGTTTTCTGCCGTCATTCACATCTAAAACCTTCTTATTCTCTAATTTTATTTTATCATATTTTGGATGTATTAGTAAAATACTTTCATTAACATTTGTCGGGATATTGACATATGTGGAAAACTGGAATACCATTGCTTCAACAATTAAAGAATTTCAAGGGAGGTTTTTCACATGAAAATATCGATTTTATACGTCAGCTGCTCGGGGAACACGGAAAAAGCCGCCGGCTATATTAAGGAAGGTCTGAGTCAGGCCGGAGAGATGGATGTGAGGTTAATGAAGCTGAATGGCGAGGAGCCTGTCGATGCGGCTTTTGTCCAGGAGAGTGACGCCGTTATCCTCGGCACGCCGGCCTATGCCGCCACGATGAGCTGGCAGCTGAAAAAATGGTCGGCCTGAAGATGAACGTGCCCCATGCGCAGATCGATACCATCATCAATATGCTGCCGAGCCTCAACAAACCGACCGTGGCCCATCTCTACCAGTCGGACTGGGTCTCGGTGGAGACGGTGCTGCACGAGAAAGAGGTGCGGCAGATCGTGCCGGAATTGCTTAAGGCCGGTGCAGAAGGAATTATTGAATATCCATTGAACAAGATATTATAGGAGTACATATTTTTATGGAACGGACCTTTGCCGTCATCAAGCCCGACGCATTTGCCGCCGGCCACGCTGGGCAGATTATGGCCCGCATCTACGAAGCCGGTTTTTCCGTCGTCGGTCTAAAAAAGCTCTGGCTCAGCGAGGCGCAGGCGGCCGGCTTTTATCATGTACATCGCGACAAGCCCTTTTTTGACGATCTGACCTCGTTTATGAGCAGCGGACCCTGCCTGGTGATGGTCCTCGAAGCCTCCGAAGCCATTCGCCGCTGGCGCGATCTGATGGGGGCGACCGATCCGGCTGCTGCGGCCGAAGGAACCTTGCGGCGCGATTTCGGCACCTCCATCGGCCGCAATGCCACCCACGGCTCCGACGCTGCTGACACGGCTGCTTTTGAAATCAACTATTTTTTCGCCGGTCTGGAATTGCTCTGAGAATTGCCGTATTTGATCTTGTGCCTGAAAAGCCCTTCAGATACAATCTGGAGGGCTTTTTATCTGGTTTCTGTCCTGAAACGGCTCTTTTGATTCAGACCATCCATGGTCTTCACCCGTTGGGCAGATTTTGCTGTCCCATTGCGCTATCCTGCGCAATGGTCCGTAATCTCTGCGTCAATCTGCGGCATTACTTGTGCGGCGTACTGATGTACGCCTCCGCGCAATGCTTTGATTTCCTTGATCTTGCGAAAAATTGCTCGTTTCCGAATCAGAAACACAGCTGTGTTCATATGAACACAGCTGTAAAATCAGCACCATCGCAGGAGTAGCATGCCCGCTTCACAGCTCATCGACATCAAGAACCTTTCTTTGGACGAATTGATCGAATTTCTCGCCGGCCTCGGCAAGGAGAAGTTTCGCGCCGGTCAGATCATGCGCTGGATCTATCAGCGGGACGTATCTGACTTCGATGCCATGACCGACCTGGCCAAAGTGCTGCGTCAGCAGCTGAAGGAAAGGGCCTTTGTTTCCGAGCTGCAGCCGGCAGCTGATGAGGAGAGTCGCGACGGCACCCGCAAGTACCTGTTCCGCCTGGCGGATGGCGAGAGCGTGGAGACGGTGCGCATCCCCATGGAGGGCGACCGGGCGACCCTGTGCATTTCGACCCAGGTCGGCTGCGCCATGGGCTGCTCCTTTTGCCACACCGGCACCTTCGGGCTGGTGCGAAATCTGAGTACCGCCGAGATCGTCAACCAGGTCTGTGCGGCGCGGCGCGACGGACCGGTTCACAACCTGGTACTGATGGGCATGGGCGAACCCCTCGACAACCTGGAGAACGTTATTCGCGCCCTGGAAATTTTCTACCTGCGGGACGGTTTCGACTACAGCCCGCGCAAGGTGACTCTCTCTACTGCCGGGCTGGTGCCGCAGATGCTCGAGCTGGGGCAGCGCATTAAGGTCAATCTGGCGGTGTCCCTCAACGCCACCACCGATGAGGTGCGCAACCAGCTGATGCCCATCAACCGCCGCTATCCCCTTGAAGAACTGCTGGCGGCCTGCCGGTCCTATCCCCTGGCGCCGCGGCAGCGCATCACCTTCGAATATATTCTGATTCGCGGTGTTAACGACAGTGATCAGGACGCCAAACGCCTGGTGCGCCTGCTGCACGGAATCCGCGCCAAGATTAACTTGATTCCATACAATGAGCATCCCGCGTCACCGCTGAAGGCGCCGACTGCCGAGCGCATCGAGGCATTTCAGAGCTACCTGCTCAGCCGCGATATGGTGGCCATTCGGCGCGCCAGCAAGGGGCAGGACATCTCGGCGGCCTGCGGTCAGCTCAAAGGTAAACTCGACGACGCGAAAGGCTGTGAGGCGTAAGGCGTACAAGATCTTAACCCATTACTCATTACGCATCACGGATTACGATTCCTTGGTTTCATCCATTTGAAAGAGAAAGGAACGGCATACATGGCACAGACAGTTATCGGCGTGATCGGCGGCAGTGGTCTCTACGAGATCGAGGGCTTGGGCGACGTGCAGCAGGTGGAGGTCGACACCCCCTTCGGGGAGCCTTCCGATGCCCTGATTACAGGTATTCTCGAGGGCGTGCAGATGGTGTTTCTGCCCCGCCACGGCCGCGGGCATCGGCTGCTGCCTAGTGAAGTGCCCTACCGGGCCAATATTCACGCCATGAAGCAACTCGGCGTCGAACGGATCATTTCGGTGTCGGCGGTGGGCAGCATGCGCGAGGAGATCGTACCCGGCCACATTGTCATTCCCGATCAGTTTTTCGACCGCACTCAGGGTAAGCGGGCTTCGTCTTTTTTTGGTGATGGTGTGGTCGGCCATGTGCAGTTCGCCGACCCGGTGTGTGGCGATCTGTCCGCCATTCTGGCCAAGGCTGCCAGTGAGGTCGGCGCTACTGTGCACCGGGGCGGCACCTATCTCTGTATCGAAGGACCTAATTTCTCCACCCGAGCCGAATCGAACATTTACCGCAACTGGGGGGTAGACATCATCGGCATGACAAATCTTCCCGAAGCGCGCCTGGCCCGCGAAGCTGAGATCTGTTATGGCACCGTGGCCCTGGCCACCGATTACGACTGCTGGTACGAGGGCCATGACGATGTGTCGGTAGAGGCAGTGTTGGCTACTATCAAACAGAACGTGGCCACCGCCCGCAATATCATCAAGGCGGCAGCCGGCGCCGCTGCCGCAGAGCGCCCCTGCAGTTGCGGCAGCGCATTGCAGTATGCCCTCATGACCGATACCAGCCAGATTCCCGACGCCACCCGCGACCGGTTGGCGTTACTGCTGGATAAATACCTTTAATCGCCAGGGAGGGAGGCGGACTTAACAGGCCGAAACGAAAAATTGACTGTTCGAGGCTGGATTTTCGACAATTTGAGAGCGAATAGCCTGACTATTTGTCGAAAATTGTCGGAAATATGGACCGATCAGGCGTTTTTAAAGTCGGTTTATGGTAAGTCCAATAGCCTCCTGATACCGCCCGATCAGGATTCGGGTGACAGTGACGGAGGAAGCTATGCGTTTCAGTCCGATTGTTCTGCTTGTGCTGTTTGGTTTACTGTTTGGCTGCGCCGCGCCTGAGGAGAAAAAGGCCCCGGAACAGGATGTTCACTATATTCTCGGCGTCTCCTATCTACAGGAGGGCAACGCCAGTCGTGCACTGCAGGAATTTCATAAGGCCCATGAAGCCGACTCCGGCAATGCCGATGTTCTGATCGGTCTCGGTCGCGCCTACCAGCTCAAGGGCGCCTATTCCGAGGCCGAAAAATACTATCTGCAGGCTCTGGATTCGAGGCCCGATGATCCGCTGATTGAAAACAACCTTGGTGCCCTCTATCTCGATCTGCAACGCCCAGATGATGCCATTCATTATTTCGGCAAGGCGGCGGACAATCTGATGTTCGCCAATGCGGAAGTTTCTCTTACCGGTCTCGGCTATGCGCACTTTCAGAAGCGCGAATATCTCGAAGCGATCAGCGCCTATCGCAAGGCTCTGGCGCAGAATCCTCGCTATGATGAAGCCCATCTGCGTCTCGGCGAAACTTACTATGCCATGGGCAAAACCGACCGCGCCCTGGGCGAGTTCCATCAGGCGCTTAAACTCAACGGCAACAATATCCGCACTCATTTTCAACTCGGCCTGGCTTATATGAAAATGGATAATCCGACCGAGGCCACGCAGTACTTTCGCAATGTGGTGCGTCTGGCGCCCTCGACGGAGCTGGCTGAACAGGCCGAGCATTACCTGGAACTGCTGCAGTAGCAGATTGTTTGCGGAGGATGGAGATGGAGCGGGAGTTTGACCGGCTGGCAGACGCGGTGCGGCAACGGCTGGGCGGCGACCCTTTCGACCTGGCGATTGTACTTGGTTCCGGCTTGGGCGCTGCCGCCAATGGCGTCGAGAAGGGGCAGATCTTTCCCTACCGTGATTTTGGCTGTTTTCCCCGTACCGAACTGGCCGGTCACGCCGGCCAGCTGCTCGCCGGCTTTCTGCGCGACTGGCGGGTGCTCGTTTTTCAGGGGCGTTTCCACCTTTACCAGGGCCTCAGTGCCCGTCAAGTCTGCGTGCCGGTGCAGCTGGCCCATCGTCTCGGCTGCCGGTTCATGCTGCTGACCAATGCCGTCGGAGGTATTCGCCAGGACCTGTTCCCGGGACACTTCATGTACATCAGCGACCATATCAATCTGCTCGGCGACAACCCTTTGCGAGGTCTGGCTGGCGATCCGTTTCTCGATCTTTCGCAGCTCTACGACCAGCGCCACTATACCGCGCTGGAGATTTTTGCCCGTCAGCAGGGGGTCGATCTTGCGTCGGGGGTGCTGGCTGCTTTGCCGGGCCCTTCTTACGAAACTCCTGCCGAAATCAGAGCCTTGGCCCTGCTCGGCGCCGATGCCGTTTCCATGTCCACGGTGCCGGAAGCGATCATGGCCAAGTATCTGGGGATGCGGGTCGCTGGTATGTCCTATGTGGCCAACAGAGCCGCCGGGTTGAGCCCCGGTCCGCTTAGTCACCAGGAGGTATTGTCCGTCGGCCGTGATGGAACAGGGCCTCTTGCCGCACTGATACACGAGTTGACCCGCCTCTGGCAGACTGAAAACTGAGCCGCCAACCCTTCTCCGGAATTCCATTTTCCTTTCTGCTTCATTTCTAAGTTGTTGAAAAAAAACAAAAATAATCGATCTTCGGATGTCTGGCCGCAGCTTGACAGCCCTGCCGCAAATGGTAAACTTTTCGCAGACAAACAAGCGAACTGGCAAAGGGAGTGATGCCGTGGGACAAAGGGAGAAGAGGGTACTGGTTGTTGACGATGAAGAAAACGCCCGCCTCGGGCTGAGCAAGATTCTGGAGCAGGAAGGCTACCGGGTGGATAGCGTGGCCAACGGTCGCGAAGCTCTCGATTTTCTGCAGCGGCAGAAGGTTCAGGTGGTCATCAGCGATCTGCAGATGCCGGAGATGAACGGGCTGGCTTTTCTGCGGGAACTGAGCCGCCACTATCCCAGCACTCAGGTCATTATGGTGACCGCCCATGGTGGGGTTGAATCGTACCTGGAGGCGATTCATCTGGGAGCTTACGAGTATATCAACAAGCCCATCAAACTTGAGGAATTGCGTATTGTCATGAACAAGATGCTGGCCGAACAACGATCGGCTACAGCTAATTAGCAACACGCCGGTCGCTTAGCCGGCAGATCGCATGGCTCGCAACAGCGAATCTTCGATTGGTCGCAAGTACCGAGTGGAGGTGCAATGAAAGAATTCAAAACCATTCTGTTTGCCAGCGATTTTTCCGAGAATTCGGCCTATGCCTTTGAATATGCCCGTGATCTGGCGATCAAATACCAGGCTTTGCTGTTGATAGTTCATGTGATCAATGAACCGGTCGATTTGCGTGGTTTCTATGTGCCGCATATTTCTTTTGAAACCCTCGAAGAAGAGATTGAAGAGGGCGCTCGCAAGATGATGGACAAGTTCTGCGGGGTTCATCTGCGCGATTATGACAACTACGAAACCTTTATCGTTCCGGGCATCCCCTACGATGAAATCATCAAGAAGGCTGAGGAGGTCTCCGCTGATCTGATTGTTATGGGAACCCACGGTCGCAGTGGCCTTGATCACGTGTTGTTCGGCAGCACCGCGGAAAAGGTGGTGCGTAAATCCCCCGTGCCGGTCATGACCATCCGTTACTCCGAGTAATCCACTCGAATTATCAGCCATTCAGTCGGTTTCATAGAGTATTATGCAGAGCAGCCTTCGGGCTGCTTTTGCTTTGTTGCAGGCCTCATTACGCCAGGGCTTTGTCCTTGCAAAAACGTCCTCCAAGAGGTTATGCTAGCGCGGATTATATACGAATACTTCTGCTGCCACCGGTAGTTGCCCCGCATCGCAAGCCATGTTTGTTCTTGGTGCCTCGAGGTGGCGCAAGAACCTCTGTAGAGCGAATTCCAGGTCCGGTGGAATTGACAGGCAGTGAACCAAAGAAACGGGAGGCACAGGCATGTCCGGCCGGATATTGGTGGTCGATGACGAAAAGCTTATTCTCGATCTCGCTGTGATGCTGCTTACGACTCGAGGATACGAGGTGATTACCGCCGAAAACGGCGAAGAATGCCTGGAGGTTGTGGCGCGGGAAAATCCGCCGCTGGTCTTGCTCGATTATATGATGCCGGGTATGGACGGCATGACCACTTTGCGTGAGTTGCGCCAGCGCTATCCCGACACCTACGTCATCATGTTGACCGGCAAGGGCAACGAGCAGGTGGCGGTCGAAGTAATGAAGGCCGGCGCTGCCGATTATGTTTTAAAGCCCTTCGGCAATCAGGATCTGATCGATCGCATCGAAAACGTTTTGCGTATTCGGCGCATCGAGATACACAACCGCGAGCTGCGTCTGGAACGGGAGCGGTTGCTGAGCGAACTCGAGGACATGAATAGCGAACTCGAGGGCTGGAACACCGAACTGGAACGTCGGGTTGAAGAAAGAACCCGGGAGTTGGAACAGGTTAACGCAGAGAAATTACAGGCCGAAAAACTGGCCTCTCTCGGCCACCTGGCTGCAGGCATGGCCCATGAGATCCGCAATCCCCTCAATGCTATCAGCCTCTTTACCCAGATGCTCAAGCCTGCCCTGGCCGACGATGCGGAACGGAGCGGTTATCTCGACCGGTTGCTCAGTGAGGTCGATCGTATCGACAATATTCTGATCAAGTTGCTGGCGGCCAGCAACCGTCCTCGTGGAGAGGCCCAACAGGTTTCCCTGTTCGAGGTCATGGAGCGTGTTCTGGCCAGCTTTTCCGAGCAGATTGAAGCGCATGGCATCCTTCTGGATCAGCAGCTGGAATCCAGAATACCGCCGATTGTGGCGGATCCGGCGGAAATTGAGCAGATTTTTACCAACCTGTTTGCCAATGCCATTTACGAAATGCGCGGGGGTGGAAAGCTGGGCGTACGGCTTGCCTGGGACCGGGATAAGGCTCGAATCGATGTCAGTGATACCGGCCAGGGGATTCCGGCGGAGAATCTAAGCAAGATTTTCGATCCCTTTTTTACCACCAAACCCAAGGGGACAGGTTTCGGCCTGTCGGTGGTGTTGCGCATTGTCAAAACCTACCAGGGCCAGATCAAGGTTAAGAGCGAAGCAGGGCAAGGCACCGTTTTTCACATTGAATTTCCCACGGCATAACTTTATTTTTGCAACCTTGACAGGATCGGCCGTCTTGCTTCCGGCGCAAGTCGCTGTTTTATCCCGAATTCCGATGGCAAGGAGAACCGGCTGATGGCTCTGCAACTGCGCGAGGTCGCCCTCGATCTCGACGAAGACGAGGGGCTGCTGCCGGCCAGGGTTGCCGCCGAGTTAGGCCTGGAATGCTTCCACCTGAAGGGCTTTCAGGTGGTGCGCAGGGGGATCGATGCACGGCGCAAGCCGCGGGTGCTGCGTATTTTTTCGGTGGTTTTCGAAATGGCCGACGAGGCCGCCTTGCTGGAGCGGCAGAGCGGTAATCGGCGCCTTAGCCGCTGGCAACCGCCGACGCTGCCTGAGATTCAGCCCCTGGGAGTATGCCAGCGGGTATTGGTGGCCGGGATGGGGCCGGCGGGCCTCTTTGCCGCCTTGAGCCTGGCCCGCTACGGCTTGCAGGTCACCCTGATCGAGCGCGGTGAAGCGGTCGAAAAACGTGTTCCGGCGGTAAATCGCTTTCACGCCGGCGGCCCCTTCGATCCGGTCAGCAATATCCAGTTCGGCGAAGGCGGCGCCGGGACTTTTTCCGACGGCAAGCTCAATACCCGGGTAAAGCATCCCTGGAGTGCCTACGTGTTACGAACGCTGGTCGATTTTGGCGCCGGCGAGGAGATCCTTACCCAGGCCAAGCCCCATGTCGGCAGTGACCGGCTGCGGCTGGTGCTGATCAATTTCCGCCGTGAGTTGCAGCGGCTCGGAGTGGAGATTCGTTTCGGCACCCGTCTGACCGACCTGCTGTTTGCTGGCGGCCGGCTGCGGGGGGCGGTTCTCGATGAGCAAGAAGAGTTTCTTTGCGACAGCCTGGTGCTCGCTACCGGTCACAGTGCTCGCGATACCTATGGTATGCTGGCCGAGCGGGGGGTGGCGCTGGAAAGCAAACCCTTTGCTGTGGGCCTGCGGGTGGAACACCCGGCGGAGCTGATCAATTTCATTCAGTACGGTCACTGTCGCCATCCACGTTTGCCGACCGCCGAGTATGCGCTCACCTATAACGATCCGGACAGCAAACGGGGGATCTATTCCTTCTGCATGTGTCCCGGCGGTGAGGTGGTGCTGGCCGCTTCCGAGGCGGGCGGCGTTGTGGTCAACGGCATGAGCAATCGCATGCGCAACGGTCCTTACAGCAACAGCGCCTTAGTGGTGGCGGTCCGGCCGGACGATTTCGACTCTGCCGATCCTCTGGCCGGGGTGCGCTTTCAACGCCGTTGGGAAGAGGCTGCGTTCGTCGCCGGCGGTGAGGATTATCGTGCCCCGGCGCAGAATCTGCTCGCTTTTCTCGGTCGCGGCAACGGCCTGCTGAATTCTTCCTGCCGGCCGGGGGTGCGGGAATGGGATCTGCACCAGGTGCTGCCTCCGTTTGTCAGCTCCGGCCTGTCCCGGGCGCTTCCCCATTTCGATCGTCGCATGCGCGGATTTATCTCTGCCGAGGCGACTCTGGTGGGGGTCGAGACCCGCACTTCGGCGCCGTTGCGCATCCTGCGGCAGGCCGATGGCCAGGCCCTGCATCGACCTGGCCTGTATCCGGCAGGCGAGGGGGCCGGCTATGCCGGAGGAATCATGAGCGCTGCCCTGGATGGCCTCAAGGTCGCCGAGCAGATTGCAGTTACAGCAAACAACAGGAGTAATCGTTGAAAGAGCTTTATGTCGAACAGATACGGGAACGGGACCAGGTCGACGGCCAGTTTCTGGTGCGGGAAAAAATCACTGCCATGGCCAAGAACGGCAAGCCCTATCTGACCTTGAAATTGATGGACCGCAGCGGCGAAATCGAGGGCCGGGTTTGGGATCGGGTCGAGGAACTGTCCGCGCTTTTTGATAAAGACGATTTTGTGCGGGTGGGTGGCAAGGCCAGCGTCTATCTCGGGAAGATGCAGCTGGTCGTTCAGCGCCTGGAAAAGATCGATGAGCAGGCCGTCGATCTGGGCGATTATCTGCCGGTCAGTTCCCGGCCGGTGGAGGAGATGCTGGACGAATTGCGCCAGCTGGTGGGCAGCCTGCAGTCCCCCCATTTTCGCCAGCTGATGGAGGCTTTCCTGGGCGACGAGGAGTTTGTCAAACTCTACGCCCAGGCGCCGGCGGCCAAGTCGATTCACCATGTCTATCTCGGCGGACTGTTGGAACATTCCCTGGCAGTGGCCCATCTGGCCGACGATATCAGCTGCCGCTATCCGGGGGTGCAGCGCGACCTGCTCCTCACCGGCGCGCTGCTGCACGATATCGGCAAGGTGGCGGAGCTCTCCTACGAACGATCTTTCGGCTACACGGACACCGGCAAACTGCTTGGTCATATTGTCATCGGCGTGGAGATGGTCGAGGCCAAACTGCGCCAGCTGGACGATTTCCCCGCCGCCTCGGCACTGCTGCTGAAACACTTGCTGTTGTCTCACCACGGCCAATACGAGTTCGGTTCGCCAAAACGCCCCAAAACTCTGGAGGCGGTGATTCTCAACTACCTCGATGATCTCGACAGCAAGATCAACGGCGTTCGCACCCACCTGGAGAAAGAGCCTGACAATGGTGCTGCCTGGAGCGGCTATCATCGCATCTACGACCGCTACTTTTTTAAAGAAACCGGTGTGCAAGAGGCTACGCCCGTTTCCGAAGCGCCGTCGATGCCTCAGTTCGCATCTCCTGCGCAGGAAGAAAAGCCCGAGCAGGCAGAAAAGCCCGAGCAGGCAGAGACGGTCGCCAGGCGACAAAGCCGGCCGAAGGCCAGGGACCGCGAATTGCGCTGCAGTCTGGCCGACCAGCTGCAGGAAAAGAACCTGAACCTTTTTACGCAACTCGACGAGGGGGACAACTGATGGGGCTGTGGCTGAAATCGCTGGTGACCGGCGAGCTTAAGGTGAACTGTTATCTGCTCGGCTGCCAGAGCAGCGGCCAGGCCCTGGTGATCGATCCCGGCGGATCGGCGCGGCGCATTCTGGAGATCCTGGCTGAAAATGGCCTGACCCTCAAGATGGTGGTCAATACCCACGGTCATTTCGATCATGTCGGCGGCAATCGGGCACTGATCGAAGAGACCCAGGCCGATCTGCTGATTCACGCCGACGACCTGGCAATATTGCGCGGCGCTTCAGAGCACGCGCCGTCTTTCGGTTGTCGGGCCATCGAACCGTCGCCGGAACCGACCCGCCTGCTGCAGGATGGCGACCGAATCGAGTTGGGCGAACTGCAGTTTGATGTCATTCACGTGCCCGGCCATTCACCCGGCGGAATCTGTCTGCTGGGCGAGGGGTATCTTTTTGCCGGGGACAATCTGTTTGCCGGCTCCATCGGTCGCACTGATCTGCCGTCCGGCGATCAGGGGGCCTTGATGCAGGCACTGCGCGACCGGGTTCTGACGCTGCCCGAGGAGATTGTGGTTTGTCCCGGCCATGGACCGGAAACGACCATCGGCCGCGAGCGGCGCACAAATCCTTTTCTGCGCTATATTGTCTAGCAGGCTTCTGAAAAAGACCGGGGAAATTCTATTCAGCATTCTGCCAGATCTGGGGGAAGCTGTCTCGCGTCTGAAAACAGAGGCGAAACAAAGAGGACATTATGCTGCAAGGCAAAGAGATCGTGTTGGGGGTGTGCGGCGGTATTGCCGCCTACAAGGCGGCCGAGTTGCTGCGACTGTACGTCAAGGCCGGCGCCAAGGTGTCGGTGATCATGACTGCCGCTGCTCAGGAATTTGTCACCCCGCTGACCTTTCAGACCTTGTCCGGACGGCCGGTGCATAGTGATCTATTCAATCTGTTGCAGGAGCAGGACATCGGTCATATCTCGCTGGCCGACCGTGCCGACCTGCTGGTGATCGCCCCGGCGACCGCCAATCTGATCGGCAAGGTTGCCGCCGGCATTGCTGACGATCTTCTGACGACCACGGTTATGGCTACCAAGGCGCCGGTATTGCTGGTCCCGGCCATGAACAGCAACATGTGGCAGAATCCGGTCTGCCAGCGCAATGTGGCGCAGCTGCAACAGGATGGTTGCCATATTATGGAGCCAGCCACCGGAATGCTTGCCTGCGGCTGGGAAGGGCAGGGCAAAATGCCCGAACCGCAGGCCATCTGCGACGAGACGCGGCGTCTGCTTTCCCCCCAGGACCTGGCCGGCCAGACGGTGCTGGTGACGGCCGGGCCGACCCGGGAAGAACTCGACCCGATGCGTTATCTGAGCAACCATTCTTCGGGAAAGATGGGGTATGCCATTGCCCGGGCGGCCGCCGAACGGGGGGCGAAAGTGCATCTGGTGTCTGGTCCCACCGCGCTGCAGGCACCGCCCGGCGTCGAACTGCAGCCGGTGGTCAGTGCCCGGGAGATGCATTCCGCGGTTATGGCCCTGGCACCCGCTTGTTCCGTTGTCGTCAAGGCTGCGGCGGTGGCCGATTTTCGCCCTGCTTGCCGGCAGGAACAAAAAATCAAAAAGGGCGGTGAAGGAACCCTGGCCCTTAAACTGGAGCGTAATCCCGATATTCTGGCCGAACTGGGACGCCTTCCGGGGGAACGCTTGCTGGTCGGTTTTGCCGCCGAAACTGAGCGGTTGCTGGAAAACGCCCAACGCAAGCTGCGGGAGAAAAACCTCGATATGATCGTGGCCAACGATCTGACCAAGGAAGGGGCCGGTTTTGCGGTCGACACCAACGTGGTAAGGCTGATCTATCGGGACGGTAGGGCAGAGGACCTGCCGTGCATGAGCAAGGATCAGTTGGCGGGGGCGCTGCTTGACCGTATCGTGCACCTGCTTGCTGACAAAAGGGGCTAGCAGCTAGTTGAAAGCAAGTTTCCGTCTTGCTCGCAAAGGCTCGGTTTTGCTCGCCCGTCCATGGGCTCCGCAGGCTTTTTTCAACAGTCTTCCAGGAACTCAGTCGCCTGCCAGCAGATCGAGCAAGGATTCGGGATTGGTGATGCCCTGGCGAAAACGCTTTTTCAGGTGGGCCAAAAGCTGCTGCGCCTCGCTCTCCGGCAATTTGCCGTCTTGCCATAGCAGGTTGAGATTCTTGCGCAGGATGCCCGCCGTATAGAGGGCCCGCTCGCCAGCGGGGTCGGCCTTCCAGTAGGGGCTTCGCTCCATCTTGGTGAGGATGCTTTCAGTCGCCTGCTGGGCCAGTTCAAGGTATTCCTCCAGGTCTTCCTCTTCCAGAGTCCATCGGGATTGTTCGCTGATCGATTGCAGCATCTTCTGCCAGCGCTGCAGGCGGCTGAGCAGCAGGATGGAGTTGAAAACCCGCTTGTTGGTAGCGAAAGAAAAGATGGTGCGCGACAGCACTTTGCTCATCATCGCGTCGTTGGCACGAAAATCCTTGCGGGCGATGGTGCGCGCCAGTTGCCAGATGGCAGGCGAGACCCGCGACTCGAAGCGCATTTCCCAGTAGAGATGCTTGAGCATGGCGGTATTGAAGGTGCGTACCATTTTGTACGGAACCATGTAGGAATGGGCCACGGTGTCAGCGGCCAGGTGGCCGAGATAGCCGTAGGCGCAGGCTCGCTGGGGATTGGTTTTGGCCGCATCGAGGACCTGACGGCCAATGCGCCAGGAGTGGCAGTGCTTCAGCCAGTGGGTGTATTTCTTGCCCAGGGTGATGTCGGCACTGATGAAGCCGTAAAGAAAATCGTAGGGATAGCTGCTGAGCAGAGGCTGTAGCATGGTGGGCAGGCGGCTGAGTCCTTCAAGCGTCTGGGAGCCGATCTGCAGATGGACGCCGATGCCCCAGGCCAGGGCCTCGCCGGGCAGCAGCAATAATGTCAGGGTTAGAAGTAGTGTAAGTGCCATGGCCATCGTGCTTACAGGATAGTCGTCTCCAGCCGGGAAGTAAAGAACCTATGCCCGACAAATTCCACAAGGAACTGCAGGAAACCGTGGCCCAAGTGCGGGGTCTGCTCGAGGACCTCGCTTTGTTGGGGGTGACCGAGCTGCCTTTAGCTCCCGAGCCTGCCGATCGGCCGCCCTGCCGACTCGATGAACAGGCGGCCGTCCCTGACTGCCGCGCCGAGACTCTGGACGAAATTCGTGCCGATCTTGGCGAATGTCAGCGCTGTTCGTTGAGCAAGGGACGCAATCATATCGTGTTCGGTACCGGCAGCGCTTCTGCCCGGCTGGTGCTGGTCGGTGAAGCCCCCGGTCGTGATGAGGACCGGCAAGGGGCGCCTTTTGTCGGTGAAGCGGGGCGCCTGCTCGACCGGATCCTGTTCGCTATGGCCCTTAAGCGCGAGGACGTCTATATCTGCAATGTGCAGAAATGCCGCCCGCCGAAAAATCGCGATCCTCTTCCGGAGGAAATCGACGCCTGCCAGCCGTTTCTCAAGCGGCAGCTGGCTGCCATTCAACCCCAGGTGGTCGTCACTCTTGGGCGTTTCGCAGCGCAGACCCTTCTCGATACCCAAGAGCCGATCAGCCGCTTGCGTGGGCGCTGGCATAGCTATGAGGGGATCGCTGTCATGCCTACTTATCATCCGGCCTTTTTGCTGCGTAATCCCGCCGCTAAACGGGAGGTATGGGAGGATATGAAGCAGGTCATGGCCCGCTTGCGCCAGGGAATTGGCTAACATGTCTTCTCCAGCTGCCGCGGTTCTGCGCATCGAAGGGCTCGGGAAAAATCGAGTCGATGAGCAGGGTAGCCAGGTCGCTGTATTGCGGGATGTCGAGCTGAGCCTGTTCGCCGGTCGCATCACCGTGGTTATCGGTCCTTCCGGCGGTGGCAAAAGCACTCTGATACGGTTGCTCAATCGCCTTGAAGAAGCTAGCAAGGGAAGGGTGCTGCTGGACGGACAGGATATCCGCCGCTATGATCCCCTGCAGCTGCGCCGGCAGGTGGCGCTGCTGGCCCAGAAGCCCTTCGTCTTTTCCGGTACGGTACTCGAAAACCTGCAACGTCCCTTTCAATTTCAGGGACGCATTCCGCCCCCCGGCAACGATCCGCAACTTCGGGAACTCATGGAGCTGTGCCAGCTGCCGGTCAGTTGGTTGCAGCGGGACGCCGGGTCGTTGTCGGTAGGGCAGCAGCAACGGCTCTGCCTGGTTCGCAGCCTGGCAACAGGACCCGAAGTTTTACTGCTCGACGAACCGACCAGCGCCCTTGATCGGCCCACCGTCGACGGTCTTGCCGTCAGTCTACGTGCCGTCTGCCGCAAGCGGCAATTGGCCGTATTGCTGGTAACCCACGATCTGCATCTGGCCGAAATCATTGCCGACGACCTGGCTTATCTGGAGGATGGCCGCATCCTTGAACAGGGGAACGCCGCCGAAGTGTTGGGGCGGCCTCGCACCCCTGCCTTGCAGCGGTTTCTCACTCCGCCAACGAGGGAGCGGAATTGACCGTGTCGGTTAAAGAGATTATCGAACTGGCGCCGCATAATCTGTTGTGGGCTTCTGGAGCGTTGCTGTTTGCTGCCTCCCTGGCCTGGAGCCGCCGGATTGGCCAGGCCAGGAGCCTGCTGTGGGGGGCGCTGCGCATGATGTTGCAGCTGCTGGCCGTCGGTTACGCTCTGCGTTGGATTTTTGCCGCTCGTCACCCACTCCCCACCCTGCTGATGCTGCTGGTCATGGGGGGCTTTGCCCTGCAGATTATGGCCGGCCGCCTTCGTCACAAATTGCCGGGCTTCTACCGTATCGTCAGCACTTCTCTGTTAGCCGGTTGTGGTGGTATTACTCTCTATTTCTGCCTGCTGGTCATTGGTCCCTCGCCCTGGTACGATCCCCGCTACCTGATTCCGCTGGCCGGCATGATCATCGGCAACTCCATTAATGGCGCGTGCCTTGCCGTCGAACGGTTTGCGGCGGAAATGACCGAACGCCGGGCAGAGATAGAAACCGCCCTATGTCTCGGTGCCAGTTGCCGCATGGCCTGCCAGGGGCCATTGCGCAATGCCTTTCAGGCAGCGCTGCTGCCGTCGATCAATACCATGGCCGCGATGGGTGTCGTTTCCCTGCCGGGAATGATGACCGGCCAGATCCTCTCCGGCACAGATCCCTTGACCGCCGTTAAATACCAGATCGCCATCATGTGCGCCATTGTCGGCTCGGTGGCCCTGACCAGCGCATTGTTGCTGCTGCAGGGGTATCGGGCTTATTTCACCGAGGCCCATCAACTGCGCTGTTAATTGCCGGTTGTATCGCAGGGGGTGAAAAATATATTGCACCGGGTATGCTTTAACTAACCGGCGGGGTTAGCCCCGTCTCCATTCAAATGATGGAAGTCGTTCATTGTATATGGAGGTTAAATGCATGCTTAAACGGCTCGGTAAGCGTTTGCTGGACAAAAGGATGATTTCCGAAGGCCAGCTGCAGCAGGCTCTCGACCGCCAGCGTAGCCAGGGTGGGCGCCTGGGACAGAATCTCTGTAACATGGGTTTTCTGCAGGAAGAGAAACTGGAAAAGATCTTTCATCCGGTGCCTCCGTCGCCTACAGATGTAGACGAATCGGGGTTGCAGCTCGGATTTATCGCAGATCTTGCCCTCAAACATGTTCTTTTCCTCGGTGAGTTCAGCCGTACCGATTTGATTGAGCGGTTGAAATTGCCGGCCACAATCATCGATGCCGTGCTCGACTATCTGCGCCGGGAACAGTTCGTCGAGGTTAAAAGGGCGGAACTCTATGCCCGGCACAGTTTCCGTTTCTCCATTACTGAACAGGGAGTTCGACGGGCCAATGTGCTGCTCGATGTGTGCCGTTATGTGGGGCCAGCTCCGGTAACGCTCGATGCCTATCGGGGAATGGTCGAATTGCAGACGGTTAAAGATGTTCTCATCGATGAGCAGCAGGTCCGACAGGCTTTCAGCCATCTGGTTGTGAACGACGAGTTGCTTTATCGGCTCGGACCTGCACTCAGTTCCGGCAAAGAGATTTTTCTCTACGGACCGCCGGGCAACGGCAAGACTTCGATTGCCGAGGCTATTGGCGGCCTCCTTCCCGGAACCGTTTTCATCCCCTATGCGCTCCTGGTTCGCGGCGAGATCATCAACGTCTACGATCCGGTCAGCCATGGTGATATCATTTCGACGGAAGGCAGTGAAAACATCGACCATCGCTGGGCCGAGGTGCACCGGCCGGTGATCATGGCCGGCGGAGAGCTGTCCCTGCGGACGCTGGACCTCGATTTCAACAACATCACCAAGTATTACGAAGCTCCGCTGCAGGTCAAAGCCAATAACGGCGTGTTGATCATCGACGATTTCGGTCGTCAGCAGATCGATCCGAAGCAACTCCTCAACCGCTGGATGGTCCCTCTGGATCGTCGCATCGATTTTCAGACCCTGCACACCGGCATGAAGTTCGCCATTCCATTTGATACCCTGGTGGTCTTCTCCACCAACATCGAACCGGCACAACTGGTCGATGAAGCCTTTTTGCGCCGGATCCGCTACAAGATCAAGATCGATTATCCTGCCATTGAGGATTTCGAAGAGATTTTCCGCCGGGTCTGCGAAGAGAGCGGTATGGAATATTGCAAAGGGACTTTCAATCACCTGGTCGACTACTATTACCGGCGGCTGGACATTAAATTCAGCGCCTGCCATCCCAAGGACCTGGTCGAGCATATTATCGAGGAAGCTTCTTACCATGGTCACCCGCCGGAATTGTCCCAGGAAGCTTTGGGGCGAGCCTGGGACAACTATTTTGTCAGCGGTCATTAGCAGGTTTTTGAAAACGTTCTTCCGTGGCTTTTTTCAGCGCCGCAAGCTGAAAACCAGGTTTCCATCTTGCGCCCAAGATCAAGGATTCGCGTGTCCACCCTTGATTTTTGTTGCCCGTTTCAGGACTTCGCAGGCTGGCTTTCAACAGCCTGAAAGGCTCCTGAATCCTTCTCGGTAAATCCCGATTACACTTGACAAGCAGAAGGCGATTGATTAATAGATAAGCGCCGTTATGGAGCGGTCCGGTCGGGGCCGATCATTCTTCTATTTTCTGCAGCGATATCTTTCATGATCAAAACCTTTCTGGCTCCGGCCAAGATCAATCTCTGTCTGCATGTGCTGGGCAAGCGTTCCGATGGCTATCACGATCTGGCGATGCTGATGCAGCGTATTTCGCTGTACGACCGTATCACTCTGCAGCTCTCTTCAAAGCCGGGGGTCAGGGTGCGTTGTGCCGGAGTGAGTCTCGATGCCGGTCAGGAGAACATCGCTTCCAGGGCTGCCCGCCGGCTGCTCGATTCAGCTGGCCTGAATACCGGGGTCGATATCGATATCGATAAGCAGATTCCGGTGGCGGCTGGGCTTGGCGGCGGCTCTTCCGATGCGGCGACGGTATTGATGGGCCTCAATGAGATGCTTGGCCTGAAGCTCTCCACTCGGGAACTTCAGGAACAGGGAGTCAAGCTCGGTGCCGATGTACCGTTCTTTATTTTCGGCCATCCCGCCTGGGCTACCGGGATCGGCGATGTCTTGCAGAGGGTCGATGGATTGCCGCCGGTGTGGTATGTTCTGGTCAATCCTGGAATAGCCGTTTCCACCGCCTGGGCGTACGGAAATTTAAGGTTGACATCCCGTCGGGATGATCTTAAAATACCGCGATTTTCCAGCGCGGTAGATAGTTTGTTGGCGGTGCTGTACAATGACCTGGAAGAGGTCACCGTTACCCACCATCCGCAGATCGAGGAAGTCAAGAAGCGTCTGGTTGCCGCCGGAGCCGATGGGGCTCTGATGTCGGGCAGCGGGTCGACGGTTTTTGGCATCTTTGCCGAGAAGAATCAGGCTGAGCTGGCTGCAAAGCAGTTGCAGCGGGAGCCCGGCTGGAGAGTCTTCGCTGCAGGCCCGGTAGATGGAGAAGGGCCGATTGCTGTCGAAGATTCCGACTGAATTTAATTATATTTGTTGGGGCGTCGCCAAGCGGTAAGGCACCGGATTTTGATTCCGGCATACCCAGGTTCGAATCCTGGCGCCCCAGCCACCTACACAGTCGTTCCGCAGGTTTGCACTTGTTGGAATGATGCCAGGCCGGACAGAATGAGCTTCGGCCGATTCTTTCGTCAGCAGGTCATGGAATCCATGGCCTGCAGTTTTTTCGTACCTTGAGCAAGGATTGTTGTTTTGAACAAGTTGAAGATTTTCTCCGGCAACTCGAATATTCCTCTGGCCCGTGAGATTTGCGGCCATTTGGCTGTACCTTTGGGGGCCGCCAAAGTTCGGGCTTTTTCCGATGGCGAGGTCATGGTCGAGATTGGGGAAAATGTCCGTGGTCGGGATGTCTATGTCATCCAGTCCACCTGCGCTCCGGCAAATGACAATCTGATGGAGTTGCTGATTATGACCGATGCTCTCAAGCGGGCGTCGGCAAAACGGATTACGGCGGTGATCCCCTATTTCGGCTATGCCCGCCAGGATCGCAAGGTGGCTCCGCGCACTCCTATCACCAGCAAGTTGGTTGCTGACCTGATTTCTACTTCTGGAGTCGACCGGGTGTTGACCATGGACCTGCATGCCGGCCAGATTCAGGGTTTCTTCAATATCCCCGTTGATCACCTGTATGCTGCCCCGGTTATTCTGCGGGATCTTAAGGAGCGTTTCGACCAGCCGGTAGTGGTCGTATCTCCCGATGCCGGCGGTACCGAGCGCGCGCGTGCTTTTGCCAAGCGGCTTGATGCCGGGCTGGCCATTATTGACAAGCGGCGCAGTGGCCCCAACGTCTCGGAGGTGATGAATATCATCGGCGAGGTCGAAGACCAGATTTGCGTTATTGTCGACGACATGATCGATACTGCCGGGACTCTCTGCCAGGCAGCCCAGGCGCTCAAAGAAAAGGGCGCTGCCCAGGTATATGCCTGCGCGACCCACGCCGTATTGTCCGGTCCGGCCCTGGAGCGGATCGACAACAGTTCGTTGCAGGAAGTGTTGGTGACCAACACCATTCCTGTAGAAGATAAAATCGACAGGTGTTCGCGGTTGCGGCAGCTGTCGGTCGCAGAACTCCTGGCCGAAGCCATTCGTCGCATTCATGGCGACGAATCGGTCAGCTCGCTGTTCGTCTAGCGGGCAGGCGATCGAAGTTATCAAGGCATGACCTGCCTTGACGCCAACTAGCACCTTATTCTAATGGAGGATTGGATATATGGCACAGTCGGAACTGATGGTTAACTCACGTGAAGCACTCGGCAAGGGGAGTGCCCGCAGCCTGCGTCGTCAGGGCCTGGTTCCTGCGGTTGTTTACGGTAAGGGCTTTGAGCCCTGCGCCTTGAGCGTCGATCCCAAGGCTCTCAAGAAGTCGATTGCCACCGAGGCCGGTTTGAACACCTTGATTACCCTCAAGGGCGACGGTCCTTTTGATGGCCAGGTGGTGATCGTCAAGGACATGCAGGTCGACCCGGTTGACGATATTTTGCAGCATGCCGACTTCCAGGTTATTGACCTGACCGCCAAGGTTAGCGTCATGGTGCCGATTCACCCCGTTGGCAAATCTGCCGGCGAAAAAGAGGGTGGCAACCTGTCGGTTATTCGCCACGAAGTCGAAGTTGTCTGTTTGCCCAGCGCGATTCCTGCTTCGATCGAAATCGACGTGACCGAGATGGAAATCGGAGACGTGGTTCATGTCGAAGACCTGCAGTTGGCAGAGGGCGTAGAGGCGCCGCATGAAGCTAACTTCACCATTCTGACCGTCACCGGTCGTATGGCAGAAGAAGCAGAAGAGGCTGAAGAAGCTGCCGAGGGCGCTGAGGCTGCAGAAGCTCCTGCCGAAACTGGCGAAGAATAAACGGGGGCGGTTTGAAAGTCATAGCCGGTCTCGGCAATCCGGGGCCGGAGTACAGTGCCACGCGACACAATATCGGTTTTATGGTGGCAGAGCTGTTCGCTTCCCGGGCCGGTATTGCACTGAAGAAAAAGGGCCATCAGGCCCTTTACGGCGTGGGGCGTTGCGCCGGGCAGGAACTGCTGGTGTTGTTGCCTCAGACGTTTATGAACCGAAGTGGCGCAAGCGTCGCTTCCGTTGCCCGAGCTCAAAAATTAAACCCGGCCGACCTGATCGTACTGCACGATGATATCGATCTGCCATTCGGTACCCTTCGCATCAAGGCGGGGGGAGGTCACGGCGGCCACAACGGATTGCGTGATATTCGCTCCGTGCTCGGTAGCGGCGATTTTGTGCGTCTGCGTATCGGCGTCGGTCGTCCTCCGGCCGGTGGCGATGTGGCCCGCTACGTTCTTCGGGAATTTTCCCCCACCGAAAAAAAACAGCTGGATGATCTGTTGTTGATCGCGGTCCAGGCCTTGGAGGTGCTCCTCGAGGAGGGGCTGCAACCGGCCATGAACGCCTTCAACAATCGCGATATTTCACATTAATTCAGAGAGGGAACGAGACAAAATGGAACTGCAAATGTATGCTCCGATCCTGGGGGCGATTGGATTTCTAATCGCCATCGTGATGTACAATGTCGTAAAGGCCCAACCTGTCGGCAACGACCGCATGAAGGAGATCTCTGATTCCATTCATGCGGGTGCCATGGCGTTTCTGGGGCGCGAATATCGCGTTCTGGCGCTCTTCATTATCCTGGTCTTTTTCGTGATCGCCATGGGTATGAACTTTCAGACCGCCTTTGCTTTCCTGGGCGGCGCGATCTGTTCCATGACCTGCGGTTTCATCGGCATGAAGGCCGCCACCCGCGCCAATGTGCGCACCACTGAAGCGGCCCGCCAGGAGGGGCAGGCCAAAGCTCTGCTGGTCTCCTTCAATGGCGGCGCAGTTATGGGCCTGGCCGTGGCTTCTCTCGGCCTGGTCGGTGTCGGCGTAGCTTTTATTTTCTTCGGCGGCGATGCCGAGACCGCCAAGTACATCAACGGTTTCGCCATGGGCGCTTCGTCCATTGCTCTCTTCGCTCGTGTCGGTGGCGGCATTTACACCAAGGCTGCTGACGTCGGTGCCGACCTTGTCGGCAAAGTGGAAGCCGGTATCCCCGAGGATGATCCCCGCAATCCGGGCGTCATCGCCGACAACGTCGGTGACTGTGTTGGCGATACCGCCGGGATGGGCGCCGACATCTTCGAATCCTATGTTGGCTCAATCATTGCCACCATCGCCATCGCCGCCGCGGCCAGCCCGGCGCTGTTGGACAAGCTCGGTGGGGTTGAAGTTAAGGCATCCGCCATGCTGTTGCCCCTGGCACTGGCCATGGTTGGCCTGGTCTTCTCCATTATCGGTATCGGCTCCATGAAGTTCCTCAAGAGTATCGATCCCGCCAAGGCCCTGCACTACACCACTTTTGTTGCTGCCGCCGGTTTCCTGGTCGCTGCTTTCTTCGTTATCAAAACCCTCGGTATCAGCACTGGCGTTTTCTACGCCATTCTGGCCGGTACTCTTGCCGGCATCGCCATCGGTCAGATCACCGAGTACTATACCGCCCATACGCCGGTAGCTCGAATCGCCGAAGCCAGCAAGACCGGTCCGGCCACCAACATCATTCACGGTCTGGCTGTCGGCCTCGAGAGCTGTGCCCTGCCGATCCTGATTATCTGCATCGGCATCTTCGTCGCTAACTACTTCGCCGGCCTGTACGGCATCGGTATCGCCGCCGTCGGCATGCTGGCCACCGTCGGCGTGACCATGACCGTCGACGCTTACGGTCCCATCGCCGACAACGCCGGCGGTATTTCCGAGATGTGCGGCCTCGGCCCCGATGTGCGCAAGATCACTGACGGCCTGGACGCCATCGGCAACACCACCGCTGCTATCGGCAAAGGCTTCGCCATCGGTTCCGCAGCTCTGACCGCCCTGGCCCTGTTCTCCGCTTACGCGACTACCGTCAAGCTTGAAGCCATCAACCTGATCAACCCCGCTGTTGTTATCGGCCTGCTGATCGGCGGTATGCTGCCCTTCTTCATCGGCGCTCTGACCATGACTTCGGTCGGTCGCGCTGCCGGCAAGATGGTCGACGAGATCCGTCGCCAGTTCCGTGAAATTCCCGGCCTGCTCGAAGGCAAGCCCGAAGCCAAGCCGGAGCCGGAAAAGTGTGTTGACATCTCCGCCCGTGCCGCCCTTCGGGAAATGGTTCTGCCCGGCATTGTCGCAGTTGTCGCTCCGGTACTGGTCGGTTTCGTGATCGGCAAGGAAGCCCTCGGCGGCATGCTGGCCGGTGCTACCCTGGCAGGTGTTCTGCTGGCCCTGATGATGTCCAACGGCGGCGGTGCTTGGGATAATGCCAAGAAGTATATCGAAAGCGGTGACTTGGACGGCGAAGCCAAGGGCGGCGAGGCCCACAAGGCTGCGGTAGTCGGCGACACCGTTGGCGACCCGTTCAAAGATACCTCCGGCCCGGCCATGAACATCCTTATCAAGCTGATGAGCGTTGTGGCCCTGGTTATCGCTCCGCTGCTGGTATAAGAACTACTAAATAGTACCGATTCGATAGCCGGGAATTTTCCCGGCTATCGTTATTTGCAGGACCGGATTAAATCCTGCAGATCATTAACCGCTCTTTGTGCAGGAACATATCATGGGTTTTAAATGCGGCATCGTCGGTCTGCCCAATATCGGCAAGTCCACTATCTTCAACGCCATAACTTCAGCCGGGGCCGAATCGGCAAACTATCCCTTTTGTACCATCGAGCCCAACGTGGGTGTGGTGGCGGTTCCTGATGGCCGGCTTGATGCGTTGGCTGCCATCGTCAGTCCGGAAAGGATTCTGCCTACCACCATCGAGTTTGTCGATATCGCCGGCCTGGTCAAGGGGGCCAGCAAGGGCGAGGGGTTAGGCAACCAGTTTCTCGGAAATATCCGCCAGGTCGATGCCATTGCCCACATCGTGCGCTGTTTTGACGATTCCAACGTGGTGCATGTCGATGGGGCGGTCGATCCCCTGCGGGACATCGAAGTTATTCAGACCGAACTCAATCTGGCCGATCTCGATACAGTGGAAAAGCGCATTGCACGCAGCCAGAAGCAGGCCAAAAGCGGCGACAAAAAGCTGCAGGCCGAACTTGAAGTTCTTGAGAGAGTCCGCGATTGTCTCAATGAGGGGCGCCCTGCTCGCGCTCTCGGCTTGTCGGCCGAGGAGTATCAGGCCCTCGGCGACCTGCATCTGATTACCGTAAAGCCTGTTCTCTATGTGGCCAATGTGACTGAGGATGACCTCAACGGTGATGGCGAATTGCCAGCCAAAGTGCGTGCTCATGCCGAGGAGGAAGGGGCCCAGTTCGTGGCTATCTGCGGCAAGATCGAAGCCGAGGTTGCCGAACTGGAAGAGGATGAAAAGAGCGAGTTTCTCAACGAACTGGGCCTCGAGGAATCCGGACTCGACCGCATGATTCAGGCCGGCTACCAGCTTCTCGGGCTGATCACCTATTTTACCGCTGGGAAGAAAGAGGTGCGGGCCTGGACCGTCACCGACGGTGCCAAGGCCCCCGCAGCTGCCGGGGTTATTCATACCGACTTTGAAAAGGGCTTTATCCGTGCCGAAGTCATTGGTTACGATGATTTTATCGCCTCTGCTGGCGAAGCCGGGGCGAAAGAAAAGGGGCTGATGCGCCTTGAGGGCAAGGACTATCTGGTGAAAGACGGCGATGTCATGCATTTTCGCTTTAATGTTTGATCTGTATGCAGACGCTCCCCGATGGGAATAGGCATTGAAAACCCACCGGGTTTATGCTAATAAACATAATTCTGTTTTTTGCGGGCATGGTGCCCACTCCTTGCTCCGAATCGGTTTCGGGGCTTACAACTCGAGAGGAGAACGTTGAACATGCGTACTTACGAACACATCTTTATCGTGCACCCGGATTCGGTCGGTGATGATTACACCGCCGTGCTGGACAAATTCAAAAAGATTCTGACCGATCAGGGAGCCAACATCCTGAAAGTGGATGAGTGGGGCGCGCGCAAGCTCGCCTATCCGGTCAAGAAGCAGACTCGTGGTAGCTATGTGCTGTTGATTTTTGAAGCCGTCGCCGACGTCATCGCCGAATTCGAGCGTCGTTTGCGCCTGGATGAGAAAATCATTAAGTTCCAGACTATCCTGCTGCCCAACGGCGCAGAACTCAGCACCGATGAGCCTGCAGAAGAGGCGCCGGCTGCAGAAGGCCCTGCTGCTGAAGAAACCGCCTGACAATCACACTCATAACCGATAAAAGGATTTTTTATATGGCTAACCAGACACGTCCCGCCGCTGGCGGCAAAAGTTCTACTTTCCGTCGTCGTTTTTCTCGTCGTAAAGGTTGCCGTTTCTGCGGTGACAAGACCCTGAAGATTGACTACAAAGAGGTGCGCACCCTGCGTTACTTCGTGACAGAACGCGGTAAAATTGTACCGCGGCGGATCTCCGGCAACTGCGCGGAACATCAGCGCAAAGTGTGCGAAGCCATCAAGCGCGCTCGCAACATTGCCCTGCTGCCCTTTACCGCCAGCCATTCTCTCGACTAAAGTGGCGCCGATTCCAACGGGAGAGAGCTTGTGAAGCAGGTTCGTACCGCCAGCACTGTTATCGCTGCGATACTCTTGACCCTGTTGATTCAGGGCGCTGTCGGGCTTATGCCCGTCGGTGCTTTGGCGGCTTTGCTTGTACCGCTGCCGGCAGCCTGGCTGTCCATGCGGCAAGGACTCTGGGCCGGTATTGCGGTTGTCGTTTGCGCCGCGCTGGCCGGCTTTGGGCTGGCTGGTCAAACAGAGGCTCTCGGCTACCTGGTGCAGTTCGGCATTCCGGCCCTGCTTCTGGCGTTCCTGCTGAGGCGTGGGGTTCATTGGGATCGGGCTGTGGCCTGGAGCCTGATTCTGTTGCTCAGTGCCGGTGGGCTGCTCCTTTATGGTCTCGCCATTCATCAGCAGGTGACGGTGCCGACCTTGGTCGAGGGCTATCTTCAAGGCGAGATTAATACCGCCCTGGCTTTAGCCCGGGATCTGGATTTGCCGGCAGATCAGGCTGCCCAGTTTGAGGCGACCGTACGGCAAACCGGTGATCTGCTGTTGCAGGCATATCCCGCCGCAGCTACGGTCGGTTACGGTCTGCTACTGCTGACCACGCTGCTTGGCCTCGTCCTTGCGGCCCGCGGTAACTACTCCATTTCTGGAAAGCCTTTTGATAAATGGAAAGTTCCAGAGTTATGGATCTGGGGGCTGATTGCCGGTGGCGGCGGTGTTCTCCTGGCCGACGGCATCGTGTCGGTAGTGGCGCTCAACCTGTTGGTCGTCATGCTGGCCCTCTACTTTCTGCAGGGGTTGGCTATCGTCCGCTACTTTTTCTCTAGCCGGAGGGTACCGCCGTTGTTGCGCACTCTCGGCTATGTGCTGTTAGCGACTCTCAACCCCTTGCCGGTCCTGGTGGCTGGAATAGGCGTCTTCGATTTGTGGATCGATTTCAGAAAACCCCGAAACACAAAGGATTAGATCCTTTTTTTGGAGGAAACGATGGATATCATTCTTGTAGAAAATATTGACGGTCTCGGTAATATCGGTGACCAGGTCAGTGTTAAGGCGGGTTATGCCCGTAACTACCTCATCCCGAAAAAACTGGCTGTCGTAGCCAACACCCGCAACATCAAGGAAATGGAACACCAGAAGCGTCAGCTGGAGCGTAAGGCGCAGAAGGTGATGCAGGAATCCGAAGTGATCAAGGGTCGGATCGAGGCTCTGAGCTGCGAATTTGCTCTGCGCGCCGGCGAAGAGGGCAAGCTGTTCGGTTCGGTGACCACCATGGAGCTTGGTGCCAAGCTGGCTGATGCCGGCATTGAGGTCGACCGCAAAAAGATCCAGCTCGATGAGCCGATCAAGAATCTGGGCGACTATGAAGTTCCCGTCAAGCTGCCGGGCGGCGTTGTTGCGACCCTCAAGGTCAGCGTTGTCGCTACCGAAGAGTAAGATACAAGGCCCTGCCGAAGGACGGTCTGGTCTGTCCTTTGGCAGGGCTTTATACGCAGTCGGATTTAAATATGAGTGAACAGCCCTCCCATCGTCTCCCGCCGCAGAGCCTCGAGGGGGAGATGTCCGTCCTCGGCGGCATTCTGCTGGAAAACGAAGCCCTTAACAAGGCTCTTGAAATCCTTCGTCCCGACGACTTCTACCGGGAGAGCCACCGCAAGATCTTTGCCGCGCTCATCGACCTTTCCGATCGCGGTGAACCTGCCGATCTGGTCACCCTGACTTCTACTCTGCAAAAGAAAGGTGAGCTGGAAGAGATCGGCGGGAGCAGCTATCTCGGGGTGCTGGTCGACTATGTCCCGACAGCCGCCAACATCGGCTATTACTGCCGCATGGTCAAGGAAAAGGCCCTGGCGCGGCAGATGATAAACGTTTCTACCGAGATCGCCACGCGCGGATACGAAGGCGGCGATATCGAACAGGTTCTCGATTGGGCCGAGAAGTCGATCTTTGAGATCAGCGGCATGAAAAGCCGTCCGTCCTACTTCTCCACCCGCGAGATCATGCAGGACACCTTCAAGAACATCGAGAAGCTCTATCAGCGCAAGGAGCTGGTAACCGGTGTGCCGTCCGGCTTTACCGATCTCGACCATATGACCGCCGGTCTGCAGCCTTCCGACCTGATTATCATCGCCGGTCGCCCGTCCATGGGCAAAACCGCCTTCATTCTCAATATCGTCGAAAATGCCGGGCTGCGGGCCGAACCAATGGTTCCGACCCTGGTATTTTCCCTGGAAATGAGCAAGGAGCAGCTGGTGCAGCGTATGCTTTGCTCGGTATCCCGGGTCGACGCCAGCCGGTTGCGCACCGGCCATCTCGTCGACTCCGACTGGGGCAAGCTTACCGACGGCGCTGACAAGTTATCAAGCGCTCCGATTTTTATCGACGATACTCCTGCGATCACCGTTCTGGAACTCCGGGCCAAGGCCCGCCGCCTCAAAGCCGAGCGAAACCTCGGGCTGATCGTGGTCGACTATCTTCAGCTTATGCAGGGGCATAATTCCGAGAGCCGCCAGCAGGAGATCTCCGAAATCTCCCGCTCGCTTAAAGCGCTCGCCAAGGAACTCGACGTTCCCGTCATCGCCCTTTCGCAGCTCAACCGTTCATTGGAAAACCGCACCGATAAGCGGCCGATCATGGCGGACCTGCGTGAGTCGGGTGCTATCGAACAGGATGCCGACGTCATCATGTTTATCTACCGTGAGGCGGTCTATTGCGAGGATTGCAAGAGCCGCGACCGGACATGTGAAAAGGGCCACGAAAAGGATGCGGAAATTATAGTCGGTAAGCAGCGTAACGGGCCAATCGGAACGGTGCATTTGACCTTTCAGGGCCAGTTCACCCGCTTTGAAAATCAGTCTCAGCGCCAGGAAAGTTACTAGCCCGCATTATTACGAAATTTCCTGCTGCAACCGTCTCTTGCACGCCATCTCAAGCCGTGCTCGATCCTTGGGCTTCGGGCAGACTTCACGTTTGCCTGCAGGGAAAGGATCTGTGCTTGGCTTGATCTGACGCACACTTGCCGGTTTCGCGATGAAGCCTCATGGACAAAGCGGGCTAGCGATCGATTGGCGTGAGAGGTTTTGAACAAAAAATCCCCCGCTTCCACGGAGCGGGGGGTTTTTTTGTGCTGAATCAGGCACAGTTGGAACATGTTGTAAGCGAAAATCTAGATACTCTTGATGTCGATGTCCAGGGTCTGAATCTTCTTGCGCAAAGTGTTGCGGTTGATGCCGAGGATCTCTGCCGCCCGCACCTGGTTTGAGCGGGTCTTCTCGAGGATGATGCGGATCAACGGACGTTCCATCTGGTGCATAACCATCTCATACAGGTTATCCAGTTCCTGCACATCCATTTGCGCAAAGCTGGCGCGCAACTTCTTGGAAATCAGCGCTTCGAGGGATTCATCGACCTCCGTGGCCGTTCCCTGCGGTTGCAGGCCGGGAAAATCGTCCGGGGTCAGCATGGCGTCAGCGGAGAGCAGGGCGGCGCGGCGCAGGGTGTTTTCCAGTTCCCGCACGTTGCCCGGCCAGTCGTGGCGCATGAGCAGGTCCATCGCCTCTTTGGTGCACCCGTGGGTCTGAACGTTGAGTTCCTGCTGCGCTCGAGGGATGAAATAGTCGACCAGGAGGGGGATGTCCTGGCGTCGCTCGCGCAAGGAGGGAATGTTGATCGGCACTACGTTCAGCCGGTAGTAGAGGTCTTCGCGGAACTCGCGTGTGCGGACCTTCTCCTCCAGGTTCTGGTTGGTCGCGGCGACGATGCGCACATCGACCGGAATCGAGGTGTTGCCGCCGGTGCGGGTAATTTCTTTCTCCTGCAGGACCCGCAGCAGTTTGGCCTGCAAATCGAGCGGCATATCGCCGATCTCGTCGAGGAACAGGGTGCCGCCGCTGGCTTGTTCGAATTTGCCGATCTTGCGCTCGGCGGCACCGGTGAAGGCCCCTTTTTCATATCCGAACAACTCGCTCTCGAGCAGTTCGCTGGGAATGGCCGCGCAGTTCAGAGCCAGAAAGGATTTGCCCAGTCGCGGGCTGTTGTAGTGGATGGCACGGGCCACCAGCTCCTTGCCGGTTCCGCTTTCGCCGGTAATCAGCACGGTGACGTCGGTTGGTGCCACCCGGCCGAGAATTTTGTAGATCTCCTGCATCGGCTTGCTTTTGCCGATGATGGTGCGGTCCAGGTGATAATGGTCCTTGAGTTCGTCTTTGAGGCGCTTCATTTCCTCCGACGCGGAGGATGCGTTCTGTGCCTTGAGGATGATGGCGTCAAGAGCATCGAGGTCGAAGGGCTTGGTGATATAGTCGTAAGCGCCGAGGCGCATGGCCTCGACCGCGTTTTTCATGGTCGATTCGGCCGTCATGATGATGACCATCATTTCCGGGCGCTGCTCGCGGAATTCGCTGAGCAGGTCGAGCCCCGATATGCCGGGCATTTTGATATCGAGGATTGCCAGGTCGTAATGATTACGTTCGGCCTGAGCCTTGGCGGCATTGCCGTCGGTTACCGTATCGACGGTAAAGCCTTTTTTGGTAAGGGCCTTGGCCAGCACCCACCCTATGCTCTGCTCGTCATCCGCAACCAGGATTCGTTCGATGGACATGGAAAAGCCTTTCTTTGAGAATCGTTCCGTGAACGAGGATAAACGTTAAACGGGGGGTTAGTCCTTTTTGGGCCGCAACAGCGGCAGCGAGACGGAGAATTGCGTTCCTGTTCCGGGCTCGCTTTCCACCTTGAGGAAGCCGCCGTGATCGCTGACGATTTTCTGGCAGATCGCCAGGCCCAGGCCCGTACCACGGTCTTTGGTGGTAAAAAACGGCGTAAAGAGATGCTCTATCTGGTTCGCCGGTATGCCGGGACCGTTGTCCTTGACTTCGATGACCACAAGCGGCACCGGTCGCTCTCCAGGTTTATTGTACCGGTATTGAGACGCGATGCGACTGCAAATGATAACCGTGCCGCCCTTTTCGACTGCTTCGGCGGCGTTCTTGATCAGATTGAGAAACAGTCGGATCAACAGTTTTTCGTCGGCGCGAATCGGCGGGATGCTGGGGTCGAGCTGCAGCTGAAAATCGATCTGTTTGGGCCGCTGACTCTCTTTCTGCAGCAGGACGATATCGGAAAGCAGGCGGCCGAGGTTGACGGCGCCAAGCCGAGGTGAAGGCGGACGCGCCAGGTCGAGCAACTCTTCAATCAGATCGTTGACCCGATCGACTTCCCGGGTCATGACGGATGTGTATTCTTTGAGCGGGCTTTCGACCGGTAACTCCATATTGAGCAGCTGTGCAGCGCCCTTGATGCCCCCAAGGGGATTCTTGATTTCATGGGCCAGGCCCGCCGCCAGGGTGCCAAGCATGGAGAGTTTTTCCGAGCGCTGTATGGCCTCCTGAAGCTCACGGACCTGGGTCAGATCCCGCAGCATGAGGATGACGCCATCGGGATTGCCATGCTGGTCGAAATTGGGCGACAGGGCTACCCGCACCGGCAGAGAACCACCGCCGGAGCGTTCGAGCATGAGGTCTTCGTTGCTGAACAGGGAGCGACTTTTTTCCAGGGCTGTATCGACTAATTCAAGGAGCTTGCCCTGCTTTTTGAACAGGGTCTGGTAGGATTTTCCAAGGGCCTGTTTTTCCGAGAGGCCGGTGCAGGTCTGGGCGGCCGGATTATAGAGGACGATCTTGCCGTGACGATCGATGGCGATGACCGCTTCTTCCATATTCTCCAGCACCCGCAAGTAAAGGGAGGCGTCTTTGGGGATGGCGGCCATAACGATTTCTCCGTGAAGTCTACTGGTCTGTGGCAGTGAGAAAAAACTCTTCCGTCGTTTGTTTCAGTTCAGCAAAAGATCGGGTGCGGTTGATCAGGGTGCGGAAGGCAGCGGCTTTAGGCAGCCCTCGCGAATACCAGCATAGGTGTTTGCGCATGTCGTACAGCGCTTTGTGCTCGCCAAGATGGCAAACAAACAAGTCAAAGTGAGTGCGAACCGCCTCCAGACGCTGCTGTGGATCGGGGGGCGGGCAGGGCCGGCCTGCCTGGCTGGCGAGAATGGAGCTGATCAACCAGGGATTGCCGTAGCTGCCGCGGCCCAGCATTACACCGTCACAGCCTGTTTCAGCCAGCATGGCCTGGGCGTCTTCGGCGGTGACAATATCGCCGCTGCCGATCACTGGGATCTTGACGGCTTCTTTGAGGCGGGTGATATGGCTCCAGTCGGCACGCCCCGAAAAGGCCTGGCTCCGGGTGCGGGGGTGCAGGGTCAGGGCATCGGCGCCCTCGGCTTCGGCGATGCGGCCGATCTCAAGGTAGTTAAGAGATGAGCTGTCCCAGCCGGAACGCAATTTAACCGTCAGTGGGCAGCTTACCGCTCGCCGCAAAGCTGCTACGATGCTGGCTACTTTGGCAGGATCTTGCATCAGCGCACTGCCGGCACCGGAGCGGACGACCTTTTTCACCGGGCACCCGCAGTTAAGATCTATCAGTTCGCCCCGGTTTTCAACTCGCGCCGCTGCCTCCGCCAGAACTTGAGGGTCATCTCCAAAGAGCTGGATTCCAAGGGGATGATCTTCTGCGGTGCTGAGCAGCAGCGCTTCAGTGTTGCGGCCTGCACGAATCAGGCCATTGCCGCTGACCATTTCGGTGAAAGCCAACCCGGCGCCGTAACGCCGCATGATCAGGCGGTAGGGCAGGTCGCTGATACCGGCCATAGGCGCCAGCAGGATATTGTTTTTGAGAATCAGTGTTCCTATTTGCATAAAAAATACTCAGTTTCTGCACAAATATTATGCATTTTAGCATGGCTTTGGACCGCCAGAAAACAAAAAAGCGGCAGGTCAAGAGGGGCCGTGACGCGGGCAGCAGTTTCGGCCAGTTGTAAAACAATAGTGGTTTCAGTATATTATTGACATGCGGTGAGTGGAATAGCCTGCTATGTGTCTGGCGCCGCGACAGGCAGCGCAATGTGCTGAAAATATGGAATCGAGGCCGCAGCAGCTATCAGACGGCCGGCTACTTACAAAGGAGAACAACCATGGCAAGCCTGAAAGAAATTCTCCATCAAAAAATACTTGAACAGCGTCCGCGGGTCAAACAGTTGCTGAAAGAGCATGGCTCGACCCCGTTCGATCAGGTTACCATCGGCCAGGTTATCGGCGGCGCTCGGGGTATCAAGTGTCTGGTGACCGATATCTCCCACCTCGACCCGGAAGAAGGGGTGCGATTCCGGGGGCTGACAATTCCTGAAACCTTTGCCGCCCTGCCTAAGGTTCCCGGCTCCGAATATCCCTATGTCGAAGGCTTCTGGTATTACCTTTTGACCGGCGAGGTGCCGACCGAGCAGCAGGCGCTCGAAGTGGTGGCCGACTTTCAGCGTCGCCAGCAGGTGCCAGAGTATGTGTTTGAGTCCTTGCGGGCCATGCCTCGCGACCTGCACCCCATGGCCATGCTGTCGGCCGCTGTGGTGGTTATGCAGGGGGAATCTCTCTTTGCCCGTCGTTACAACGAAGGCATGAGTAAAATGGATTACTGGGATCCGATGTACGAGGATGCCTGTAATCTCCTTGCGCGGTTGCCGGCTATTGCCGCTTACATCTATCGCCTTAAGTATCGGGATGATACTCCCATTGCAGCCGATCCGACCCTCGATCTCGGCGGGAATTTCGCTCACATGATGGGGATCGCTCCTCCTTACGACGATGTGGCCAGGATGTATTTCATCCTACACTCCGACCATGAATCGGGCAATGTTTCGGCTCACACCACCCGGTTGGTCGCCTCGGCCCTGGCTGATGCATATTACAGCTTTTCCGCCGGCGTCAACGGCCTGTCCGGACCATTACATGGTTTGGCCAACCAGGAGGTGTTGCGCTGGATACAGGGTGTTATGAAAAAGCTAGGCGGCAAGCTGCCCAGCGAGAATGAATTGACCGAATTTTTGTGGGATACGCTCAACAGCGGGCAGGTCATCCCCGGTTACGGTCATGCAGTGTTAAGAAAGACCGATCCCCGCTTTACCGCCCAATATGCCTTCAGCGAAAAGCACCTTCCGGACGATCCCATGTTCCAGTTGGTGCAGATGATCTACCGGGTGGCGCCCAAAATTCTCATGGAGCATGGCAAGGCCCGCAACCCCTGGCCCAATGTCGACGCCCAGTCCGGAGTTATCCAGTGGCACTTCGGGGTAACAGAGTACGATTATTATACGGTGCTTTTTGCGGTTGGCCGGGCCATCGGTGTGCTGGCCAATATCACTTGGGACCGGGCGCTCGGTTATCCCTTGGAAAGGCCAAAGTCGGTTACCCTGAACATGCTCGAGGAAGCGGCAAAAAACAATCAAAGTCATGCGTGATGCAGATCTGATGCTCATTTTCGAGGCCCCTTGTTGCAAGGGGCCTTTTGTTTGGGATTTGTTAAATAAACCGAAATTCAAAGCCTTGCAGATGCGGTCGGCGGCAAAGTTGCTGTGCGGCATTGAATATGCAAAGCACTCTCATGGAAGGTTGTTCGTTCGTTGTAAAAAACCAAAGGAAATTGGCTGGAGGATTGTTTTCGTGAAAAAAGCACTGGTCGTCGATGACAAGGCGGAGAACCGTCGCCAGGTAGCAGAAGCGTTGGAACGATACGGATTTACGGACATTGTCGAGGCCGAAAATGGTCAGCAGGCCGTCGATCTTGCGCTGGCCCACAAACCTTTGTTGATTGTGATGGATGTCGGCATGCCGGTTATGGATGGCATTACCGCTGCTGAAATAATAGGCAAAAAATCGCCGGCACCGATTGTTCTTTGCACGGGAAAAACGGATCCCAAGACCGTAGAGCGGGCGCGCCTGGCGGGGGTGATGAGTTATGTAGTAAAGCCCTTCAGGGAAGAGCAGTTCTATCCGGCAGTCGACTTGGCCATTCATCATTACGATTGTGAAGCGAGCTTGCGGGACGAAGTGGACAAGCTCAAAGGAACGCTGGAAGCTCGCAAGGTAATCGAGAAGGCCAAGGGGGTGCTTATGAAAAACGGCCTCTCCGAAGAAGAGGCCTACCGGCGGATTCAGAAGATGGCCATGAATAAGCGCAAGAGTCTGCGGCAGATCGCCGAGGCCATTCTACTTACCGACGATCTGGCCGGCTGATGTCTACTGCAGCCCTCAACCTGTGCAACCTGCCGCCCTGGGCTATTGCTTCCCGCCATTTCAATCGCCAACCGCAGAACCTGGAGATACAAGGGGTGCGCCGGGCCAATCGTCTGTTGTTCGAGCGGCTCGACCAGGAATCCTGCTCTGATAAACGGGCCAAGATTTTCAACGATTTCATGGACGTCACCTTCCAGCTTCACCAGTGGCAACAGCAAAAATCAGCCGGTGGCCGCAAAAGTCTCAAGAACAGTTATCTGCGCTTTTTGCGGGGCTGGATGTTCGACTCCAACGGGCGGGAAGGAGCGGTTCTGAAGGGTTGGGTTGAAAGCCGCTTCGGACTTCATCCGACCTATCATGAGGTTCCTATCGAGGATCTCCATTCAGAAGGCTATTTTCACTACCTGGTTCAACGCATGCGGGGGGCGGCGCGCACCAGTGCCATCCATCAGCAGCTCGATGTGCTCTATGAGTTTACCCAGTATGAGTTGCAGCGCCGCTTTTCCAATGAGCAGCACTTTACGCTCTATCGAGGAGTCTACGGTTTCGAAGAGCACGTGATCCTCGAACAGTACGACAAGCATCGGTGCCTGATGCGGCTTAATAATCTTAATTCCTTTACCGCTGACTTCGAGCGGGCCTGGGAGTTCGGCAGCCGCGTCCTGAAGACCGAAGTCCCTCTGGTCAAGGTGCTGTTTTTCAACAACTTGTTGCCGACAGCCCAATTGCAGGGCGAAGAGGAATACCTGGTGATCGGCGGCGAATACGAGGTCGAGGTGATGATCGGTGGCTGATTCAGAGCATGCGGCAGTAAAGCGGCAGGAGATTCTGGCCCGCGCCCGGGCGGCCTTCCTCGGTCTGGCTCTGGGCGATGCCCTGGGGGCGACCACCGAATTTCTGCTGCCCGGGGAAATCCGCTATAAGTACAAGGTCCATAACAAAATCATCGGCGGCGGCTGGCTGAACCTGAAGGCGGGGCAGGTTACCGACGATACCCAGATGAGCATCTGTATCGCCAGGGCGATCGACCAGACCGGCGGTTGGGATGCGACCTGCATCATGGACCATTTTGCCCAATGGCTGAAAAGCAAGCCGATCGATGTCGGTGCCACCTGCCGGCGTAGTATCAGCCGCTACATCCTTAAAGGAGAAATAGGCAAGGACTACAGCGACTGGGATGCCGGCAATGGTGCCGCCATGCGCATGGCGCCGGTGGCGCTGTTTGCCCTGGGCGATGAAGCGCTGCTCGACAAACTGGCCGTTGAACAGGCCCGGTTGACCCATAACAACAAACTTTCCGATGCTGCCTGCATAACTGTCGGTCGTTTGGTGCAGCAAGCTATTCTCGGTGCCGACCGTCCCGCCCTGCACGGAATTGTGAGGGATCTGATCGCCGAATATCCCAAATTCCAGTTCAACCGCTACCGGGGCGGTGCCTCGGCCTACGTGGTAGAAACCCTTCAGACCGTTTTTCACTATTTTTTCGGTACCGCCCATTTTGAGGAATGCCTGGTCGGCGTGGTCAACCAGGGGGGCGATGCCGACACTACCGGCGCCATCGTCGGTATGATTGCCGGGGCCTTTTACGGTTTGGAGGGGTTGCCCAAGAAGTGGCTGAGGAAGCTCGACCCGGAGGTGCGGCGTGAGATCGATGCCTTAGTTGTACGCCTGGTGGATTTGTCTCCTCTGGGGCAGCAGCTCAAGGCGGCTTAACCGTCCGGTTGCACTATGTCGTTTTTATCGCGGACTCTTTCCGAAATTGAGTCGGCTTTCTGCATAACCGGCCGTTGGGCTGATCCGTCCTCCCTGCCTTCCTTCCCACTCCTGTTATCATAGATATAAGAACCTACTGTTTTCAGTGATATGCTCCAACGAAGGCAGGGGAGGCTTAGTGAACCGGGCAACCCGATCGTTTCGTTATCTGGAACCTACCTTTTTCGCCGGTCTGCTTGACGATCCGGTGTTGCTGGTCAGGGTGCGGCCGTTGGGGCACAATCTGCTGTTCGACTGCGGGCAGATCCATCATCTGGCCAAACGGGTACTTAAGCAGACGCGGGCCATTTTCATCAGCCATGCCCATATGGACCATTTCATGGGCATCGACACCTTTGTGCGCAACGTATTGGTCTCTCCACGGACTTTCGATCTGTTCGGTCCGCCTGGCCTGGCGAAAAAACTGCATCACAAACTGGCCGGATACGACTGGAACCTGGCTGAACGGTTCTGGTGTACCCTGAGAGTGAACGAAGTTCATGCAGAATCGGTTATCAGCTGGCTGCTGTCCGGACCTGAGGGGTTTTCCTGTCGGTGGGAAAAGGAAGAAGCACTCCTGGACCGGGTTATCTACCGGAACGATTATCTGCAGGTCGAGGCGGTTCAATGCGACCACAAAATTCCCGTTTTGGCTTTCTGCTGCCGGGAGCGGCCGGCCTTTACCGTCGACTCGCAACGCCTGGCCGATGCCGGGCTGGTGGCAGGCCCCTGGTTGGCGGACCTGAAAAGGCGTTTTAACCAAGGCTTTTCTGATAAGAGACCCATAAGGGTTCAACGTTGCGATGAGGCAGGGACTGCAGATGCGCCTGAGAAGGATGCGGAAGAGCTCTATGCCGCCATCTGTGGACAAGGCTTCTCAGCAAGTATCGGTTACCTGACCGATGTCGGTTACAATCGCGAAAATGTCGATCGGCTCATCGATTTTTTTCAGGACCTCTCCTTGTTCATTGTTGAATGTTCTTTTTTGCGTGAGGATGTGGAAAAGGCTCGCCGTTCCCATCATCTCTGTACGGACGATATCAACCGTTTGCTCGATCGACTGCGGCCGGTCAGTTTTTTGCCCATGCATCTTTCAAAAACCTATAACGGGCGCTGCCGGCAGCTTTACCAACAACTGGAGTTGCCGCCGCAGGTTAGATTAGTGAAGTTGCCGGAACATTTGCTCAACAGGCCGCTGTTGCCCTGCGACTTGCCTCGTCTGCGTTATTAAACCGGTCGCACCGGATTAGCAGGAAAATACAAAACCGCCCATCGGCAGAGCCGATGGGCGGTTTTGTTTGGCTGGGAGTTGAGTGCTCGATCAGTCCATAATCACTTCGGGACAAACGGCAACGCGTAGCGCACCCCAGTGCTTTCCGGCGACCTTGATCGGCAGGGCGAATTCGCTCAGAACCTCGCCGGTATCGCGCAGGTAGCTGTGCAGCAGCACCGGTTTGGTGTTCTTGGCGCTTTTCAGGCCGGCCTTGTCGTCGTACATCCGCTTGTCGCGGCTGTGAAGCAGGTCGTTTTCGTAGTTGCCGGTTACCGGCTGGGCATAGATGCCATTGTGGGTCGGTGCATAGCCGTTGGCATCGACACAGAGGACAAAACTGCAGTTCTTGAGGCTGTTCATCAGGTTGTCGGTCAGGCCCTGCACCGCGCCGGCAAAGGCATCGTCGTAGCAGGTCTTGTACTTGGTAGGATTGCTGCCGGGGATCGGCTGGTAGCTCTGGTCGAAGATGTTGGTACCTTTGTCGTGCATCTCCTGCAGGATGTCCCGCACCTTGCGGCGCAGTTTGGCTGCCTCGCCGACCACGTATTCACCGTAGCCCTTGCCAGTCTTGAAGCGGGCATTGTTCTCCAGCAGGGTTTCGGTGCATTCAAAGAGCTCGTCGGCCAGTCGATTGCCGTCGGCCATGAGGCGGGTGACTTCCTGGCTGACCTCGTTGATGGTCGTGACCTTGCCGTGGATTTCGTCGTTGGCCGCGGACAGCTCTTCTACCGAGGCGGTAATGCCCTGCAGCTGGTCGTCGTTCTTCTCGAAGTCGCCGATCATCACCTTGAAACTGTCGGAAGACTTGGCCACCGCGGTTTTGGTAATTTGGGCGTAATGGCTGACTTCCTTCGATTCCTCGATGGAGGTTTCGATGTGGCCGAGCATGATGTTGATTTTTGCCGCGATGTCTTCGCTTGCTACGTTGACCTCTTCGGCCAGCTTCTTGACCTCATCGGCGACGATGGCGAAGCCCTTGCCCGCCTGGCCGGCACGGGCCGCCTCGATGGCGGCGTTGAGGGACAGCAGCGAGGTCTGGGTGGCGATCGATTTGATCAGGGTGACGATCTTCTTGATTTCCTGCGATTCAGCGTCCATCTGGTTAATGGTTTCGGTGTAGCCGGCGATCTTTTCGGTCATGGAACTCATGTGACCGTTGACGTCCATCAGTTCCTTGAAGGAGACCTTGGCTGTCTCCAGGTTGTTGCTGGTCGAGGCGCAGATGCGCTGGGTGTTGTTGGAGATCTCGCCGTGAGCGGCGGTCGCCTCCTTGCTGCTGGCAAAAATGTCGTTGGATATTTCGCTCTGTTCCTGGGCATGGTTGGCCGAAGTTCCGATCTGCTTGCTCATGAGCAGCGAGTTGGAGGCGATCCTGACCCCCATGGAGCGGACTCCGACGAAGATTTCGCGCAGGTTTTCGACCATGGTGTTCATGGCGGCCGCCAGGCGGCCGACCTCGTCGGTGCGGTCCACTTCGAGGTGTACGTCGAAGTTGCCGGCGCCCAGTTTTTCCAACTCAGCAACCACGATGTTGATCGGTTTGGCGATCAGGCGGTCCATGTAGAGGGTCAGCAGAATGCCGCCGATTAGCAGAACGGCCAGAGAGCCGAAGGTCAGATAGAAGATTTTACTCAAAGAGGCATGAACGTCGTCCATATAGGCGCCGGCGCCGATCACCCAGTTCCACTGGGGCAGCTTCTTGACAAAGGAAATCTTGCCGACGGCCTTCTCGCTGCCGGGCTTGTTCCAGACATATTCGACGAAACCATGGCCCTTCTCGCGGCACAGCTTGACCATCTCGACGAACATCGCTTTGCCGTCCAAGTCCTTGGTGGCGCTCAGGTCCTTGCCGACCAGCTCCCCGTTGGTGGGATGCATGATCATGCGTGGCTGCAGATCGTTGATCCACAGGTAGTTCTCGCCGTCGAAGCGCAAGGCCTGGACAGCAGCCTTGGCTTTCTGCTGGGCCTCTTCTTCGGTCAGCAGACCCTGGGACGATTGTTTGGCGTAATGGTCGACAATACCCCAGGCCGTTTCAACCACGTGCTTGATTTCGTCGCGTCGGCCTTCAATAACATTGTCCTTGGCGGCCAGGTACATCCAACTTGCTACCAGGGTAAAGACCAGCAGCATGCTTCCACTTAACAGAAAGATCTTTTGGGAAATTTTCAGATTCTTCACTTGGGGCTCCTTTGCCAAAGCATTAAAGGCATTTGCCTGTAGTCAAATCTGTCAAACCGCGTCTGCGACAATAGACTAGATTTTTTCCTTTTATGCAAGGGTTTCCGTGTCCGGCTGGCGGATCAGTGTTTGTGGTCTTCCCTCGCAAGTATTGTGCCGTGGCTTGAGATGGCGAAACAGCTGCTCTACTATATCGCTTTTTGATTTGGATTTGTATAATAAATTCAGATTGTTGGAAGGGATTAGGAGGTTTTGCCGAGTGATTTAAAAGGTGGCGATAGTGGTGGCGATAGTCAAAAAACTGTAAAACGATGGCTTGGAGAGTGACGGATTAATGTCTTCGGTGTGGCATGCCACACAAGCGGCAGCCACACATGTGTGGCATGCCACACTCAAATAAAACACTGTCTCTAATAGCGACCCGGCTAAGCGGGGGCATTTACCCCAATCTTGTTATGGCCTGAGAAAATCCAGCGTATTGACAAGGTTGACGGCAACAGGTAAAAAAGCAAACTAACTGTCCGCAGTAGCCCGGTCGCATATCTCTTTTCGTCCGGGCCAAAGGGTTTTGGGAGGTTTTTCCTTGTCGGCCATTCTGTCTGAGCACGAGATTTACAGAGCCTGTCGCACTCTCTTCGGTGCGGAGGTCGACCTTTCCAGGGACTTTTTGTCCTATCTACAGCCCAGCGGAGTAAAAACCGCTTATCGGCAGAAGGTAAAGGAAACCCACCCTGATCTTTTTGCCGGAGATGCCGTTCGCCAGCGCCAGCAGACCGGGCTTTTTCAGGAACTGGTGGCCGCCTACGAACTGTTCGGCAACTTCTTTCAACAGCGGGATCGGGGCCTCTGGTTGGGGGGCCGTTCCTCTGCTTCTCCCCGGCCTTCACCGTCCCCGCCGGACTTTTCGTCCGCGGGTTTTCGAGGTGCCCGCTCCGCACAGGAAGGCCCTCGCGCCCATCGCGAAGCCCGTGCCGGGACCACCGGGCAAAAGCCCCATTACTATGGTGGTCCGTTGCCGGCTCGCACTCTGGAATTCGGCCTGTTCCTTTATTATCAGCAACTGATAAGCTACCGACAGCTGATCGAAGCGTTGATCTGGCAGCGAGGTCAGCGCCCCAACTTGGGGGACATCGCACAGCGCTGGGGGTGGTTGACCGAGCTGGAGGTACGCAGCATCCTCGCCGCCCGCCTTCAGCTGCGCCGTTTTGGCGAAAAAGCCGTGCATCTGCAGTACCTTAGCGATCGGCAACTGCAGACCCTGCTTTACTACCAGCGCTCTCAGCAGCAGCGCCTCGGCCAGTTCTTTGTCGAGCAGAAGATTTTGAGTGCCGAGGAGGTTAACCGCCTCGTTCTCGGACAGCGAGAGCACAACCAGCGGATTGCCGCCGAATTGCAGCGCGCACGCCGCTGAAAAACTGTCAAAGTCGTGACTGTCCAGAGCCCTTTTAAGGGCTCTTTTTTATTGGTGGATTTTTATGGAATGGAATCTGCAAAATCCTCCTCCAGACGGGCCGTTTCGGTCCGAAATGTGGGGCACGAAGCGGCCGATGTCACAACATCGGGAATTTCCAGTAAGACACCAATTGATAGAGGAGGCATTAAAGGCATGGCAAACGAACAGGCGGAAAAGCTTACCCTCGGCATTGTCGGCGGCGGTCGCGGTGGATTGGAGATGCTCAAGATCTTCGCCGGTAGCGATTTGGTCAAGGTGGTCTACATGGTCGACCGTGAGTTGAAGGCGCCAGGTATGGTCGAGGCCAAGGAACGGGGGGTCAAGCAGGAGACGGACCTGGTGGCTGCGGTCAAGACTCACCGCACCGATTTTATTCTCGAGGCCACCGGTTCGCCAAAGGTTTACGAACTGATCGAGGAAAACTGCAACCCCGAGACGGAACTCATCAGCGCCAAGGGGTCCCTGATGTTCTTCAACGTTCTCACCGAGAGCCGCAAGCGCACAAACAAGCACGTCTTTGATCAGATCAGCACCATCGGCGAGGAGATCTCCGAAAGCACCAAGACCGTCAAGAATGCTCTGGCCGGGATCACCCAGGTCGCCCTCAACCTGGAAATGCTGGCCATCAATGCCGCCATCGAGGCAGCCCGGGCCGGCGAGAAGGGCCGCAGCTTTGCCGTGGTGGCCGAAGCGGTCAAGGGTACGGCTGAAGAGGCCAAGACCCTGCTGGAAGGAATCGAGTCGGTGAACAACGACAACAGCCATATGTCCGAACAGCTGGAAGAGTTGCTGGAGGAACTGCACTGAGGGTCTTGCGAGCTTTTTTCAGGAAAGGCCGATAAAGATGGTTGCCGCGGGGCGGACAGAAGGGACGCTTCTTTAGGGTCGCATTCAACGTCCTCTGGTTTCCAGCCTTCAGCCTCTCTGTGGGGGCCGGCATCCAACTCTTTTGGTTTGAAATCCGACAACCGAATTATTGGCATAACGGGCCTTTTGGTTTCCGAGTGTAGAGGGTCATGGGGCGATTTCCATGGCCTTCTATCGTTTTGGCTAACTCCGGCGGTGGACATCCAGGCCTCTGTGGAGTCATTTATGAGCCTTTGGAGAGCTTTATGAGATTTGTCCGTTTGTTGTGCATCCTTTGCCTGACCTTGTTCTTGACCCTGCCCGCGGCGGCGTCCGGGGGAGAGGCCCGGCCCTCTTCCCAAGAAAAACGCTACAAGATACTGCATGTCATGAGCTACCATTCCCCCTGGCGATGGACCGACGGTCAACTGCAGGGGTTCAAGGATGGTCTGGGGGATCTGTCGGTGGAATACAGAGTGTTCCAGATGGACACCAAGCGCAACAGCACTGTGGCGGCGAAAGAGAACGCTGCCAAGTCCGCCAGGGAGCTGATTGAGCGCTGGCAGCCGGACCTGCTCTACACCACCGACGACGACGCTCAACAATATGTGGCAAAGCATTATCTCAACAAGGACCTTCCCATCGTCTTCAGCGGTGTCAATAAGGACCCTGGGATTTACGGTTTTGAGGGCAGTAGCAACGTCACCGGTGTAATGGAGCAAGAGCATTTTCTGGAGTCGGTGCAGCTTCTCAAAAAGATTGTGCCTGGTGTCAAACGCATCGCCGTGGTTTTCGATGACGCCCCCATGTGGGAACCGGTGAAAAAAAGAATGCGTGCGGTTCTGCCGAAGATGGCAGGTGTGGAGTTCGGACCCTGGGAAACCATCGACACTTTTGAACGATACCAGCACAGGATCGAGGAGTTTGAGGGCCAGGTGGATGCCGTTGCCCTGATCGGCATCTTCAATTTCAGAGACGCAGAGGGTCGAAACGTTCCCTACCAGGAGGTGCTGCGCTGGACCGCGGAGCACAGCAGCTTGCCGGACTTCGGCTTCTGGGTGGACCGGATGCATTTTGGAACCCTGTGCGGGGTGACGGTATCGGAGCGGGAGCAGGGGCTTGCGGCCGGAAGGCTTGCCCGAGCGATCCTTGCCGAGGGGAAAAGTCCCTCCAGCCTGCCCATGAAGCCGACGGTGAAAGGTTTGCCGGTGTTCAGTCTGGCCAGGGCAAAAAAGCTTGGTATTCGTCCAAGCACCGGGGTGTTGCTTTCCACGGAGGTGATCCGACAGTTCGAATGGGAGAAATAAATGATCTATGGCGTGAAAACGAGGATCGTGTTGATCTCGGCCTGCGCCATGCTCTTTGCCATGGGGGCCGTCATCGCCCTCAGCAGTTATCTGTTCGGCAGGGAATACCGAGAGGCTCTGCAGTCACGGTCCTTCGCCATCGCTACCAGCCTCAAAGTCCAGTTGGAGCGGGTGCTGCAGTTCGGCATCCCTCTGACAGATCTTGTCGGTTTTGAAGAACAGTGCCGGGAAGTTGCGGAGAGCAATGCTGGGGTCGACTACGCCATGGTGGTCGATCCGGCCGGTCAGATCCTGTTTCACAGTGAACCGGGCCTGCAGGGAGAGCTGCTTGCAAATGCCGACCTTGTCGCAGCGGCCCGCAGCGGGGTGAAGCGGATAGTCTCCTATACCGCTAACGGTACCCGGATCAACGGTGCGCTACTGCCCGTTACCGATGCATTCGGTGAAAATCTGGGCTGCATAGTGGTCGGTTTTCCGGATGCCCTGATCACCTCCAAGCTGACAGGTATTATCGCCCTTGATCTGGGGCTCGGCCTGATTTGCCTGGCCATCGGTATGTTTATTCTGGTGACGGTTCTGTCGGCCCTGGTTACTAAGCCCCTGGTACGTTTGATCGATTCGATTCAGGGAATCCGGCGTAACGCGACGGATCTTTCCCGGCGTGTGACGCTTCCAATCAAAGGAGATTTCAGGCGGCTTGCCGCAACCTTCAACGACCTGATGCAGGAGCTGCAGAACACCACGGTTTCGAAAGATGCCCTGGAGAGCACCCTTCGGGTTTTGGAAGAGGCCGAGAATCGCTATCGTCGGGTCGTGGAAAACTCCCCCAGTGCCATCTTTATCGATTGCTGCGGCCGACTGGTGTTCGTCAACCCCGCCGGGGTGGGCCTGCTTGGTGCGACCCGGTCCGCAGAGATCTGCGGCAGACCGCTGCTGGATTTTGTCGAGCCGGAAGCCCGCGATCGAATGAAAGGGCGTTTGCAGTCCCTGTTGGAAGGCACTCAAACCGTTCGAATACAGGACGTTCGTCTTATCCGCAAGGACGGAACCTTGCGGGAGGTGGAGATTACCGGCATCGCATTCGTCTACGACGGGCAGCCGGCGGTACAAGTCGTCGCGCACGACGTCACCGTGACCCGGCAAAAGAGCGCTCAGCTGGAACATATGGCCAGCCACGATGCCCTGACCGAATTGCCCAACCGTACGCTGCTGCAGGATCGTCTCGAACAGGCCATTTCCCACGCAGGACGGTCCAGGACCATGGTCGCGGTGTTGTTCATGGACCTGGATCGCTTCAAGCTGGTCAACGATACCCAAGGACACACCGCGGGAGACCTGTTGCTGGTACAGGTGGCAAGACGCCTTCAAGCGAGTCTGCGCAAGAGCGACACGGTGGCCCGCTTCGGCGGCGACGAATTCGTGCTGGTGCTCGGTGACATTGAGAAAACGGCGGATGTGGATCACATGGCGGAAGCCGTTCGCTCTGTCCTTGCCGAGCCGTTCTTCATCGGCGAGCAGGAGGTTTATGTCGGCTCCAGCATTGGCATCAGCCTCTATCCCCAGGATGGCGAAAACGCAGAGCTGCTGCTACGCAATGCCGATATTGCCATGTATCGAGCCAAGGAGCTGGGCCGGAACAATCATCAGTACTATACCGAGGAACTCAACGCCCAGGTGATGGAACGGAACCGCCTGCATCAGGAGTTGCGTCGTGCTATTGAGGAGGAACAGTTTCTCCTCCACTACCAGCCACAGTTGGATCTGATTTCGGGCCGCGTCGTGGCGATGGAAGCCCTGGTTCGCTGGCAGCATCCGCGCCTGGGATTAATTCCTCCCGCTGATTTCATCCCTTTGGCCGAAGAAACCGGACTGATAGTCCCGCTCGGGGCTTGGGTTTTGAGAGAAGCCTGCCGCCAGGCGAAATCCTGGCAACAGGAAGGGCTGCCTCCGGTTCGGGTCGCGGTTAACCTGGCCATGCGGCAACTCGCAGACGAAGGTCTGGTGGGGCTGATAACGGAAGTCCTGTTGCAGACAGGACTGACGGCTGAGTTCCTTGAGTTGGAGCTTACCGAGACCGATGTCATGCAGGAAGCCGAGGAGATGAGATGCAAGCTCAGGCGTCTCAAAGACCTCGGTGTATTCCTCTCGCTGGATGATTTCGGCACCGGTTACTCCAGTCTCAGTTATCTCAAGAGGTTCGCCTTCGACTGTCTGAAGATAGACCGATCCTTTGTGCGGGATATCACCACTGATTCGGACGATAAGGCCATTGTCCAGACCATCATTGCCGTTGCGAAAAGTCTGGGGATGATCGCTTTGGCCGAAGGGGTGGAGACCGTGGAAACCCTGACATGTCTGCGGGCCATGGGCTGCCACCATGCGCAGGGCTACCTGATCAGCAGGCCGTTGCCGTCCGACGAGGCCGGACAAATGTTGCGAACCTGCATCAGCGGCACTCTGCCGCTGGGGGACGCAACAAAGAGCAGCTTCCTGTACGTCGGTTGTTGAGCCCTGTTGCAGGAAACCAGGTGAATTGTGGAGCGAAAGGTTGCACAAAAGGAAACTGCCCCATAATTTCATAGACCCTTGGCCAATACCCTTCTGCACCCTTTCCGACTTTTAAATTCAAATTATTCCAAAACACGTGAAAATATTGCCTGAAAATTTGCGTGTTTTCTTTGGTGAACCAATATTTTTGTCCGGAAGGTGTTAAGTATTGAACTCCTTTATAAAATATTTAAAGCATCGCATGGATGCTGAAGATGGCTTGCCGCAAGTCACGCCACCCGCAACTGGTAGCCTGGTTAATTTTATTGAGGAACTAAAGTTTCTCGCTTTCCCAAGCCAGGATTTTCTCCAACATAAGTATTTGGATCATCGGCTTTTTACCGTAGTCGTTTCGGCTTTTCTTGCCCTGCTATGGGCATCTCTTTGGGTATGGGATGTGGTGACTGATCCGGTGGGGGCCGAGAATACACTAGGTTTACGACAGCTTTACTTGTGCGCCTTATTTTTATCAGTGGCACTTTTTTTCATACGGCGGACGAGTGTCTGGCTGGCCATTTTCTTTGTTGTGGGGATGCTTGCGGCTGAAGCCAATTTCGTATTGATTTTGAACTATCTTGATGCCGGCATGGTATATGGAATCGCCGGCTTTATGTATTGCATGTTCATTGCCGTATTAACCCTTCAGTGTTTTTCCTTGAGGGTGAACGTAATTTACGTTTTGTCGGCCACTCTATTACCGCATGTTGCAGGTTTGCTGCAAATCGCTCATGACTTCCAGCATGATCATTATGCAGTCTTAATCTGGCCGGCCGCTATGTTGGTTGTCGTCGCTCAGATAGTTCAGTCTCATCACTACCTGCTGCGATACCGGCTTGAAAAGGAGCTGGAAAAGTTATCAATTACGGATCATTTGAGTGGTGCTAAGAATCGGCGCTACTTTATGCCGCTTTTAGAGAGGGAAATCGGCAAGGTTCGCCGAACAGGACAGAAACTGTCTGTGCTGATGTTGGATATCGATAATTTTAAGAAAATTAATGACACATATGGGCATCAGACGGGCGATCTTGCGATTTGTAATCTGTCGATGATGTGTCAACGGGTTGCACGTGAAATTGATGTCGTGGCTCGCCTGGGTGGTGAGGAATTTACGGTCTTACTCTCAGACTGCGATCAACAGCAGGCGGTTCAGGTAGCGGAAAGGATTCGAACTTCGGTTGCCGGACTGACAATGCATAGTGAAGACAATCAAGCCTTCAGTTATACGGTTAGCATTGGTGTGGCTGAACTACACCATGTCGACCGGGTTGGGCGGGATTTTCTCTTTCGCGCAGACATTGCACTTTACGAGGCCAAGGAGAGTGGGCGCAACAGGGTAGTGCTGGCAAAAACAATTGGTAATCCAACTGAAAGATATAGGCCAAGTGCAAGGGATGGCCAACAATCACACCCAGCCGAGAAAAAGTCGCTAGGGGGATTTATAACCGGCTGATGCGTGGCGTTAGTAAAACAGCCCACCCCGGCTTTGCCGGGGTAATTGCTATCGCGCGTAATCCCGGTATAGCGAGATAGGGGGACAGGAAAGAGACCTGCCCGTTTTTTTATTATTGGTCGCGGCACGCTGCCTTTTTATGCATCAAAAAGTGGCAGATAGAATTGTCAAAAAAGTTTTATCAAATAAGAAGCCACGTAAAAACAATATCTTAGAGAAAATTTCGAATCTTGGCATATGCTCTGCATAATAACTAAGGCAAATGCTGGACACGACGGAGTGACCAGGCATTTACGGCAACGAGGCCCACCGGGGAATTTGATCCCCGCTGGGCTTTTTGTGTTTTGTGCAACAGCAGTAGGTTCGATAAGTGCCATGGCGGCGCTTCTCGGGGTAACGGTGCCCCATCCGGATGGTCCGGATGGGGTTTTTCTATTCACTACATTACATTTATTCAGGCGACAGGCCGGAGCCGATTTTTAAGGAACCGGCGGGCCTGCCAAAATTCAACACTGCAACAAAAAGGAGCCCCATCATGGCTAAGAAACTGAGACAACTCGCAATCTACGGCAAAGGCGGTATCGGCAAATCGACCACTACCCAGAACACTGTCGCCGGCCTGGCCTCCCTGGGCAAGAAGGTCATGATCATCGGTTGCGACCCCAAGGCCGACTCCACCCGTCTGATGCTGCACGCCAAGGCGCAGGAAACGGTCATGGACAAGGTTCGCGAACTCGGCACCGTCGAGGATCTGGAGCTGGAAGATGTCCTTAAAACCGGGTACGGCGAAGTCAAGTGCGTTGAGTCCGGCGGTCC